>Ga0116231_10012516_pt1 | contig 12428 bp, 11 predicted proteins | sample S1TSphgellanicum_2_FD_89695 | JGI IMG/M metagenome (GOLD analysis project Ga0116231, IMG submission 89695) | Host-associated microbial communities from peat moss isolated from Minnesota, USA - S1T2_Fd - Sphagnum magellanicum MG | ecosystem: Host-associated > Plants > Peat moss > Unclassified... | reverse complement strand
TAGGATAAGGTGTTGAGGTATTAAAAATGAAAAAAACAATCAAAATTGATGAGACAAATGGTAGCCTAGCATTAAATTTGATCCCCGCTATGCTATATGTGCAAAAGATAGGAGAAAAATTCAATGGTGTTACCAACCGCTTGGGATTGGTCGTTCCAAGTTGTAGATGTGTGGTCCTCTTTAGTGGGGTGGTTGCCTTTTGTTCAAATATGGTTTTACCTTGCAATGGATTCTTTGTGTTTGTGTCAAAAAAAAATCATGTTCCCTAAAAGGTGCCTAGAACATTAATTTTTTTTTTCCTAGTTGGTATTCAAAAGGAATAATTTATTACTTTTGTGTTCAGATATAGGAGAGACATATATCACAAAAAGAAAAATATATATGTAAGGAATGGTTAAGAAGTAAGTGCCAAAAACAAAAAAAATGTGATCTATTTGGACCTTCAACAAACAACACAAGTAATTTTTCTCTTCATCCAAGGAGGAGGTTGTAATGTTGAAATAATTCTCAGAATTGTTAATGTGTTTTGCATCCTAAATAACATCTTTGTGGAGGTTGTAGCGTTGAAATAATTCTCAGAATTGTTAAGGTTTGTGCATCCTAAATAACATCTTTGGATAAAATGAGGGAGAATTAAGTTACATGTGTTAAAAGTTCCAGATTTTGCTAAAAGCTCCTTGAAATGTGCATGCACAACATGTAAACAATAATACACCAAGGCAACTCTTAAACGCAATTGATTTGAACAATTGGCCGAAAAAAAACTTTCTTTGCACCTAGACACAAACCTATGAGGCTATTACAACATTGAAATGCTAGTTTGCTCAAGTCAACAAGAGACGTTAAATACTGCCCCCCCCATTGAGCTCTATCCAATGTTCATTTTATGGCGTTTTTTTCAACCTTTTTGCACTCTACATAAAATTGCATGTTCTAACAATGCAATTTTTCATGTTCTAACATGCAAGAAAAAACCATTACAATATGTTCTATGGGACCCACATGTTCTATTGTACTAAACCAATTTTGAACCTATGATCCCTCAATAGAAAGACAATATCCCAACCAATAGCCTACTTTTGGGCACAAAAAATAGCCATATTATAAATTTATGCTCTAATTAACCTTGCAATAATCAAATCTTGCAATAAAACCAGGTGGTTCCATGCTTTGGATAGAGTTCGATGGGGGTTTTTTTAGTGTCTTGCCAAGCTAATGCCTCAAAACAATGGAATCTTCCCATTCGAAAAACCTCATTGGTCATATACGCTTTTTTTTTTCACTCCTAAACCCAATCGTATTCCAAAACTTTATACATTTGTGTATATTTTCTACAGTAAGACTTTTAACCCTACTCCATATACAGACAGGATTAAAAACGCAAGAAGCGTGCTGGAAAACCCACAAAAGAGAATTTAGAAAATATACAATTCAACATGTTTTACAAAGTCCAAGGATGACATGAAAACCCTCAACTGCGGAGGGAACTTTTTTTGACCATTTTGGTGCGTTCTCCTGAGCTAGATGATGAGGTTCCCTCCCCATCTGGCCACCAATCGATTTCTAAGCATGACTAGGACATGGTATGGCTTAGATCTATCCAAACCAATCCAAGGAAGCAAATCATAAATAACGTTTGATCCTGAGGGATTGAATGTATTCTTGAGGCTAAAATCGCATCATACTACAGCCCATTACCTTTTCAAAACAATCAAAAGAGAAATTGCTACTGAAATTACAACAACCGTAAAATAAAGAGTAGCGGTGTTTTTTTCCTTTCTACAGGTTCCTTGGTAGAACCTGTAGATGCTGAGATAGAATGATAGTTAAAGATCATGTCTTTGTCTAACGGCGAGGGAGTTCCTGTGGAGTAGGTGACTCAGGAGATTCGTGAGCAACAACTTGTTGGTAGATTTGATTTCTCTACTGTTCAGAACGGACCACAGAGAGGAGCAGTGATTTTACGCTTTCTAGGCTTTGGAGTGGTGAGACTTGTAGGGATAGATCCCGACGAAGCTTGAATAGGAGACATTGCTGTAGAAGTAGTTCATAGTGGTTTTTACACTCGTGCACGAGTCTGGTTGAAGGTAATCGATGGAGCAAGGGGGTGGGCATCGACCTCAGACTTACAGACCAATTTTTACTTCACCTCCTATCTTGCGTAAAGTTGCTCCTTCATATGTTGAGAAACAGCGTGCACTACTTTGTGGAAAGTTAATCCAAATGGTTCACCAAAGTTGCATGCTAGGGTCCCAAGTCTTGTTTTATATTGCCTAATTTGGGGCAATGATGCATCGAGGTCAGTGGAGAGAAAAAAGTTTATAAGTTGTAGATTATCCAAATACGTGGATTTTTGGAAGGTGGGCATTGTGCAAAGTTCCACATATGAAATGAAGATGAAACCATATGTGGAGTATTGGGAAGATATCTTGTTGCATTTGTCAAGACCGTTACCCCCTCAAAGTACAACTCTTTTGGAAAACTTCTAGCCTTCAAGCAATTGAAGGTCCAATTATGCTAGGGTTTCATTGTTAACTGTGATGGATGGGTCCAAACACAATAAAAGGACCTCAACTAATACCAGATAGGTAGGGTCCTTCCTACTAGTCTTGATTCAAGGCACAAACCCTATACACCAATCCAACATTGGTGCCAACTAATGTATGTGCTGGCTCACCCAAGCAGCGTTGGGGATGGGGTGTGGAGTTAAGATTTTGGACCTATCATGGCTTTGGAAGGTAAAAAGTAACCATTTAAATTTTTTTTACTTACTAGTGTACCTTGTGCCGTTGGCCTAGGTGTGAACACATTTTTATTATTCACATTTTCATAATGAGATTTTAAAAATGCGACAATGTGAACACATCAAGGGCTCAACTGATTTTTTCCTTCCAAACCCAATTTTTGCAATTTGTTTGAATGTTCAGCAACAAAATCCACTCAAAAATCAATGTTTTCCACACCTTAGGTGTGACAATTGTGAATTAAAACTCTATTAAATCTTGGCTATCCGAGGGCTTTCCAACACACCAAGAGCACCTACAAATTCCAATACAGTTTCAATTTCGATGTTATTAAATTTTCATTGAGAAAATGGTTCAATAATCAATAGCTTCCACATGGTAGCTCCAAACCAAGTCAAGTGCACCCCTACTTGTCCAGAGCTTTCCAAAGATACCAAGAGCGTGGCATGAAGCACCCTGGTTTGGGAGATCTCGGCCTGAGAAACAAAACAAAACAAAATAACCTACCTTGCTTCTGACCAACCCACCGACCAATCCAGTGGCCAGAATGTGTGATCGTTGCGCTGGATCGCCACGTCATGGGATGAGACTCTTAACCGAGTCGAAATGGCAACGTTTGTGTGGATGTCATCCGAATTCGAGCACACCACGTCATAATCACGTCGTTCTCTTGCCTTCTGCGCTTTGCCATCGGAACACGAAATATCCGGAAAATTTTCCCAGTCAGCAGGGGTGTGTGTACCTTGTCTTGCAAGCGAACATCATCTCGACCGTTAAAAGAAAAAAAGGAACGACGGGGAACGGGGAGATTTAACGGTGACGATAGAGCCGGAGTTTTCTTTAGGTGGCAGTGCGTCGATCTTAGAGATCAACGAATTAGAAGATGATACGTGGCATACCGAAGCTCCAGCCCCGATTGCCGAACGCTGCGTTTTTTGCGATTCCGTTTCTTTCTTCCCCGTCAGCAAGTCTCTGCGGAAAGAACAGTCGCGCGAATTTCCACAGCGAATTTTCTTCGACTTGAATCCTCGCAGGCATGTCAATGCCTTTGAGGGCAAATTTCGCAGCTCCCTCTGATTTTTCATTTGGCCTGCAGGACGTTGTTTGCAATTAACTTTGTTTTTCATGAATAGGACATTTATTTCCTGCCTCCGTGACGTTCTTGTAGTGACTGTTATTGCTGAGAGATTAAAGCGGAACTTGTGATCGATTATCGTTCGGCTCCTGATCGATGCATTGGCCTTCCTTTGATGTTTATTACTAGCCCGGGACGTGAGAGAAGGGAAGTTATAACGTGCTTCTGCAATTGTCGTGGACTGTACAAGACGAACGCGAGGAAGGGGATTCCATAATAACGTCTTTTTGGAATAGGCTTTCAACTCGGTACCAAATGTAAGCAAATGTTAGTTTTTGCAATGAACTTGCGGCTTCTGCAATTGTGGGAAAACCATTGCAGTTTCGTCTCTATTGTAAAAGAGAAGCTCCTCTTCTACCAACTTTATCGACCTTTACCGATTATAATTGCATTCTGATCGGGGTTTTTCTCCAGATTTTCTTTGAATTTTTCTGAATGGCGATCATATTCTTTCTCTCTGCGACATCGCTCCTTTGGTAGGGGAACAACTTCTGGAGTTTCTGTACTGCGGTCCCCGTCTTCAGCTCGAGGGAGAGGAGATTAGAGTTTTGGCACGAGAGGCGAAGCTCTAGCAACCGGCATAGCACCGCGAGCGCTATCTAAGAACAGTTGCTCAGCAATCCCAGATCTGACTCAGCATTGTTATGTCTGAGGTTGTCCTTACGTTCTTGCAATCAGATCTATAACGCCGGTTGTCCACTCTTTGCGATAGTGCTGCACGTCCGAAGTTAGTCTTCATCACCAACAGTTTCTCGGCATCAGATCACATTGTGGTACTATTGTCTGGTAGAGATGATCGGAGAAAGGTCCCTCTCTCTCCAGCAGTTACTTCTGTTCAGTCAAGTAGTGGTTGAACCTGAATTGAAAGCGAGCATTCCTCGGTTCTCTATGTATCTGTGTGTTTCTCAGTAGCTAGAGCAATCTTATGGCGCCAGCATCGTTGAGAGTTAGCAGATCAGACGGGGATGATCAGACGGCGTTCGTATTGCAAGACCTTCCTTTCATGCGGCAAGGTCTACACCTCAAGCATTTAGACCTCATTGAGGCTGTTCAGCGCTGGGTTCGTTTTCGAACGCCCCCTGCATCCTTCCCGCATCAAAATGTGAGAATTAGCAGCTTCTTGTCAACACAGTCCCCATCTATTATGCCCACGGAGAGCATATTGTTACATCGCCGTGAATCTGAGTTGCTCGCGAATTTTGTGGAGAAGATACGGATTCCCTTTCTCAATTTCTCTCGTTCCACTGCGGCCAACATGATTTCTATCAATCACATATTTGCAGGCACAGTAGCAAGGACATTGTCTCAGGTGTGATGTTCCTCTGCTAATCTCTTTTGGTTTACTTCTTTACCTCTCTGTTTGTGGCATCTTTTCTGCCTTGGTTGATGGCCCTACTATCCATTTCCATCTTGAATTTCTTGGTTGTCTGGAACTGTCAGCTGAGTTTCCTGAGCTTGGTTGTTGCACACCTAGATGGAGAGGAGGATATCAACACAGATGCATTCTCTTGGAGCTCTCATTAGTCAAGCAGACCAATTGTGTTAATCTTCTAAATGCAATTCAGGACACAATTCTCTGTGCTGATCCGAGGTCATTACAAAGCTGCAGCTTAATGGAAGATGGCTTAGATGGACTAGAACCTGCTTATGCACAGGTCATTGATGTGATTACTCTTGTGAACTGAGCCCTGAGTACAGTCAGTTAAGAAAACTTCAAGTGCAATGTATGCTGCCACAATTGAGAGCCCATTGACTGAGGTTTACTTCAATCCCCAAGGTTGTAAAATAGGGGGCTCCTGTTTCATTTCCAGGTTAGTAACAGGTCAATACATCTCTTTGCAGGTTGGTGTCCATCCTGTTGACACTGTGAAGACAAGAATGCAAATACAAGAACCAACTAGAAAGCTCTGCAAATGGAAGAAGGGAATTGTCTCAAAGCATATAGGGATTGGTCCTGTTGGTGTTGACAATTGGTTCTTCAAAGGGCCTTCAGATCTGTATCGGGGAGTGATAGGAGTTATCCTGGGGACTGTGCCTTATGCACTTTTGTATTTTTCTGTATATGAAAGTACGCTTTTTCCAATTCCTGGCAACAGTACAAGTCCGGATTTTCAAGCATGGATATGCAAGCATTGTAATCATTCAGTCAGATGTATTCATCTTGATGATGCAGTCATGTGGAGAGTAAACATCCTATTGATCTTCCGTATGTTAGCATGAAATCATAGGAATGGAGTTTTTCAGAACTCAATTCTGCCACATTTTGTCTTTTTCAGGCTCAAAATCAAGGCTTGAGAAATATCTGCCAACAGAGGTGCTGCATGTGGTTTCTGCTTCTCTGGGTACTGTTGTAGCTTCTGTAGTGCGGGTGATGTCTCTAACTTGCTTCCTCCCTCACATTCATGAAAGTGATTGAAATGTCCTTCAATATCATTCATCATTGGTGCATCTACGCAGTGGTGGAAGGTCTGCAATTCCATTTTCATTGAGATTGGAGGATGTCTCCAACTCACCATCTGTATGAATTTTCCATGTGTCTTCTCATGTCCCAGTCTTAATGTCCTGTTCCAGGTTCCCTCAGATACCCTGAAACACCAAGTGCAAGCCTACATGCATCCAAATGGTAGGTCTTTGACCTCTCAGATTATCCTTCAATGAAACTTGTCATTGGGAATCTTATTGCTGGTGCAAGGCAATCTGCATCATATTTTGAAGCCAGAAAAATTTATTGATTGTTCAGTCAATGAAACAAAATGTGCAGCCCTAGAAAGAACTAGGTATTACTTAAAGTTTCATGATGGGTATGTTGGTTGGCAGTGTTTGAAGCCTTCCGGTCAGTGGTCACAGCTGAGGGTATTGGTGGGCTGTACAAAGGATTTTGGCCAACTCTCCTTCGTGATGTTCCTGAAATAGCCATACAGGTACTTTCTGGCAGTTCCCTACAACATGCCCTGACCTTTGTTTTGTGCATATGATGTCCCTTCACACAAAAGAGGATGCTCAGATGGGCACCTCCTTATGCACACATTTCAACTTTGTTTCCATGGCATCATTGAGTAGGGGTATTGCCTGGGACAACTGGATTGTCTCTAGATCCAGATTGGGCTATATCTGCACTTGATTTTTCTTTGCATATTCCAACTCTCAACGTAGTCCAATATGCTTTTATATCATCTGACAAAAGTGGAAGGGTTCTGGGTAATGGCATGCAGTTTGGTGTGTATGAGAAGTTGAGAGCTGTGTTGCAGGCAAAGCGCAATGTCACCAAGCTCACGTATGTGTCTCCTCCATTTTCACAGTATCTTCAGGCTGCATGGGCATCTGGATCAGAGTCCTAATGAGTAAGAGTTTGTGATCTGTTGCAGGACCTCACCTAAAAGTGGAGGGAAATACCATTTTTCTTATTCCTTGGTATCGCTAATTTGTAAGAGACTTCTTTCATGTCAAGGGTTTCAAAGTTGTATTACATCAATGAAGTTAAGATCTGCAGCATGAATTTGTTTTGCAGGATCCCAGAACATTTGGCACTGGGAGCATGTGCAGGTGCCATTGCAGCTGCACTTACCATGCCGGTATGGCACATCTTTCTGTCAGAGCCTAGCTTACTTCCTGAGTTCTCGATTTCTAGAATGACTGCATCATGTTTGAATGCAACCTGTGATGTCAGGCATCACTTAACCAGTGTAGCTCTTAGGAGGTGCTCACCAACTCCACCTTGTGATAGTATTATGAGGTCATGATTTACAGAATGAGATTTCAAGCACAAGATGTTATCATAGCAGATGCTGATAGCCTAATGTAGATCAGTGTGCGAGTGAAGGAAGTGCATGTTCATTTGTTACAGCTGGATCTTGTGAAGACCCGTCAGCAGTGTGGGATTAGTCAGGGCATTCCAAGGATAGTGATGTCTGTTATGCAGGAGAAGGGAGCAGCTGGTCTCTTCACTGGCTTGGTATGTGCTTGTTATTGCAAGTTGATTTTTATGGCACTTGGTTTGACAGAGGAAAAAAATTTGTAGTTCTCACCAACAGAATGATGCATTAGTTTCAGTGATTGTGAAGGTTTGATCCATAGCCTCAGATACTCATTAACATGTCATTTCAATTTTTTTTCTTTTATGTTCTCACTTATTTTCTCATATAGTTTTTTGTGTTGATTTGCAGGGTGCAAGGGCCTTACATGCATCACTTACCTCAGCTCTCTTTTTTGGATTGTTTGAATATTGCAAGATGGTATGTTTTAAGTCCCTCCCATGGCACACTAGGCGATTGTGTTGCTAAGGCATTTGGTATTGATAATTTAAAAAAATTCACATTCAATTGTTGCATGTCTTAATTTGCAGCAGACACCTAGTTAAATTCATGTTGACATGTATCTGTTCAGATGATGAATCCCAATCACATGGGTCATGATGAACCATTCCTTCCTAAAATGTTGAGCAAAAGGCACTCCAAGATTTGGAAGAGGCAACGTGTTAGAAACTGACTCTCACCACATTACCTGTAAGTCTTCTCTGTTTTGTAGCCTGACAGGATCGGTACACATTCGATGAAAATTGTCATATGTAGAATCTCTCAGTGCTTCCCAAGTACTATTTTTGCCAACCTAAAGCGTACCTATTGCAGGAAGCTTGAAGTAACTGAGCCTCAAAGCTTGGTGTTTGCAAATAACTTTGGACATATGACCAGCTGAAAGAAAATTCAGGCAGGGGGTGGCAACATCAGGAATTATTATCTCTTGCCAATTGGTATGTCTCTCATCTCCTTGGAAGAAGCGGAGTACTAGTGCTGGGACCAGTCTATAGACTGCAAATATGCAATTCTTCAAATGTGCCATTCATTTGCATTAGTGGGAAGAGCATATTTTGGCAAAATTGCTGCAGAGTGTCAAAGACTCTCAATGTTCTTTGTTGAGGGTTGGCAATTGACACTACTTGTAGAGATAAGCATGTGCACACTAATTGTACATAAAACATAGCTACTGTTCATAATGTTTTAAGCACACTGCATTCTTGAATACAGTTGATGAGTATCAGTAATGGATACTACAATAATGGTCCAGTTATGTTCATCACTTGTGTTTTGTTGATTGATGTTTTGCATCGCTTCATTGAAACAATTCTTGTTGTGTCAAAACATGAGACCATTGGAGTAGGGACTTTTGTCTTAGAACCTACCTCTTGAACCAGAAATGTGACGATTCAATAAATTTGGGTCTGCATTTGATGCCAATTCATGCACAAAGAGAGCAACTTCCGCAAACAGCACATTGTTCTAAGGGGATAAAAGGGAAAACAATACAAAGTGCACTTGCTAGATAATTTTAGCAAGATATATTCAAAGTGGGAACTTGTAATTATTTCAACACTGAGAAATCTTTTTTGCTGTTGTCAATTGTTTCATGTAGATAATAGCTGTTCTGACACAATGAAACATCTTGAACACTTTGAGAGAGAACATTAACTGAATTCAATCAAAGTGGAAAATTCTGCATTAGTCTTCACACTACAAATATCTGTTTTTAACAATTCTTGTCTGCAAGTAATCTTTTATAATTCTTTCAAAATTCTTGGACATTTTAAGAGAAAAACATTGGAAAAAATTGTCCACTGTAATATCAGGTAAGAGCACAATTGTGCTGTGCAATAGGTGTGCATATCACCCATATCCAGAAGGAGGCATTATGAACAGGTTAGGCAAGAAGCTCTTTGTCATGTGAGCTCTGGATAGCATCAAATGTATTAGGTAGGGTTTTTGCAGGAAATTTGTGGTTTGCCATCTAAGATACATTTCAAAGCATAAGATAATGACAATGAATTTGGGTTTTCAAAGGTGAATGAAACTTTCAGTATCATAAGTAAAATTCAGCATTTTCGGCCTTTTGGCTTTCAACTCCTATATACAATTAACTATGACAACACACAACACCCATGGAATTGCAATGATATTTTGGGACTCAAAATTCTTTTAACAAGAAAATTGGAATCCAGGATTTCACAGCTAAGAAACAGCAAGTTCCAAAGACTAAACATCAACTTTATTGTTACCCATAGCATAGTAATGAATCAAGAGTATTGCACATACTACTGACTTCACTTGTACCTCCAGGAAGAAATATTTCCAAAAGTGAAGAGTCAAAAAAAAGCCTTTACATTTCAGAATCAGGTTCTTCAAATTGAATATTAGTCTTCTCAAAAAAAGGTGGGAAAGAAAATAAAAATTTGTTTCTGTAGAAGTGCTCCAAATAGGGTCCCTTCCTGCTTTAGAGATGCTGGCAATGCCATTTACCTATACAGAATCTGTCAAATGCCACAAATTAAGGGGATCCTAAACCAAATGATCCATGAGGAGAAAAGTCAGTCAACTCCATCAGTAAGTTCATCACCCCATGACATCAAAATATATATGACAACACTCTGCATGCACACCAATCTGCACTTTTGTAGCAAAAAATATGATTTGAAAGTCCAAATCAATTTTCACATTTCACATCATTCCAGCTTACAGGGAAGTACTGTTCACAGTGACTTTTCTGTTAGGCACAATGGCTATCATGCTTCACCATTCCCTGCCCAGGACATCCATGGTGACATATACATTCTTCTGTACTATGGTAGCTACTCTCCATGTGCTTGCCAAGCAGTTATTTCAGATGTTGCAGAGATCTTACAAAATATGATTCAAGAGGAGAGAATGCGTCAGAGGACATTACCAGCTCAGCAACAGTAGAGTATCTTTGTCCAATATAACAAAGCCTCCTTGGAGGACTCCAAGCTCATATTTCCACTTCTAACTCTTGTGGAAGAGTTGTAGCATACACTCATTGCTCGCTCAGGGTAAAGGCATGTGCAAATACTACCTCTCAAGGGAATGAGTAATTTGCCATATGTAGATGGAAGAATGCATGGAAGAGGCCACCCATTTTTTCATAGCATGAGCCGAAAGTTAGAGGTTGATTGTGACCGTGGCAAGTCGAAAATCTTGGCAGGTAGAACAGCTGTAAATGCAACATCCATAAGGTCCTGTTTATGGTCTGTTTCTCTTTTCCGTTTAGGTGAAGATGGCGGAGAAAGGTCAGTAGCTGATGCCCCCTTAGCATTCCCTTCAGCACGCACTTTGATTGGTGATGGCACTTTATCCAGTGCATATCTCTGTACACAAGACAATAGAGTTAATGTACTCCATACAGACATGGACCAAATATGACAGCAATAAGAGGAGTGTTGTTATGCAAGTATCTAAATCCTCACAAACAAGAATATCAGGCAACAATGAAGTGCAACTAAGATTCCACATTGTCAAGAGTAATCGTGATCGGGAAACAGTAAATTGCATCATCCACAAAGTGGAATGCGCCTTTTGTAACTGATCTCTAAAAGGACTGGCATGTCCACACAAGACAACAAAAATTCTTCTAGTGTTATGTTAGATGACACTGATCCAACAACACTCCTCAAAACAGGACAGAGATATTAGAAGAAAGAACATACAGCAGTTAAGGTGGAGAGGACAGAATAATTTCACTCAACCCAACCTGAACAACCACCTTCGTCCACATATACAACCAAAAATTGTGGTTCTTAATGTTAGCTTGCCTGTACAGGACCAAGTTTCTCACAACTTTCACAGTGAGGAGAAATGTTTCCATCAGACCCAAAAGTCACTTGGTGAAATCAGGAGCAGTGCAATGGGAAGATCTCATCTCATTCATCTATTTTGAAGCAAGAAATTGTTCACCTCCATCCTTGGAAGTTGAAGTTGATTACGAGGTGGTTTAGATGCAGCCAGATCATCCACTACCTTGTTGCTCCCTTCAAACACCTGCCAAGACCATGCATGAGCATGCAGTTCCTTCAAAGCCATAACACTATCTGTCACCCTTAACAGTTCAAGATCGTCATTGTGAGGCAATGAACATGATGTCCTGTGAACTTTAACTACATATCTGTGGAATATCTTTCATAAGAATAGAGAAATCTCCATTCTCATGATGAAGAAGAAACAGCAAGGTTAACACTTCCTCAGGAAGCCACAGAAAGAACCAAACTAGGGAAGACAGAAAACAAACAAAAAACGAAAAACACACACCAGTATGACCAGATCCAAGAAATTACAAGAGAAGCCTTTAGATGTACAAATCAAATCACAAGAGGTTTTTGGGTATATATGCTGCTACCAAAACAGTCTTGGTTAAGGTACATGAAGTTCTCAAAATCTGGAAAATCAGGAACAAAAAGATCATCCACAAACCTATGAACCAAGGACGATCTATGAAGCACAAAAGGACATGTGTTGCTCTTCAAGAGATTGTTAATGAAATCAAACTCATAGGTAAAGAGATAGAAATTAGCCAAATAGACTGCACAATTAGTACCCATGGTGATACCAATGCATTGTCTATAAACACCCTGACCAAAACAAAGAAAAAAATTGTCTAATAAGAAATCCAGCCAAGAGATCAAATCTGAAGCCTCCACAACTTTGAAGCTATGAAGATTTTCAAACAAATTGATCTCTGCTTTATTTTTCAGCCACAAAAACCTAAAGTTC
>Ga0116231_10012515_pt1 | contig 12429 bp, 8 predicted proteins | sample S1TSphgellanicum_2_FD_89695 | JGI IMG/M metagenome (GOLD analysis project Ga0116231, IMG submission 89695) | Host-associated microbial communities from peat moss isolated from Minnesota, USA - S1T2_Fd - Sphagnum magellanicum MG | ecosystem: Host-associated > Plants > Peat moss > Unclassified... | reverse complement strand
CTGTGGTAGCTGAGAATTAATGATGGGATCACTCATCTCTGTTCATGGGATCTCTATTCTTTGCACTCAGCTTAACACCAAGTTGTAGGATCAGAATCTTCAACCCCCTGATATTTGTTTATCACTACCAAACTTCATTCTTTTCAGAAATACAAAATTGTTCTGCATTCTCTGAAAGTTGATTGGGAAGGCATGCTTGGGAACATTTTGTACCTCAGCGAGTTCCATGCAATAATATATCATTCCTAAACCAAGGGCAGATGGGGAGTTCACAATTAAGTATTGATAACCATATACTTAACAGTCTGGAGTCCATGTAGGCTGACCCTGTATGACTCAGTAATACACATTGGGATCTTGAACGAGCTTCCTTCCTTAAGCTGGAAATATCCTCAACAGTTAATTGCACCTAATACCTGGTTCACAGTTGCAAATACATGAAAGATGAGACATTGCTCACTGCACAGACATTATTACAGGAGCCACCATGCAGTCAGTTGCAACAAAGCATGGAAAGCATTGAGATATCACCAGGTGTATACAATGGAGACTTCGTAAATTCTGTTCTGACTTACAGGATCATGACCTCAAGGTCGAACAACTTTGAAGTATACTGTCTATGTACAACTGTTCAGTGCTTGGTTGAAGTAACATAACAGTGAGTAATGAGTCAGGTTGTGTTCATCCATCATGGACCTGTATGCCCTAACAGCTGCTGACAGAATAGAAACAACTCCTTGATCCCAGAGGCATAATTGAATTCCTCAAAAGGATCATTCTCCCTCAAATTTTTGTCCTTCTGCTGATCTCACCTCACATTCCCTTTCTGAATTGCTCTTGCCTTTCAAATACCCTTCTTAGTTTCATTTGAGTGGTTGATGATGTTCAGAGTGGCCTGGCCTTCCTTTTACCATTCTCATAAATGTGAACAGGAAGTGTTCAGCAAAACCCAATGGTCTACTGGAATGGAAGAACCCAGTCCTTCAACATCCAAATTTTATCCCTAACTTTTATACATATCCTTTAGTTAGTTTGAATTTGAAAATTAGCAAATCCATATCCATCAAATGAAAGAAAAAATGAACATAAATACATGTCCATCTTAACATGAACAATACTATTTTTTATGCATATCCTTATGTTATAACTTTTTTAGAAAATATGCCATATTGATAACATGGGGAGAACTTCAAAACCTCATAATCCAAACAACATTGGTTACAACCTTCCCCAAATCTAGCCTTGGAGTTGATGATCTTCTACAACTTTTGTTGCCCCATTTGCTTGCAAAACACAATAAGGGCAAAGAGTCATTAGTGGATTGCTCATAATCACATGTTGTGAATTTTGATGATATATGTATCCTACAAAAAGAAACCAATAGACAAAACAATAATAAATTAAATAAGATAATTGAATCAAAAGGAAACTTGGAAGAATAGCAAGCCAAACAAAATCAAATTGCCATATTATGGTTAATTAAATAACTCAAATATCAACTAAAAAATATGTGCAAAATAACCAAAGTTCATATCAACTTGGTTTGTAACAAGTTTATAACAATAGTCAAGTAAGCAATGATTGTTTTCACTATGACCTTTAAGTAGATTTACAAGCCCACCCACTAAGGTAAAGGGTGTTAACTTTGAAATTAATACAAAACTTAAAAAATAGGCCAAGCAAAGGGTAAGAACCACAATGCACATTGTGCAACTATTCCATCCCCTTTCTGCATGACTAAGAAGGCATGAAAAAGGCCATGAACAAAAACACAAAAAGTTTGATGACCATGAGCACAATGAGGGTCATGACCAAAAAGACATAAAAAATCATCACAAATAGAAACTTGAAGAGGATCACAATGAACACAAACATAACCCAAATGAAACAAGGCTAGGAACACCACCATTATTTACAATAAAAGTTATCAACCAATAACACTTGCAACCACTAGAAAAGATCTTGTATTTTATAATTGGTCATTTTGCAATTACATGCATATATGTGTATATATGTGTGTTAAAGCCACTCTGTGAAATACCGAGTTTTGTTATGGAAATATGTTAAAAAAATATAACATTTATTTTTGTAACATGGAAAAACAAATAAATTAAATAATTTCCTATCAATTTAGCAGAAAATCAAGAATAAACCTTCAAATGAAGCAAATACAAGTCCAAAACACTTTGGTTCTAAAAATAACCCAAAAGAATTCAATAATCAAATGAAATGTACAAAATCCGGTAGATGAAAAATCAATTAACTCTCAAAATTCAGTTAAACTATACAAATTTGGTTATGTGTTTTTGGTAAATTTTCTACCTTCAACAATGTGGCAACTACTTTTACAACTATTAACCATCCTTGAAAATTTCGCAACTACATTATGATTACATTGTGATTATTGGAGGCTTCATCTTTCCATGTGAATGGTTTTAAAGGTTGTTTCATCCCAAAATAAGCTATTAAGTTGCATGTTCATAACCAAAATTTAATCATAACTAAATTTTCTAAATTGTATTAAAAACCTATCTAGGTAGGAAAGTAGGTACACATGTTAACTTTTAAAGATGATTTTATTTTATTTTGGAATTAACCTTCAAGGTCAAGCCCCTTTGATTTGTTCATTTCAAATGAACTTTCTTTAAAATGTTTATAATGCACACCTACTAATATAATTTTAAAAATTGAAAGGGGGGACAAAATTTATGAAATCAATTTTCTACTCCCAACCTAGTTGCAAATTAAGTTGTATTAAGTTACAATTAAAAAATTAATCCTTTACATTGTTTTGTCCTCTATTTTAATTTTGTACACTATATAAGGAGGTGCACTTGAAACATTGATTTTTAAAAAGAAATAATAAATGTCATTTGGGATGAAGCAATAAAAAAAGTTTGACCAAGGCTAAACCCAAAGTAAAAAATATTGACCTACTTAATTGCCTATTTAGATGTTTATTTTAAATATATTTTGGCTAAAATCCAATTAATATACCATGTGGCAATCTTTTATTGCACCACATGTCATGATATAAGATGAAATTTAACTTATATTTTTAAATTAACCTTTTTGAAAATTCATTTACATTGCCATGTGGCAACTAATAATTGGCTTCCAATTTAGTCTCAAATAATGGTAAGTAGTTGTAAGGGTATATGATGGTCAATGGATGAAATCGTATCTGTTGATCATATACTTCATTTTTGTGGAATGTGTTAACATCATACTGAGGTCAATATATGCGACTACACATTGGGTGCAACTAAACTTATGCAAGTAATAAAATTTTAGTTATAAACATTGGTTACAATTATATTGTAATTGCAAAACGCCTTTTTTTTTTATGAGAAAAACATATAAGCAAGGGGTTGGTTATAACTTATATATTCACAAACAAAGAAGACATGAAAAGTGTTACAACTAGGAACATGAAAGGGGCTCACTTAAACTATAACAAACAAGAAGAAGATCATCACAAACAAAAACAATGTGAACAACAAACAGAACAAGGATTGTCGCAAAAGGGAAAACAAAGAGGATCACTACAAAACAAAAGACATGAAACTCAAATCCCAACATGAAATACAAAGAGGATGATTATGACCATGACCACAAAAAGGATCTAGATTGTGAGCACGAAGATCAAAATCAATATGAAGAGGAACATGAACAAAAAGAGATGAACTTGGGTCATGATTTGGAACACGAGGAGGATCACCATGAAGAGGGACATAAAGAAAATCATTGCCATTAAGAGGAATGGGAATTTTGCAAGGAAAGAACCACTATGCCAATGAAGAGGAAAAAATTTGGCAATGATGTGCATTGAAGGTTTAAGGTTTCATGAAATCATAGTACCCCCATGATCATAGATTATATTTCCTAAATTTTTGTTTAGATTGCCACAATAGGTTCACATGTGAATGTTAAAATTAACAATATTGTTCATTTTTGCCTTCAAGTAATTTTGTGATTTGGGTAGGTATTGTCAAGATGCCAAGTGAATTAATTGTTCATTTATCATATAACGTGCACCAACAATAGTAAGCTAGATTTCCTTTTTGAGTTTTTTCAAGCTTACAACTGCTCAACTTTGGATGAGTGCATATGTTTCTCATTTTCTCAATTATTTTCTAAATTGCACATTTTAAAAGATAAAGGTGCTTTACACTTTTTCTTTGGACTTTAAAAACAATGGAACATTCTTGAATTCATGGGAGACCTTTTAATCACTATGTGTTCATTTGTGATTGTACTTATACCCTATCCAACAATTGGGGGTTCAAAAGTTGATTATTTTCTAATTGTTTTTGTGCAATAATTCATTAATATAGTAAGAATCAATTATTTCAAATTCTTACTTGCCTTTATGTGATTGGATTGATTATTCACTACTACAAATCAAGGGTTTTTTTGACAAATTATATTCATATGTTTAATCAATTTACATACTAATCACTTAGGTCAAAAACTTGATTGATTATGTTTTGATTAAATGCATAGTAATGTCTATTTTGTCTAAATTGTTTGGCAACATGTAGGTGACCATTTGAGCAAAGATGATCAAAATTATTAGTTGATGTGGCAACATTATTATTTTCATTAATAATAAAATTTAATAATAATAATAATAATTAGAACCCCGTGACTAGGGGAAAAATCTCTAGATTAATTGAAGGTTATTTAATATAAATTTTAAAATATCATAATTAAAAGTAATGATTATATTTTTTAACAAAAATTTATGATTGAAGAAACAAAAACATGTTATTTTAAAACATATAAGCATTGGAACTTAAAACTTCAAGATTGAAGTTCAATTTCAGCACAAACACATACATGTGATTTTCAGAGGTTTCATATAAATTTATTTCTAAGGATATTTCTTCTTCTTAAGAAGTCTTGGGAGAAATGAAATGGTGCTACATACAAATGTGTATCCTTCCAATTAGGACCATTTTTAGACATTTTTCCTTGCGAGAAAATTGAAATATCTATTGAAAGAATTCAAATTCTTTTTTTGAAAAAATCTATTATGTTTCCAAAAAAATAAAGCATGAAAAAGATGTTGGTTGAGAAAGTATTGTTACTTTGGGGAGATTTGTTATTGTTATCATGAACTAGGACCCTTAACATTGGTATGCTTGCATTCTTGAATTGTGAACTCCACAAGTTTTTAGCACTAAAATTATCCCAATTCCACAAATGAATTTTCAATGGATGAATGGATTTTTTTTTTATGAATATGGACAAATGATGATGGATGAAAAATTAAACTTTGATGGAAATGTAATTGTGGTTACTGGATGGCCTTTGCTAATGATCCTTATGTAGACCTTTACATACTTTACATATTCCAATAGTGGGAATGCAATAATTGTCACATTTGGATCTTTGTTATCCCATGGTGAAGCACTTTTTCCAATGCATCATGCATTTTGGAAAAAAAGGTACAAGATATTTTTTTCTATAAATATTTTGCAAAAGGTTAGCAAAAATATTTCAAATAAAAAATTTTTTTAGCAAAAAAGAGTTTCCTTTGAATAACCACTAAAAAACAAAAATTGAAATTTCAAATGTGATTTTTTAACTTGGACTATCTCCCATTTATTCATCCAATATCTTAATGTACTTCGTCATCAATTATCAACCCCAAAAAAATTTAGCATGAATTGGCAATGCATTTGCAAAAAAAATTCCAAATTTTATAGTGTCAAACACAAAAAGAAAACTACATCAAGGTCCAACACCATAAACATTGTCAAATCTAGCAAAACTTTTGGCCCAAAAAATGTTTTTTCCTAAAATTTTGGTAGTTACTCTTGAAATAAATAAATAATTTGTGACAAAGCATTCTTCAAAATTTAGAATTCAAAATAAAAATGAAATTGTAGACCAATTTGGACAATGATGCCCTTTTCACCATTTGATTATGTTAATGGAATGAGATTAAATATTATATCAATGGTTATTTTTTGACAAATGACTTGTCATGAATCATACAAATTATTTAAAATTTCAACCACCCATTTTGAAGTTTTGAAGTTTTTCTTGCATTTGAACCATTAAATAATAATTATCATAAAAGGACAAATAATCATATTTTCAAGATGAAAGATGATTGTTACAAATATTTCACAAGAGAAATATTAATAATTTAAATGTTGAAGGTCCTTTTCATACTTGAACATACATGAACTTTAAGGGAAAAATCAATAAAATGTTTTTCTTGGTAGCCCACTTAAATTTATATGCATGTTGAAGAGGGGAAAATACATTTGATTTAAATTGGTTCTTGTCACTTTTTAAATAAAAATCATTGTAGGTCACGTATAAGCTCTGCTCTAACAAAACCACCATGATAACAACAATTTATGCAATCAAAATTATATTGGCAAGGATAATGATGAATCTTGGGGAAAAAAAACCCTTACTTCAAATGATGAAATTGTAGAAGGGACCCCAATATATTTTGAAGGCAACTACTATGTGTCACTCCTAACCAAACCAAAATAAACATGACAAGAATAAGTGGGTTGTAACCTTATGAATGTCATTCACAAAGTATTTAGACCATAACCTTCATCAGGGTCTCATTAACTTAATCTCATTCCAATAGTGGATGTTGATAAGCATTAATATCTATTGAAGACCTAAAGAAAACAATCATGTAAGAATTTGCATCATGAGTTTGTCACATTCCCAAAAGCAACAAGAAGATACAATCATGATGTCATTTAACACTTGACATGAGGCACAACAAAAAAATACAATTGCACAAATAGAAACATTTGCCTAAAGAACAATCAACTCATTTTTAACACTTGCCCTTACAGGTCTTGTTGAGTGCCCTTGCCCAATTCCTCTAGTGCAAATACATGGAACTCTTCTACTTTGCATGACAAGTAGATGCATGTGAGCTTGCCCCAACCCACAACATTTATGTTTCATCATGTTTTCTTTGTTATTGGTATTGTTCAAATTGAAGAGTACAACATAATTTAAAAGCTCTATATATGGCCATATGTATAGTTACATTACATGCCAACAATATAATATCACAATAATTTCCTGATTTACATCTATAGCCAATAACATCTCTTGGACATTGCAAAATTCACAATATGTGTTTGGGTTCATGATCCATCACAAACCACTTCTAAGATAATTGCTTGAAGTATAGGATGGCAATTGCTTGAACACAAGTAATCAATCACCAAAAATAATATTTATTTCAAGGAAGCATATCTTGCCACAAATTTCAGAATTATTGCCATTGACTTGCTTATAATCGTTCTATCAAGCACATTGGGCTTGACCAATATAGGGTGCTATTGGTGTACATATTACATATAGTGAGAACACATTTATTTTCTTGTTAGTGAAAGATGGGATTGAGCTTCAACTCACAATGCCTCATGGGTGCTACAAAATAGTTTCAAGGGAATCCATTTAGACCTATATTTTGTAAGAGAAGGAGAAAGCTATGCTAACTTACTAAATCTTCCATTCACAAAACCTTCACACAAGAAGCTCCTTAGCTACAATCAAAGGCCCTAGTAAGGATCCTTGTCCTGCTCCAAAAAACCACAAAATTGTTCTGAAATTGCATTCATATGACCAAAAAGAGCTCATAGATGGCAAATGCAAACTACTAAAGGAAAATTGAACATAATTTGCAAGTATACAACTTTGCAACTATGTAGAGCAATTGGAGAAAAATCAATAGGGTTTCCTTGCATACTTTGTTGTTCCCATCCTTAATCACATTCAAACTATAACAACCCTCACTACACCAATTGTCACATAGTTTTTGTACAAAAATGCCAATTCTCACATTCCCAAAAACAACATGCATTTTGTAGAATGAACAATATCATGAACAACCCTTCACCAATATTCTTGACTTGCTTCAAAAGCCGATGTCCCCCCTTTGATCCATCATCTGTCATTCCATAAGTTTTTTTCTAGTTCAGGGACAAGCATTTGCAATTTCTCAAGCACACTTTACTAGACATAGCCTAACCTTGAACTACTTGAGCTTTTGCCCACCCTCATGCAACAGACCCTTGTGTCCTAAATGAGACTTCATGTTGCCTTCCTTTTCCACTACTCCTATATCAATGACCTTCTTCAATTGGTGCTGTGGCCAAGCTTTTTGCTTTGCTTGCTACACAATGAAACCATTGCAAGTTACAGAAATGTTGGCCAACAAGACGTGAACTTGTGTGCCATAAGACAATGTAGATTGTCCAAAATTTTAGAAAGAAGAAAATCAAGAGTTTGTTCTCTGAATTACTTGCTGCTCCTTAGAAAATGTGCTTTTGCAAATTGAGAGCCACTTACTTTTCCATGTGTGTGTGTTCTGGAGCTTCTTCTTCTTCTTCACTCAAAAACATCAAGTTCTTTGTTCTTTTTCTCTACATCAAGCTTGGATATGGTTACCTACTAGAGGAAGAGAAGCGTTTGTGTTGACAAAATGGGACAATTGGAGCGACAAGACTATTGTGAGCAACAACATACTGCTGCCTCCTTCTTCTTTGCAATCTTCCAGAATCATGTGGCCACCTTCGTCCATGATCTGCTCTTGCCATAGAAATTATGTAAACTGGTCATTTATAATGCTCATTGAATATGTTGCAAACAAGGCTTTTCATTTACACCAACTCAGGCTTCATTGTTGAAATTTCCTATGGCAACAAACTCCTTGGCACCCAATAAAGCCTTTTTACAAGCTTGAATGCTACAACATACTGCGTTAAAACAATGTCAGGATCTCAATTAGATCTCATGATCTCTTGAGGGAACAAATCCTTTGGGTTGAGATTCAAGGGAAGTTTTGCTTTCAAATCCATAATTTTTAGGTTATTAGCTTATGTCCATACTCTGTAGAAATTTCTCCGAGAATTGTACCTGATTTCAGCTGAAACAGACATGGATTTCACAGAGGGAGAAACTAGTTGGGTACCTGGGATGATAGAACCATACAACAGTTGGTGTCCTTGGGACTCCAAACTGGGGACTCTTCTTGTTTGCAATTTATGTGAGTATCGTTTACTGAATCTGAGTTCTGGGTGTTGGAGAACTTGTCAATATGGTGGAGGAGGAATAGGTTATTGAGGCTTGACAATTGCTTGAACTTCACTTTGCAGTCTCCTAATTCTCTCTTCAATCTTTGGTTGATGTGCTGAAGCTGAGCCTGGTTCCTCCACAGCCAGGAATGAACACAAAAAAAAATCATGAGGTCCAACCCTCTGAAATGTAGCTCCTGAGAGTAACATTAGCTTCAATTGTCATCTATATCACGAAATTAGTTAAGGAAAGTTGCAGAATTGCAAACCAGCTCCGTCAGAAGCTGAGCCTTCTCTGCCCCTAGAGAAGCTTTACCTGCATGGGAATATATGGAGCATATAAACTCTTGATCTACCAAAGTTGAATTATCACCAAAACCATCAGATTTGCATTCAGCACTTGAGGCAACCAGTTCAGGTGTCAAGCTTACAAAATACAAAAGGATTGTGGGCTTGACAGAGGACCAAACTGAGAATGACATGACATACGATAGATATTCCTGACATGAGCTTCTTCTGCCAACAATTCAGAATCCAAATTCCTTCACAAAGCTAATCATGTTCAGGTGTACAGATGTTGACGACATCTTAACCTTGCGCAACTCATAATCATAATGGGCTATGGTGGCCGACATTTCTTGACCTTGAAGACTTTTCACCTGAAATGGGGAGCCAAAAAAAAAAAGTGTTTCACATGAGCCAATTACGACAGATGTGGATTAATGTAAAAACAGATTGCAAGCTTTTAAAGGCTACAAACACACTTCAAACTTGCTGTACAAGTACATAGTAAGAGCATCTTCAGCAATGCTCAGTATGTGACCCTGGAAAAATATTTCTCACATCCAAGTTTAGTTATAATTTACTTGATTTTCCAACCCCACCATAAAACTAAAACTGGGACTATCTAGCCAATCAACAGCAGGTGTTAGGCTTTGCTGTGCCTTTTACTGGCCTTGGCAATCTGCACAAAAATGTTGGGCCAAAATGATTTTGCTTCAGGAGCCAAACCGGCATGTTTTGGCTTTTCTTCATTTGATTTTAACTTGCAGGGTCACATATTGGGCACTGATGGAGTTGCTCTAAGGGTGAAAAAAATGGGTACTACCTGTTGCTCCAAAATCTCAACCTAAAGGACGAAGTCTTTCTTCTCTGATACTTCTATTCCTAGTTTCTTCTCAGAATTGTGATTTTGTTGAATTCCACATTTCATTCACCTTCTTCAGTTCCATATTGTGACTTCCTCTCTCTTTCACTACTGCCTGCGATACAGGAAGCTATAGAGTTTAATGACATGTGCACAGCAACAGTAATATCAACCAAAGTTTGTTCTCAGCAGCCTTTGAGGTGGTGGAGATCAATATTAAGGAGGAGTTGGGTGATGGAAAACATTCTGGAACCTTCATCTTTTTGTGCTTCTTTTGCAGCAAAGCAAGTTCCACTTGATGGGTCTTCTCTGATTCTTCAAGCTTGCTTGACTGCTACTCCAGATTTTGGGTCTGAATCAATTCCATTCATGAAAAGAAGTAATTACTGTAATATCATGCCTGAACTGGTCAGGCTTATGACAATGCATTGCTAATTCTGCATATTTTGCGTTCATGATTTTAATTGTAGTACTAGAGGTTGGAAAAATTCAAGGTGTAAGTGACAAATATGCAACTTTGATTCATGTGGGCATTCTTTGCACTCACCAGTTTCTGAGATTGATCTGTCAAGTCTTGAATTTTTGGCCTGCTCACCTGCAGCAACAGCAGTAGTGAGTGCGGTGATCAGTTTTTATCATTCAGTGCTTCATCCTCATCAGTAGTATTCAACCCACAATGCATTTCATGAGATCCAAGTACCTCATAAAGCATCCGAGCTTCAAGATTGAAATGTTTGATCTCTTCCCATTGTGCTTTTTTCAATGCATGTGTCTCCCTCATCACCTGTACCCAATGTTCTGAGGCTTGATAGATCCTCTTTTAATTAAAAAATAATAATTAAAAAAAAAATCTAGTTTCCTTCTCAACTTCTTAAAACCATGACCAGTAGACATACAAAATAGACCACACAAAATAACACATTCCCCTCATGTTATGCAAAGCAAAAGGAATATAGTAGTAAAAGAGTCAGATTGGCCAAGCAGTTTTCAACACATATTTTAGAGCAAGATGGCTGTTTAGCTCTTCCAACAATTCTTCAGTCTGAAGATACAAAAAAAATTACCTTCATGAAGACCTCATCCAATGAGCACTTGAACAATAATAGGAGGATTGGGTATCATCAGTTCTGACCTCACCAAGCTCCATGGTAGCTTCCCGAGCTGCTGCAACAGCCTGCATAGCCTGAGCAGCATGCTTCTGTACCTCTCTTGTAGCTGTTGTTGCTACCCTTCCCCCAACTACATCTACATCTATGTTGTCATACCCACTTTTCACAATAGATGCTGCAAGAAGAATTCAACAGCAAAAAGAATCCACATTTATTGGTTTTTTTATTGCAGGCTTCTTTGTAGTGAAGAAATCTCTATGGAAGAAATAATTTTTTCCAGGTTAATTGGGCAAGTTCAAAATTGTGATGAAACTCATAATTTGGGAGCTGAAAATGGATTCGAGATCCTACTACAACTGCAGTCCAAAGCAGTTGAGGAAAAAAAAAGGGTTTTTGATGAAGATCACCACAAAAAGTATGTAATGTACACAATGTCTTTGATGAAGATCACCACAAAAAGTGGATTGCTGATACTTCATAGCAAACACATTTTACAAAAGACTTATGATTTGATTACCCGAAGTTACCAAACTTGTGACATATCCTAATATCATTACATCATCATGTTCACAACATGTTCAAAATGATGTTTAAACCCTCTTTAGTTTTTGCCACAACCCTAGGCATTTTGCTAGTCAACCACAAAGCTCACAAGGTGATGGAAATTGGTATCACAACATATATAAACACACATTTTAAAAAACATATTGCCCATTATTTTTCATTTTTTCAGGTAACTAAACTTTATAATAATTTAACTTATTAATTTATTAATTTATGAATTTACATTTATTTTTTATATCTCAAGTTGGGGAAAAAAATAATAATAATTGTACTAAATTTTATTTTTAGAAATTTCATAATGAAATGAATTTCAATTTTGAAGTCGTATGATTCAAATTCACATGTCTTCTCCAATTTATAAATTAAATTATTTTCTTAATATTTTAATTTTCAATTTAAAGACATCAATCTTATATATTAAAGCTACAGTGGTGTGTGTCTGTCTGTCTGTCTGTTCGGGCACTTTCCAGGCACTGCCCGGACAGACAGACAGACACCACTGTGGTGTGCTTTGTAGAAGGGGGGGGGGGGGGGG
>Ga0116231_10012514_pt1 | contig 12429 bp, 6 predicted proteins | sample S1TSphgellanicum_2_FD_89695 | JGI IMG/M metagenome (GOLD analysis project Ga0116231, IMG submission 89695) | Host-associated microbial communities from peat moss isolated from Minnesota, USA - S1T2_Fd - Sphagnum magellanicum MG | ecosystem: Host-associated > Plants > Peat moss > Unclassified... | reverse complement strand
TGTGTTTGGCGTGTGTTTTTTTTCTCTCCCCCCCTCCCCCACCCCCCCCCCCCCCCCCCCCCCCCCCCCCCCCCCCCCACAATGTTGCGAGCCAAAGAGTGTGCCCTGACTCCTTGTTTTTCCGTTGTTTTTAGTCTAAACTCACGTTTGAGTCCATTAAGGAGCCTAGGGGTGCGTCATTGGATGTTAAGTTTGTGATGCATAACCAAGGGGATGATAATGACCTCTCCCTCTAGGTTATGGTGACTATAATTTTATTTTTTTTGATGCATGTAAAATGTAGACAAAAGGAAGAAGTTAAATAATGTTAGCTCCAATAACACATAGCCCTTAAAACATCACACCTTGTGTTATTAAATTGAATGATCAACCTACTAAAACACCCAAGTTGGATTGAGATTGAAGGTGTCATGAACCATTGTTTTGCATCCTCTTTTGGTCACAACCTATGTTGGTTAATTATTGAGTTTTGATTTGATTATCAACCTAATTATTAATAACCTATTAGTTAGTCATTGATTTTTTTATAACCAATTAATAACCTAACTAAGTTGTATTAAAATTTCAAAATATAATGACCTACCCAAACCTATCCATATGACTTAGTTATCATCTAGGTAGTTATCAATCCTAAAATGATTAATAATTTTATGATTTAAAGTTTTAATTAATTTTTTTCAATATAAGTAGTTGGTAACCCATAGGATAATAAATACAATTATCAATTGGTTATTTGATAATCTATCCTTATGCATTATTTTTTAAATATTGATAATTTCATTAACATTCAATTTTTTAAAAATATTGATATTAGTAACTTATCCAAAAACCAATTTAAAAATAATAATAACATACCTAATAGTTATGAAAAAAATCAATAACTGATTGTTATGCCAATTTATTTATGAAAGGGAAATGTACAAATTATGTAGCATAAAATTGAAATGATGTAATGATTTCCCCATGGTGATTGATGAACGCACTAAAAGGCTTGGTTATGGCTAGGAGACAAACCATTCCAAGGACATGGATGATATGAAAACAAAGTTGGAATAATTAGTATAGGAAACCAAATTAACATCTTTTAGATGAAAACAATCATGTAAATGTTCAAATACCACATTAAGAGGACCACCAACTAATATTTGAAGTATATAGTTGAAGAAATCTTTACATCTTGATGAAGTTCATAATCTTACATGAGTATAGGGAAAAAACCATTTGATTCCAAGTGAAGAGCTTTAAAGGTCAAATTGGCCTTAGAAAGTGGGGCCGAAAGAAAGGTGGCAAGGACATGCATTGCAAGTGAGCACACACTTATTCAACCCAAAGCTAGACTTTGATGATAGTGCTTTTGGGGTGGAAAGGCGATTTTATTGGATGGCTAAAAAGATGAACTTGTTGGGTGAATGCTTGAGCTCAAAAAAATGTTTATCGCACAAAATTTCTCAATCCCGTACTAGGACTCAATTTAATCATGCCCTATTAATTCACCTTGAATTGATATTACTAGAGGCCATTGTGGGAATATTAAAATGAGTGTGATGTCATAAGTCCTGGTTCAACTTGTCCAATGAAAAAGCATAACGGCTTTTTATATTTCTTGATAGAGTCTTGTGAAAATGCAAAAGAACAATCGTTGGCAAGGAAGACTTAGGTGAAGAGCCTTAAAAACATTTAAATGGGTAACCCAAACCTTTGCTACAAAAAAGGAAAGGTTGGTGGTTAAACTTGGGATTGAATCAATTGCCACAACTAAATTAAGGGTAGCGATAAGGTGACATGCTAAGCCCTATAGAAAGAAGTCTTGTCCTAACGTTATGCAAGGCATTCATTGTGATGACATAGGATTCTCAAGGGTCCAACATTGTCATTCTTATTTGGATTCTAAGTTACAATATGTTATTCATAATAAGCCAAGACAATGGAGAGACATGGGATTTCTTATTTGAATATTCATTATGTCTCCACATACACACACCTCAAAATAAAACATTTTCATGAATAACAAGAATAGTGATCTTTATTTGGGGAAATTTTTATTAAAGTACATGTTAGACAAGTTAACCATACAAAAACATGTTAAGGATCACTTTAGGTGAGAGTCTAAAGCCCAAGGTCCAATTAAGTAAAGCAATCCTATTGGCTTATGTCATAAATTGGACCCACAACCTTTAAATGAGGGTCCAAGACCAAAAAGTGGCAAATTGAGGGTAAACCTATAGGGCACCATTTTGGAGGGAAAATGAATTGGTTGAGACCCAAAAAAAAAGCTCAAAGGGGAGAGCTCATGATTTGGAAAACCAAGATGAAAGTGAGGGTCCAAGGCAAGGAGGATTGAATTTGTGTCAAATGAATCCAATTTGGTTGCTAGGAATTTGGACCTTGGTGCATGTTGCACATAACATTATACAAACACGGAAAGCTAAATTCTTCCAAGCTACATAACTCCATTCTATTTTTACTTGTTTTGCAATTGAATTGTTTTGAAATTGGTTAGGATTTAAGATTGAGAAGTTAAAATTTTAAGGTTAAACTTTCTAAACTTTTGAAGGTTTTTTTGGTTAGTGGTCCACCAATAGAAATCTTCAAGATGGCACCCAAAATTAGCAAACCTACAAACTTTACATTTAGATTTTTATTTTGGAGGTTCAACAAATTTGAAACTTGAAATGGTCCTTGGGATTCATGAACTAGAATCTAGCAAAGAAGGGGGGCTTCAACACTATCTTGCACAAATCCCTAAACCTAGACATCTTTTGTTGTTATTAAGATGGATGTGGATAACTTGAACTTAGTTTTGCTACTTTGTGCCCTCATGTAACTAACATGTTGAATTTGTCCCTACAAATCCAATTACCATTCCTACCAATACCAAATAGAAACTTGATAAAATCAACGTTGTGAATAAGTCATAGGATGTGTGATTCGTGAAAATGCTTCGAGCTAAATAGTTTTTTTATGTTGATGGGAATTTGATAGCAATTTGATGCAAAGTTTGTTGCAAAATAGAGTGCAAGGAGAAATTGTTAATCCCCATGCGAGATTCATTTGAAAATCATGTAGGGAAAAGGAAAAATGAATGGGGTGAAAGTTGTGAATCCCAAATGTGTTCATGCCATAAATGAGATGGCATATGTCTTCATGAATTGACCTTCTATTTTGGAACAAGTTCAAAGTGGAGGTGAACAAAACAACAAAAGGAAGGTGATACAATTTGCATTTGCTTTGATGTTAGTTGCCAATGATTAACTATGAAGATTTCAAACTCCTATTGAGTTTTTTGAAGTTGAAAAAAAATCCTAAAAAACATTGGAGTGGCACAACTAGGTGGGAGATTACTAAACATGTTAACAACCAAGTTTTAGCAACCAACAAATTTGTTATTCAAGCAACCAAGTTTGTGGCATTAACTTGTGTTGAGGTAGTCACATTGGACAATTAGAATTGGATTTCTATCCATGGCCATCATTTTCAAAATTGGTGCAAAATCCATGTCTTGTTTTTAGTTGAACACATTCTTAAGGTTCCAATGTGTAGAACTTGACAAAGATGATAATGAACATTATATGAGAAAATGGAATGATTTGCAACTAGCCTTGCAAATAGGTTTTTGAGTTGCAATGACCATTTGTAACTCATTGCAACTTAACATGTTTTTATGGACATGAGTGCTATTGGACAATTTGCATGAGTTATAATGGATGCAACTCACCATATGTGAAACTATATACATATGCAACTTAAGCAACTCAATTACAATTATGTAATAACAACTATTGTGTAATTTTAAAGCAACTAATTTGCAACTACCATGGTAACATCATCTTAATGTCATTTTTCACTGATCCATCAAAATTTAACACATACCACTATGGGGATTTTTTGGTGAAAATCATTATTTTTTTGAAATATTAATATTAACCATCCATTATGAATATTCATTTATAATGGTTTTAGATTGTCACATGTGGCACAATCAAAAATTGCCACATGGCATATTAATATTTTTTAATAAATTAAAATCTATTTTATTAGTTAGGTAAGTCAATACATAGGCATGGATAGGTAGGTAGGTAAAACATACCTACAAACCTCAACTACATACTTACCTACTTACAATACATACCTACTTAACTATTTAGGTAGGTAGGAAAAAAAGTAGGACTAATTACTTACTTACTTAGGTAAGCAAATAGGTAAGAAGCTGAAAGGGTAAGTATATTAAAGAGTAACCATGTAAATATATGTATTTTTTTAATGTTTTGTTTTTAGGGTTAAGCATTTTTGAGCTCATCTCAAAATTGACACACGTATTTTAATGTGAGCACACAAAAAAAACACCTTTTCTATATAATTTGTGAGATGAAATTCAAGAACAAAACTTATGGGTTAAATCTTTTAATTACATGTTAGTTGCAAATTGGGTTGCAATTAGAAAAGGTTTTCCCACATTCTTTGTGTTTATTTTATATCTTTAAATTGTACAACGAAATAAATAATTATTTCAAAATTATATATGTAAAATAATCATTTGAATTAATTTTTATAATAATTTAAATAATTTAAATAATTAGTTAATTAGTCATAATATAATTAATGATTTGTATTTAGATGAAATGTAGATAATCAATCATATGTATTCTCAAAATTAATTATTTCAATTATATGATATTTAATTATTTGAATTAATTATCTAAGCTAGTTACTTGAATTAATTCAGATAATTAATTTTAAATATTTAATTCGTATATTTCATTATTTGAATTCAAGATTTTTTCCATTTATTTTTATTTTTAATTAGCTATCGAAATTAAAAAGTAAAAATACTTATATGAACTAAATTTATTAAATTAAAATAATAACTCATTACTTAGTCGAATTATTTGTTTCATAAAAATCAAGTAAAATATGTATTAATTAATATTTGTTAAATTATTTAATTAATTATTATATATTTAAAAACTAAATATGAGTTTAGATAAAATACATAGTTATCAAATAATTAATTATTTGAGTGAATTAATAAACTAATTGACCAAATTATATTGACTAATTCATATTAATTATTAAATATTAATCAATATGTAATAATTAATATATTATTGAAAAAATTCATTGTTAAATATTCAGGATTAAATATTAATTAACTGAAAAAATTACTGACTTGTTAACAATTGAACAACAATCACAAAATAATGGAAAAATAATGATTATATAAAGGCAACATAGTTGCACAATGAGTTATATCAATGGGAATCATAGTTGACAACTAATTGCAAGTGTGATATGTAATGGGCACTAGAAATGTGCACATGTGGCATGATCCTATGTGTTGAAATCATACATTAATTTCAATGTAGTGGTTGATTGGTGCTACATTTACACCAATTGTAATGTAATTGCCACATGCAACGGAAATGCAATTTGTCAATAAATCAAACATGGTTAATTACACCTGTATGTATGATATGTACATTACACCATATAGGTGTCCCATTTGTAACAAAGTTGTAATTATAACACAATTTCTTGATTTTTTGACATAACATTTTAAAAATTAATTTGTTCATATTTCCATGTTTTCATTGTAGTGTAGTTGTATATTGATTGTTTTGGAGCTTTAATTGTAGGGCAGTGTGGTTTTGGTGACATGATTTCTCATAGTGTGAAATTTTCATTGAATGTTGGAGGTTTAATAAAGGTTGAAATGCCTTCTAAGTTACTATGATTTGGTGCAAGTGGTGTGATTATTTTTCAAGGTACTTGAAGTGGGTTTATAGTTCAAACTCAAGACTTTCACATTCATTTTTTGATGGGGATCTATTGTATGGCAAATAGGACCAATCTAGCAATTTATACTATTTTTGGTTTGCCTATGGAAACACACCTAGAGGATTTGCTTTAATCCACTTTACACATTTTTCTACAAGTTTCCAATGTGTCACCTAAAGTTCATTAAACTAGCCAAGATCATAGAAACAAAAGGCCATAAGTTACTTGATAACATAAAGGCTTGATGGATCAATATGTTGAATTTGTTGAAGTGTGTGCTTGAAAAATATTGCCCTTTGTTGACAAAAATGGTGGTTGATTATGCAATTGTGGCCTTGGTATCAAGCAATTTGGATTAGTTACCCAATGTTTAAGTGATGTTTGGCTTGGCTTGCCTACTACTTATGTTGACTATTATGCATTCTCTCATCAAATTTGCCCAACTCTAGAATGTTTTCATGTGTGATTTCATTACCATAGTTTCCTTTTGTAAATTGGATTTGTTTTAGATGTATTGTGATCAAATTTCTAGGCTGAAGGGAATGCCTTGAAACATTTCAATGGGTTAGTGGACTACATTGATGATACCATCTCCATGAGATGGATCACAAATTTGAACACTAAGATTGATCAACTAACTTTTGAATTGGGGGGCAACACATTTGGGTAAGGTATAAAGACCATGCCTACACTTCAAAGTTTTTTTTGTAACTCAAGTTATTTATGCCAAGGTAATGGCAAAGGTGAAATTTAAATTTGCATCTACAATTGAAAAACTAATCTTTGAACTTGACAACCGTTTCTCTTTTCATGAATTGATGAATGCATTTGGCATGCTCTATCCCCAACACTAGTTGAGCCCTAACCTTGAAACTTCCTTTCAATCGCACTTTAATTTGATTAAAAATGATTATTATATGCTAAAAAGATGTGGTCCTAAGGAGGTGTGGATTTCATTAGTTTTGGACCTTACAACTTTGAATATGCAACATTTTATTTTATTTTTGGACAATGAAAAACAATTCCAAAGGTGTAATGGTTAAACCTTGCTTTTTAAACGCTTTCACATGTTTGTGAAAACAACAAACCACATCCCAAATTATTGTGCAAAGGATGTCAAAGTACATCAAGTTGGCTAAAATTACAACTGTATAGGCTCTTGGTTCTATGGAAGATGATCAATGTCAAGGCTGAATCTCAACTCTTGTAAGTTGCAAAAATTATTTAATATTTAATATTTATTTTTTGTTGTCTATTTAGGTTGTTTATATGTGTAGGTCCACCATGTGCTACAATGGACATGCTTAGATTGGTTAGGGTTTGATTCCCTCACATGGATGTTCTTCAAAATTTGAAATCAAACAAATTCAAGTTATTCATGCATCTAAGGAAAAAAATTCAATTTCACTAATGAAAGAACTATGACCTATTCATTGTCACACATACACTTACTGAAATTAAGGTCACCTTGCTAATGTTTAGCTAAAAGAAGAAAAATAAAATCACTTAAATCTTTTTTCCTTATTTTGCAAGTAGCCAACCAATTTGGCAACTCATAGCTTAATGTAACCACTATAGTAGAAAGGTAATATACACATATATGATCCCCTTTTAGTTCATAATGACATCAACACGAAAACACAACAATTGGGCAAGGGTCTAAAAAAATTTTCAATATAAGTTTTGAATTTATAATCTAATTTGAGTTTGGAGATTATAACCTACAAAGTTGTGAATGAAGCTTCTAAAGGATTGTGCATCAACTTTACAAGGTTTATATAAAGTTTTGAAGGTGCAAAAGATATTGTCATCCAATGGAGCTCCCAAAAGCAAGACATTTAAAAAATTAAATTAAATGATTTTAGGAAAAAATGAAGATTTGGTTTTGCTTTACCTCTTAATCGAATCATGTTCTTGTGATGGTGTACTATCATTCAAAATTACATACAAAATAGAGCACCCATGTTTTGTGCCAACATATATTTTATGTATGAACATCATAATTCATCTACAATATAATTGTAATGAATGGGCTTGTATGATTTTGGATCATTACAAAATTATCAAAGGATGAATACTTAATTTTGAACTCAATTTCAAAGCTAGGGATTTGGATTGCAACACTACAAAAGAAGGCTCCAATTGACAATGTTCAAGTTCAAAGAATTTATAAACTTGTTTACAAAATCTATACTAGATTTCTCAAACAAATCAACATCTTTTAATCTTACATAGGCATGGATTACATGTTATTATAAAGGCAATAGAGTAAGCACATCAGTTTGGGTCAGACATGATTACACCTCCAATCCACACATGACACATATTATAGCCCTAGATGTGTCATGTTTCAAACTTTTCAAAACATGAGTTAAAAAGGAAAGAGACAACGAAATAAAAAAACAATTGCATATATAATTGAACAAAATCACATTGGTTGGATGGGTAGACAAAACATTGGACCAAATATTTTTCAAACATAATATCAAATTTGGGTTCAAGGTTACACAAATGTGACATCTAAACCCTAGGGCAGTGAATGACAAGCTATATTGCATGGTGAAATATATATAATAACAAACAACTTGGGCATATGAATAATATTATAACTATGACTATGAAACTATGGCAATCCTAGATGGGGAAGAACATGCTAGCAAATCACTCATGAATATTGCAAGAACAAGTTTTGCTACAAGTGGAAAGAATTTTAACTACCTTTTTCACCTAAACAAATATATTATGTGGAAATGCAAAGGAGTCATGTTCCCATAGAAGAAGGATTGCATGAAGTTGATGAGTTTGCTAGTTGATTTGGACCAAATACATTTGAACCCCCTACAATAATTATAGGAACATGATAAACACAATTCAAGAATTGTCCTTTACCAACCTACTAACACTACCATGTACTATTTGCAATTAGGGGCAAGGAATATGTAATGGACTATTTGCAATCCCACATTATGACATTTAATGAATAGTTAAGGGTTGGCGCATGGTAGAGTGAAGCAATTTTGATGTCACAAAGGTGATTTTTTTTGCGATAATGTGTATGTTTTTTATTATATACTAGGATTTGTTAAAGTGAATTCATTTTAAATTATCAACCTCAATACCTACATGGGACAATTTGATATGAAAATTTTATGAAATCCCAAGAGCTATGGACTTTTGAAGTTAAAGCATTGGAAATGTAACACCTACAATAAATAGGGTAATGGATCCTGATTTGGTTCAATGATGGACTTTGAATTGACTCATGGACTTAGTTACAAGGTGGAATTGTATCAATGGAAATAATGTAAAGTAATTTTGCATCATATTAATTTAAGGTATTATGTTATGGGTTTTTGAATGTTGAAAAACATCATATTTTGAAAAGTTCATAACATATGAAAATTAAGTTGTTTTGTGTTAATATTTTGCACACATCTTAATCACTACCTTTTATAATGCACAAATCACAAATGAAAATATTTGTAACTTTGGAGTCATGGAATCGTTTGGTAAAAGTTGAATTTGCATAAATTCAGGCAAGCAACCTAGCCACACTAGTGTGAGGAAGAGAACAGTGCCAACCCATCATCATTAAAGATTTTAAGGTTTTTCCAAACACCTACCTCCCCATGAGCATATATCTCAAAGCCCATTGTAAGAGTTGAATTTGGACCATGTGCATGAACATGTGTATAATAATGCAAGAAGAATGTTAAGGCTTCATGCTTGGAATTTTTTGCAAAATGGTATGAGTTATGTCCAATTTACAACATTGGATTGTTTGCTTGCAGATGGTTGAAACCTACATGTTCAAATGTCACAAAATTTATGGACATATTTTTTTTCAAACAAAATAACCCCCTATTTCTAGACCCCATATATTCCCATTTTTGGACCAATTTTATTGTTCTTCACAACTATACATGTGCCTGAGAGGGCTCTACAATTTGTCTTGGAATTCTAGGGGCAATCAAGCAACGCCCAAGGATTTTTAGCTCTCCATACACTAGGTGTTTGGTCACAGGCCTAGTTACCCTAGCAACAATGAAACAAAAGAGCAATGAATGAGCCATGGTACCATATTCCTTGGCAAGAGAGGAAGAAGGCAATGCAAATCTAATTGAAAGAACATAACATTGCCAAATGGCAAAAAAAAGCTTAGGGTACATAAAAATCACTTAAAGTGATAGGAGACAATGGGGATACCATAGCCCAGGGTCAGTTTACACATTGACAAAACATTTTTTTTTTCAAGAAATAATTCTTTTTAAATTATTATTATTATTATTTCCATCATCTACTATAATATTGTTATATGAGTAGTAAAATTATTCGGAGTGTAGCCTATGATAATTATGATGATATTCATAAATTTTCATTTCATTAGTTTGAGGATTATTTAATGATGAAACTGCCCTTAGGGTAAGGTAATTTGTTTAGGTTTGTGGCTCCTTGTCCAATCAGCGGTGAAAAGCTGGTGAATTAAAACAAATATGCATGTGCAATGGAATCATTGTTTTGTTTTCGACTAGAAAATTGGGAAAATTTTGGAACTTTTTCTACTGTAAAGTCAACTAAAATTTCTTTTTTGGGGGAAAATTCACGGGAAAAAAAAAAAACTGGGAAAAAAAAAGCCCTGAATATGATGCCACAAAAATAAGTGGCCAATTTTTACACCCAAAAAAAGCCTTCTTTTTTGCTACTAGTTCAAGAAATTTATGATAGCAGTTGTGAGAATATTGGGTGGCCCACTATTATGGTGGGGCCACCACATAAGAATAGTGGGTGAGCCACTAACCGGACTACCTATTAAATATAAATCCCAAACGTTGGGGTAGCCAGTAGCCACCATTCAAATACCATAGGTATGTTGCCAATGAGGACAATGCTCCATTAAGTATCTCCATTTAAGAAACATGACATTCCACATTTGTGGTTATGTATGATACTAATATACATAGGATTCCATTGGGAAGATTATTATGGAGTTGAACCTCAATCCTCTTCTTCTTCTGGCTCTTGTAAATACTAAGGATTAATAGGGATTGATTGGGAAGTGTAGTTTTTACTAGTGTTGGAATAGAATCGACTTTTGAACACACCAGACTCGTCCTCACAGCTATTGGTATTTGGTACAGTCTTAATAATACTTTCATACCATCCAGCACTGCTGTTAGGGGATCTATTGTCGCTTCTATTAAGAGGTAGCTAGGGTGTTCTTAGGAAGGCCAAAACTAGCAGCCAATTTTAGGAATAGAATTTCCATGCAACCAATGAGAAGTCAAGTCATGGAGTGAAGGGGTCTCGCTCTTTTTTCTTGTGGGTGGGAATGCCTCCAAGTTTTTTTTGGTGGGGTTGCAAACAGCCCATTTTGATTGCCCTGCTTCCTGAGTGCATGTTCACCCCTCTCATTTGCTGCATGCAAATTGTATTCTAAAACTGGTTAGCTGCACCATTTTTGGCCTGAACTAATACCCCTTTGCTAAGAGCATGCGTGCCTATTTGGTCCAAGGCTGATTTTGCCTGGTACATGGCAGGTATAAACCTGATCAATTGGTACTGGTAGAAAGGCAGGTTATATAGACTATGTACTATGTACCTGGTATAGACTGGTACTGGACGTTTAAGGTTGGTATATTGCCGCATGTCATACCCGACCCGACAAATATGTTCTTCAATACCAGTACTACTAAAAATCTGGGTTGCGCCCTATATGCCAGTAAAACACTGGTAAATTTGACTGCAGGTCCCAGCGGCCTGAGTCCTTCCTGACTGCAGTGCATGGAAGTGAGAAGAGAATCGGGTCACGAGTAACTGACAAAAATAAAAGTTTCAAATCTTTGTTGGTTGTACTTCCCAGGTTGCGGTTAACATTGCATTAAAGTCCAAAGGTTGAGATCTTCTTGAGGTTTTAAAAGTCCTTTTAAAAGTATAATGGCCCTCTTCTCGCTCTGCCTTGCCTGATTTCTCTGACATGTTGGATACCCACAAAGATCAATCGATCATAAGAACGTCGCCGCTAACATTGTTTAATGAGCTTCACAGCACAGCATACTGATCAATTCATCAATAGTAAATACGCTAGAATTTCTTGATCCTGTGTCAAAAGCTGCCAGCAAAGATACGACAAGTTGTCTCACTGTCAGCTATAATAATCGGCTGGTCTCAAAGGAAACAGCTCAGGCGTGGCGGACTGGGTAGTTTAGTCAGTGTTTTGGTTTCTGGTCAATTTTGTGATGTACCCAAAGTGGTCATCATCCATAGGAAGATTTAGTTAAATCTGGCTACAAATGGGATATGGATTTTTTTTAAATAATAATTTAAACACAACTGCTTCTGTATTATTGGCTACTTACTGAGGATTTTTCTTTTTCTTTCCTGGTGAAATCTGCCCTATTAAAAAAAAGGCTGAGAATAGATATTGAACATCTCTCTAACAATACTATGCTTGGGAATGGAGGTTTCCCATTGTCTAGTTATCCCTGACTTTCTTGGGATGAAGAAGATTACCTTGAGTGTTAAAGATTCAAAGGCATCAGGAATATATATTTTATGAGAGGATGTAATCACCCCACCCCCCCCCCCCCCCACCCACCCTCGTGGACCTCCACGCCCCCGCACACCAGGGCGCGCGCGCTACGGCGGATGTCGTTC
>Ga0116231_10012512_pt1 | contig 12430 bp, 9 predicted proteins | sample S1TSphgellanicum_2_FD_89695 | JGI IMG/M metagenome (GOLD analysis project Ga0116231, IMG submission 89695) | Host-associated microbial communities from peat moss isolated from Minnesota, USA - S1T2_Fd - Sphagnum magellanicum MG | ecosystem: Host-associated > Plants > Peat moss > Unclassified... | reverse complement strand
TCTTTTGGTTCTTTTCTTCAGAAAAGAACAAGACTCTTCTTTTTCTGAAGAAAAAGAAGCAAAAAGACTTTTATTTTTCAGCGTCGCGTTCGAAGATACGGGATTTGGCCGGATAGCGACGCAGGATCAGGTGCTTCCAGTGCAGCCCGGGGGGTTAGCAATTACCAAGAATCTTCTTTCTTGAAAGAAAGAAGCAAAGAACTTTTGGTATTTTAACTGCGTGTCTGGGAAGCCGGTGTTTATCGTGAACACCTACTGCGCATGGAAAAACCCGTACACCCGTTTCGCCGTCTCCTTCGAAATGCCTGGAACCGCCTGCAAATCCTCAAGCCCCGCCTGCTTCACCCCGCGCGCCGACCCAAAATGGTTCAGCAGCGCGCGTTTCCGCGCAGCACCAATCCCAGGCACCTCATCGAGCTCGCTCGTCACCAAAGCCTTGGAGCGCCCAGCCCGGTGCGTCGTGATCGCAAAGCGATGCGCCTCGTCGCGCAGCCGCTGCAGATAGTACAAAACGGGGTCCCGCGGCGGCAGTTGAAAGGGCGGCTTCCCGGCCGTGAAAAACCATTCGCGCCCGGCATCCCGGTCCGGCCCCTTTGCAATGGCCACAAGCAAAACATCGGTCACGCCCAGATCGTCCAGCACCGCGCGCGCGGCGGCATACTGCCCGGCGCCGCCATCGATCAGCACGATGTCAGGCCAGTCCTCCGGCGCGCGGCCCTCCTCCGCCGCTTTCAGGCTGCGAGAAAAGCGCCGCTCCAGCACCTCGCGCATCATCGCGAAATCGTCGCCCGGCGCCATTTCTCCGCGTATCCCGTATTTGCGGTAGGCCGCCTTGCGAAATCCCTCCGGCCCCGCCACCACCATCACCCCATAGGCATTCCGCCCCATGATGTGGCTGTTGTCGTAAATCTCGATGCGTTCCGGCGCCCCCGCCAGCCCGAACAGCGCCGCCACCCCATCCAGCAGCTTGGCAATCCCCGCCGACTCGGCCAGTTTCCGCTCCAGCGCCTCCCGCGCATTCGTCTCGGCGTGCTCGATCACCTGCCGTTTCTCGCCCCGCTGCGGGATCGCGATCTCCACGCGCCGTCCCGCCTTCAGGCTGAGCGCCTCGCCCATAAGCTCTTGTTCGGGCATCTCGTGATTGGCCAGGATCAGCGGCGGCGGCGGCTTGTCGTCATAAAACTGCGCCAGAAACGCCGCCAGAATATCCCCTGGCTCTTCTGACTTCACGTGGCTCGGAAAATGCGCGCGATTGCCGTTGTTGCGCCCGCCGCGAATAAAAAACACTTCGATGCAGCTCTGCCCCGCCGTCTGCCACAGCGCCACGATATCCGCATCGGTCAGGCTCGCCGGATTGGCCAGGCCCGAACCCTGCACATGGGTCAGTCCCCGGATTCGGTCGCGCAACGCCGCCGCGCGCTCGAATTCCAGATGTTCCGCAGCCTGCTCCATCTCAGCCGAAAGCTCGCGCTGCACCGTCGCCGCCTTGCCCGACAGAAACGCTTTGGCCTGCGCCACCGCGCGGCCATACGCCTCCGCATCGATGCGCCCCACGCAGGGCGCCGAACAGCGCTTGATCTGGTGCAGCAGGCAGGGCCTGCTGCGGCTGGCAAACACGGTGTCGGCACACGACCGCAGCAGAAACACGCGTTCCAGCGCGGTCACCGTCTGGTTCACCGCCCAGGCCGACGCGAACGGGCCCCACAGGCTGCCCCGAACGCCATGGCTGCCACGGTGTTTCACCAGCTGCGGAAACTCGTGGTCCTCCGTCAACATCAGCCACGGATAGGATTTGTCGTCCCGTAATACGATGTTGAACCGCGGCTTCAACTTCTTGATGAGGTTGGCTTCCAGCAGAAGCGCCTCGGCCTCGGTATGCGTGGTCACGATTTCCAGTGCGGCCGTCTGGCTCACCATCAGCCGCAGCCGTTCCGGCAGCCGCGCCGCCTGGGTGTAGCTGGCCACCCGTTTGCGCAAGCTGCGCGCCTTGCCGACATACAGCGCGTCGCCCTTCGCATCGAGCATCCGATAGACGCCGGGCGAGAGAGGCAGGGTGGCCAATTGCGCCTCGATCACACCGGCCCCCACCAGCCGCTCCGCCGCCACACCCTCCAGTACTGTCTCGGGGGGCGGGGCGAAGGGTGGGATGTCAGACATCATTCATAGGGTGGGTTGTGTTCGTACACCGCTCAAGGGCGTTGAAAACTCTGTGGATAAGTCTGTGGGCGAGCCCGCGCCGCTTGGCCGCATCGAACCCGCATCCCGCGTGCCACAACGATCGCCCGATTTTTCGACAACACGAAAGATGCTTGACATTGCTCGATTCCAGCGAAGCAGGCTGTCATTGAACAGACGCTGAACTGTATCCGATTGGAAATATTGGGAGTCATGGCGCGTGGGGGATTAAATCGGCTAGGCCTCACCGTAAGCTTCTGCCCTGCGCTCGATTTCGATCCCAACCGCTGCCACATCCGCAAAAATGTCAAGCTTTTCAACTCGTACCCGAACTATTCGCACGCGTTGATCTTCCAGGCACGCCTCAGCTATGCGTTCAGCCAGGGTTTCCAGCAGCCGCACATGGCCGGCCGTGGCGATATTCCTCACCCGCGCCGCCACCGCCTCATAATCCACAACTCGCGAGAGATCGTCCTTGGCGGGTGCCGCAAGCGAAAACGGCCGGTCATGCGGCCCACCCCCATCCAGCACCGCAAGATCGACATTGAGGCGTATCCGCTGTCGCGCATCATGCTCGAACGCATGAACACCAACACTGGCCAGCAGCACCATGTCGCGCAAAAACACATGGCGGAGCTTGCCGGCGGCACTCGCTGGCCGAAAACCTTCCATACGCGTCAAGCCCCCAGGCGAATGATTTGGCCGGTCATGGACGGGAGGTCAGCAATTGCGCAAAGGGTGGCGGCAATGTCGGCAAATCCGGCCGCTTCAGCCCGGCACGCGGCAGCCGCCCGCCCCGCCTGATCATCCGCCTCGAACGGCCCGAAGGGCGCTGCACCAATCCCCACCGCATTCACCCTTATCCTCCGCGGCGCCCACGCCAGCGCCGCCTGCCGCGTGAACGCCCACAATATGGCCGCTGCCTCGTGCTGCGAAAATTCCTCCAAGCCCGGAGCCGCCGCCCTGATCAGCGTCACGATCAGCGACGCCGGCCTGGCTTCGGCAAACGCCGTGCTGCGGGCAATAATGGCAGCTCCGTCAGGCGTCGCATCGGCATTGATCAGCACGGGAAGGTTGAACCGCATGTCCAGCAATATCTCGGCAAGGCCAGGCACCGGCTCCCCGCCCACGATCGGCACATGCAGGAAATCCTTCAAATGGCCGCCAGCCGTAAGGTGGGCTTCAGCCCACCAAATGTCAGCCTTCCCAACGCCGCAAAATGAACCACGCGCGACATGAGTATCACACGCCCAGCAGCGGTTTGACGAAGGCCAGCAAATCCCCGCCGGGAAACAGCGCGCCGCGCACCCCCGCCGCCGCGGCCGCCTGCATGTCGATATCCCTGTCACCCACCATAAGGCAGTGCCGCGGCTCCACATCCCAAACGCGCATCAGATCCACCAGCATGCCGGGCGCCGGCTTGCGCCATTCGCTGTCGCGCCGATAGGCGTCGATTTTCGCCTCGGTGTGATACGGGCAGTAGCGCCAGTCATCCAGCGTGCCGCCAGCGCGCCGCAACTCGTCCGCCACCCAAACCAGCAGCGCATCTACATCCGCCTCGCCATACAGCCCGCGCGCAACCCCCGCCTGGTTGGTCACCAGAAACACGTGCCAGCCATGCGCGGTCGCTAGAGCCACCGCCTCGCGCGCATTCTGCACCCATTCCCAGCGATCGCGGCTGCCCACATAGCCGTGGTCCAGGTTCAGCACCCCGTCCCGGTCCAGAAACAGCGCCGGCCGGTCCAGGCACGACGTCAACTCACGCCGCGCATGCGCTAGATCCTCGGGCACCCCGATATCGACAAACCATCCGCTCTGCCGCGTCGCCCGCAACGCGCCACTATGTGCAAGCGCCGGCAAAATATCCCGCTCCAGCGAGCAGGTCTCGCTCACCCTGTCCAGCAGGCGTTTATCGATGGCATAAATGCCCGCATTCATCAGCGCTGCACCCGCGCCCGGCGCCGGCCGCTCCAAGAAATCCACGATCCGGTCGCCCTGCACGGAAACGGCACCATACCGCGCCGCCTCCGGCTGCTCCCGCACCACCAGCCGCCCCAGCACATCCGGCCCGTCCTTGGCAAAATCGCCGAGCAGGGCGGCAACATTGCAATCGAACAGGCTATCGCCGTTGCACAGCAAAAACCGCTCGGCCAGATGAGCCCGCGCATGGAACAGCGCGCCGCCGGTGCCGGCCCGCAGCTTTTCCTCGGAAAACACCACCTTCACCCGCTTCGGCAACGCATCGGCCGCCTGCATCACCGCCTCTTCCACGGCCGCGGAAAGATGCCCCGTCAGAATAACGAACTCATCCACCCCAAACCGCAGCATCTCGCGCATCAGCCAGGCGATGAACGGCCGCCGCGCCACCTCCAGCACCGGCTTCGGTATCTCGCGCACAATCTCGCCCAGCCGCGACCCCAGCCCCCCCGCCAGGATCGCGCACTGCCGCAGCGTCGCCGCCCGCTCGCTCATGCGAAATCGCCAAAAGACCCCTCTCCCGCTTGCGGGCGAGGGAGGGGCCCGACCCGAAGGGTCGGGAGGGTGAGGGTTCTCGCCCGGGCAAGACTCATCTCAGGCGCCGGTATTTCCATTAGGATGCATGTGCCTTAAGCGGGGCGCTCTGCCAAGCGCGCCACCGGCCTCCAGGATCGTTCATCCGCATGACTATCCCTTTTCCTTCGGGCACGCTCCGCACCGTCCGGCGCGCCGTGGTGCGGGCACGCGCGCCGCTGCGCCTCGGCCTTGCCGGCGGCGGCACCGACCTGCCCAGCTATTCCAGCGCCCATGGCGGCGCCGTACTCAACGCCACCATCGACCGCTACGCCTTCGCCTCCATCCGCGCCCGCGACGACGGAAAAGTCTTTTTTGAAGCCTGTGACCTCGGCCGCGAGGAAACCCACGATGCAGCCGCCACCTTGCCCGCGAGCAGTCTGAAGCTTCACCGCGGCGTCTACGAGCGCATGGTCCGCGACTTCAACGAAGGCCAGCCATTGGCAGTCAGTGTCACCACCGCCGTCGATGCGCCGATGGGCTCAGGCCTCGGCTCCTCCTCCGCCCTCGTCGTCGCCCTGATCGAGGCCTACCGCACCTATCTCGATCTCCCCCTCGCCCGCTACGACGTGGCCCACCTCGCCTACGAAATCGAACGCATCGATCTCAACCTCGCCGGCGGCCGGCAAGACCAGTACTCGGCCGCTTTCGGCGGCATCAACTTCCTCGAATTCCTGCGTGACGGCGAAGTCATCGTCAACCCGCTGCGCTTTTCCGAAGGCGTGGTCAACGAACTCGAAAGCTCCCTCGTCGTCGCCTTCTCCGGCCAGTCCCGCGCGTCCGACGCGATCATCCGCCAGCAAAATACCGGCCTCGATGCCCACACCGCCGAAGTCATGGAAGCGATGCACCAGCTCCGCCAGGACGCCATCGACATGAAACGCGCCATCCTGCTCGGCGACATCGAAGGTGTCGCCAACCTTCTCGAACGCAGCTGGATCGCCAAGAAACGCACCGCGCCCGGAATCACCAACCCCGCGATCGAGGCGCTCGAAATCCTCGCCCGTGCCTCCGGCGCGATCGGCGCAAAAGTCTCCGGGGCCGGCGGCGGCGGCTTCATGATGCTCGTCGTCCCCACCGAACGCCGCTACCGCCTGATCACCGCGCTCAACGAGCAGGGTGCGATGGCCTACCCGGTCAAATTCTCTGAGCGGGGCAGCGAATCCTGGACCCTGGCAGGCAAGTAACCATGGTCGTAACTGCGTACCTTCCCCCTCCCACCTGTGGGGAGGGCCGGGGTGGGGGCTCTCACGCCACCACAAAACGCCAAAGTAAAGAAAGCCCTTCTTTTCTGAAGAAAAGAAGCAAAAGACTTTTATTTCTCCGCCGCTCCCAAGATCGAGGCCATGGCCTCAATCTATCCGCGGGCGCCAGCAGGCGTAGGATGTGTCGCCTCTTGGCGACGCATCGATTCTTACGCCCCCATGCGTGACCTCATCTTCATCAGCCACCGAATCCCCTGGCCCCTCAACAAGGGCGAGAAAATCCGCGCCTGGAACATCATCCAATATCTCCGCCCCAAATTCCGCATCCATCTCGGCTGCGTCATCGACGATCCGGCCGACATGGCCCACATCGCCCACATGCAAACCGTGTGCGAAACCGTCGGCGCCTTCCCGATCAATCGCACGCTGCAAAAAATAAAAGCCCTCGCGCATCTGCGCCCCGGCCGCCCGCTGATGCCCGATTTCTATCACTCCGCCGCCCTGCAAAAATGGGTGGACGCTACCCTCACCCGCACCCGCATGGACGTGATCTACATCTACTCCGTCGCCATGGCCCCCTACGTGCTGGAACTCGCCCACGCCTGCAAGATTCTCGACGCACAGGACGTGGATTCCGAAAAATGGGCGGAATATGCACGCAGCGCGTCCTTCCCGATGAACCTCGTCTGGTGGCGCGAATCCCGCACCTTGCTCGCCTATGAACGCCGCGCCGCCGCCGCCTGCGAATGGAGCTTTTTCGTCTCCGAACCCGAAGCCGCCTGCTTCCAGCGCCTCGCCCCCGAAAGCGCGCATAAGATCGTCCCCGTCGAATGTGGCGTGGATCTGGCGCGCTTCTCGCCGGACCAGGAATTCCCCTCGCCCTTCCACACCTCCGGTCCATCCCTGGTGCTCACAGGCAACATGGATTACTGGCCGAATGCCGACGCCGCCCTCTGGTTCGCGCAGGACATCATGCCCGTGCTCCGCCGCACGCGGCCAGACATCCAATTCTGGGTCGTCGGCGCCAACCCGGGCGCCGACGTACAAAGGCTCGCCACACTGCCCGGCGTGCACGTCACCGGCCGCGTTGCGGATGTACGGCCCTACGTGGCGCATGCCGCGGCGGTCGTTTGTCCCCTCCGCATCGCCCGCGGCATCCAAAACAAAGTGCTCGAGGGCATGGCGATGGGCAAACCCGTCATCGCCTCACCGGCCGCCTTCGAGGGCGTCCGCGCCGAAGCCGGAATCGCCCTCCTCGTCGCCGACGGTATCGAAGACTTCGTAGAAAAAATCACGCAAATCCTAAACGGCCAACATCCCACGCTCGGCGCCGAAGCCCGCGCCGCCATGGAGCGCGGCTACCCCTGGACCGCCGTCCTCTCCAAGCTCGACACCTACCTATCATAGGGTGGGCTGCGCCCACCAAACCCCACCTCACCCAGCCCTCACCCACCCGGCATCACCCCTTAAAGCCTTCCCCTCCCCCTGCAATTTCAGCAAATGCGCCAGCACATTCCGCTCGGCCGCCCGCGCCAAATTCTCCGGCAAACCGGTATAAAGCCGCGCCACCACCGCCGCCTCGCTCAACGGCACATCGTTCAGCGCCCGCGCAATCGCCGCCTCCCGCGTGGACCGGTGCATCCGCAGCGCCCGCAACAGCGGAACCGGGTTCTCCAGCGGCGGACCATGTCCCGGCAAATAAAGCCTATCCTGCCGCGCCAGCAGCACCCGCAGGCTGTTCATATAATCCGCCATGTCGCCATCCGGCGGGCTCACGATCGTGGTGGACCAGCTCATCACATGGTCCCCCGAAAACACCGTCCCATCCTCCATGCCAAAACACAGGTGGTCGGAAGCATGACCAGGCGTATGCAGCGCAGTCAGCGGCCCGATCCGCCCCCGATCCTCGATCACCAAATCGGGCACAAACCCCTTCGCCCAAGGCACCCCCCAGCCATGAATCGGCGCGCCGGTCGCGGCCTTCAGTGCCTGCGCCCCGCCCGCATGATCCGGATGCGTATGCGTCAGCAGAATCCGCGCCACGCTCCCGGCGGCCGCAACCGCCGCGATATGCGCCGGCAAATCCGGCCCCGGATCGATCACGATCCGCCCCTCATCCGTATCCAGCAGCCACGTATTGGTCCCATGGTAGGTCAGCGGCCCCGGATTCTCGGCAACGATGCGGGAAAGCCCTGGCCGCACCTCAATCGGCGTCAGGCGTGGCGGCTCCGGTTCGCTCGAAAAAGCCATATCCATCCCGATCCCAACCGTAGGATGTGTCGCCTCTCGGCGACGCATCGATTCCCAGCCCAAACCCCAGGGCAACCGGGTGAAGAAAGAAAGCAGTTCTTTTTTGAAAAAAAGGCGGAGGCCCGCCCGGCGGGAACCAAAAAACTTTTATTCCTTCGATGTACTTCCGAAACCGAGCACCAGAAAATAAAAGTCTTTTGCTTCTTTTCTTCAGAAAAGAAGTGCTTTCTTACTTCCGTATCAAAAACTCCCGCCCGATCTTCACCCGCGCCACCCCATCATAGGCCACAATATCCGCCGTCGCATACGTCTCCGACCAATGCTCCGGCAAAAAACTGCCGCTGCCCACAACATCGATCGGCGCCTTCGCATCCGCCATCACCCGGCATTTCTCAACCCCGAAGCCCGATGACGCCACAATCGAAACCCGATCGAAACCCGCCTCATCCAGCGCATCGCGCAAATGCCAGATCGCCGCCGCCGAAACACCGGTGCCCACCAGATGGCGCAACTCCGCATCGCTGCGAAACCGCCGTATCGCCCCCGGCGCATGACGCTCCAGCACCGCATAACTGGTTTGCGGATCAAGCCCCTCCAGAAACCGCCCGCCATGCGTATCAAGCCGCACGGAAACGCGCCCCTCCTTCGCCATGTCCGAATAATGCGCGCACACCTCCAGCGCATCGCTGATCTCGCGCCCGAAATAATCCGTCAGCACAGTCAGCTTCTCGCCCGGAAACGCCTCGACAAACATCTCCGCCGCACGCAGCGTAGAGCCGGCATAGCCGATCAGCGCATGCGGCATCGTCCCCAGCCCATGCGGCGCGCCAAAATAATGCGCCGTCGCATCGTTCGCATTGCCGATAAACCCGACCGCCCCCTCCTTCTGCGCCGCCCTGCTCCCCACTGCGCACGCATAAGCCATCAAATCCTGCATATCCGCCCCAGCGCAATGCCGTGCATCCATCGCCAGAAACGAAATTTTCGGCAGCGCCATCGCCATCTGATAGGCATTATGGGCCGCAACACAGGCCGGCCCGATCTTCTGCAAAAGCAGTGTTTCCAGATCGACCAGGCAAGCAAACGGCCCGCTGATATAAACCAGCGGCTCACCCGCCCCCACCCAGGCGCCCTCCGCGTGCATCACCTCGATCTCAAGCTGAACCCCACGCCCGCGCGCCACCTCTTCCAGCCACGCCAGCATCACCCCCGGCGCCGAAATCACCGGCCGCCGCAGAAAGATCGCATAGGTAACAGCCACATCGCCAAACCGTTCGACAATCGCCTTGGTGCGATTGAAATATACATCGGTCCGCGCGGCGATCTCCCGGTCCCGCGCCGCCTGCGCCGAAACCTTCGTCACTGTGCCGCCATCGCCGGCGCCGCCGCCGCCTGCCGCCGCGCTTTCAACTCGGCAGCCACCAGAAACGCCAGCTCCAAAGACTGTTCCGCATTCAGCCGCGGATCGCAAAAAGTCTCGTACCGCTCACCAAGATCGGCTTCCGTCAGGCTATGCGCCCCACCCACGCATTCCGTCACCGGCTGCCCGGTCATCTCCACATGCACGCCGCCCGGCCGCACGCCCTCCTCGGCAAACACATCGAAAAATCCACGCACTTCGGCAAGAATAGAATCGAAGTTGCGGGTCTTTATCTTCCGCGCCGTACTGATCGTATTCCCATGCATCGGGTCGCACAGCCAAACGATCTTCTTGCCCTCGCGCGAAACCGCACGCAGCAGCGGCCGCAGATGCGTATGCACCTTATCCACCCCCATGCGGCTGATCAGCGTCAGCCGCCCCGGCTCGTCATCCGGATGCAGTATCTCGATCAACCGCAGCAGATCGTCCACCGGCGTGCTCGGCCCCACCTTGATCCCGACCGGGTTCCGTATGCCGCGCAAAAACTCCACATGCGCGCCATCCACCTGCCGCGTCCGGTCCCCCACCCACAGAAAATTGGCCGAACACCCATACCAATCGCCCGAAATGCTATCCACGCGCGTCAGCGCCTGCTCATACGGCAGCAGCAGGCATTCATGGCTCGTATAAAACTCGGTCTCTCGGATCTGCGCAGTATTGCCGCTGCCGATGCCGCAGGCCGCCATGAACCCCAGCGTCTCATCGATCCGCGTCGCCAGATCCTGGTAGCGGGCCGCCAATGGCGACCGCGCGACAAAATCCAGATTCCAGCGATGCACCTGGTGCAGGTCTGCATAGCCGCCGCTCGCGAACGCCCGCAGCAGGTTCATCCGCCCCGCCGACTGGAAATACGCCGTCTCCATTCGCCGAGGGTCCGGCACGCGCGCCTCCGCCTCGAACTCCGGCCCGTTAATAATGTCACCCCGATAGCTCGGCAGCGCCACCCCATCCAGCGTCTCGGTATCGGATGACCGCGGCTTGGCGAACTGCCCCGCCATCCGCCCGATCTTCACCACTGGCACCGTCGCCCCAAAGGTCAGCACCACCGCCATCTGCAGCAGCACCCGGAACGTATCGCGCACCGAGTTCGCATTGAAATCACTGAAACTTTCCGCGCAATCCCCCCCTTGCAGCACAAACGCCCGCCCCTCTGCCGCCAACGCCAGCGCCGCCTTCAGCCGTCTCGCCTCCCCGGCAAATACCAGCGGCGGATAGCCTTTCAGCCGCCCCTCGGCCGCCGCAAGGGCTGCGGGATCTGGGTAAGTGGGCGCCTGGCGAAGTGGGCGGTCACGCCAGCTGTCCGGCGTCCAATTGTATGCGGCAGTCATCTACTTTGGTCCGGTGGGTTTGAAGCAGCGTCCTTCATACCGGACCATTTCCGGTAAGTCATGCCGAGCCGGCCGTAGGGTAGGCTGCGCCGCAGCCCACCACCTCCACGCCGGGCAAGAACAACTTCAGGTTGCAGTCACCCCAAACCGGAATTACTCTCATCCCGTAACCATCTCCGTGGACATCCTTACGTGCCTCGCTACCTCGCCCTCCTCTGCGCCATCCTGCCCACCGCCGCCCAGGCCACCACCTGGTACGTCGCCGGCACCGGCCGCGACACCAACCCCGGCACCACCAGCGCCAAGCCCTTCGCCACCCTCCAGCACGCCGCCAACCTCACCAAACCCGGCGACACCGTCCTGGCCCTGAACGGCACCTACACAATCCCCTGCACCCAATGCGACGTGCTGGACATCACCACGTCCGGCACCGCTCGCGCCCCCATCGCCTACCGCGCCTATCCCGGCCAAAGCCCCGTCATCGACTTCAAACACGGCTGGACCGGCATCAACATTAACGCCAATTACATCACCATCAGCGGCTTCGATGTCGGCGGCGGCCGCAACCTCGTCACCCTCGCCTACGCGCAAGCAAACGCCACCAACCTCGGCAATTACCTCACCAGCGCCAACGGCATCATCGTCGGCTGCGGCGGCGGCGCCAATCCGCAAACCTTCAGCCATATCCTCATCGAAAACAACGTCGTGCACGATGCCCCCGGCGCCGGCATCGCCACCTGCTATGCCGACTACATCACCATCCAGCACAACACCACATATCTGAACGCCTTCTGGTCACCCTACGCCAATAGCGGCATCAGCATCTGGGAAATGCGCGATACCGACACCAACACAGGATTCAAGAATTTCATTCTCGGCAATATCAGCTACGAAAACCGCGAATACATCCCGTTCTACGCCACCGGCACCATCACCGACGGCAACGGCATCATTATCGACGACAACAAGAACACCCAGAGCAACAACATCCCCTATGGCGGCCGCACCCTCGTCGCCAACAACATCTCGTACAACAACGGCGGCTCCGGCATCCACGCCTATGCCAGCGCCCATGTCGATATCGTGTTCAACACCACCTACGAAAACAATCGCACGCCCACCCTGAACGAAGGCCAGATATTCGCCAATACCGGCACCGACATTCGTATCCTGAACAACATCCTCTACGCGGCGCCGAACCGCACCTATTATTCAAACGACAACAACGCCAGCAACGTGGATTACGACTACAACCTTCTCTACAGCACCACACCGAAAGCCGGCGAAAAGGGCCTGGCCCCCGGCCCGCACGACATCGTCGCCGACCCCCTCTTCACCGCGCCGGCAAACGCCATTTTCACGCTGCAACAAAACTCCCCCGCCATCGGCAGCGCCCTCCCCCCCGGCCCCCCCGCCCCCGCCAACACCGGCACACCCCCCCCCCCCCCCCCCGGCGGGGCCCCCCCGGCGGGCCGCCCCCCAATACCCCGCGCCCCCCCCCC
>Ga0116231_10012510_pt1 | contig 12431 bp, 9 predicted proteins | sample S1TSphgellanicum_2_FD_89695 | JGI IMG/M metagenome (GOLD analysis project Ga0116231, IMG submission 89695) | Host-associated microbial communities from peat moss isolated from Minnesota, USA - S1T2_Fd - Sphagnum magellanicum MG | ecosystem: Host-associated > Plants > Peat moss > Unclassified... | reverse complement strand
TCCATTTGAATGTATGGAAAAGTACAACTATTTTTCAGATTTAAGTTTTGCTTGAATTGTTGTTTCTTGCCACTAGCCTTGACAAGGCAAGTAACCCATTTGAATGTATGGAAAAATATTACATCTATTTTTCAGAATATGTTTTTGATTTTTTTTTCCACCCCTAGCCACAACAAGGAAAGTAACCCATTTGAATCTATGGACAAGTACCACAAATTTTTTTCAGATTAAAATTTTTCTTGAATTTTTTTCCCTATTATTAACCATGATGAGCAAGCAACCCATTTGAAGGAATGGAAAAGTATTACAACTATTTTTCAGATTTAATTTTTCTTGAATTATTTTTTCTTACCACTAGGCATGACAAGGCAAGTAACTCATTTGAATGTATGGAAAAAGTACTACAATTTTTCAGATTTACATTTCTTCTTGATTTTTTTTTTCAAACCACTAGCCACGTTAAGGCTAGTAACCCATTTTAATGTGTGGAGGAGTGGCATATTGGTGCACAAAGTGTAGGTGAGCAACCCTACTTGGAAAAACTCTAGTAAGGTACATATGCATCATAAACCGATGAATTTTGGAATCTTTGGAAAAACTATTATTATTTTCACACTTCAAATCCCATAGAAGTTAGGTGATTCACATATTTAACTTTTGGTACATGCAAGTTTTAATTTCACATCTTTTTTTGTCATGAACAATTTTCATGGTTATTTAGTTAATGGAGTTTTTATTATTATCATTTGATGAGTATTGATGGGTGCAAAAAGCATCCTTAATTAGTAGGGCATCTCAACCTCGCTTGTGAATGCTTGATAACTAACATTTTTCATTTTCAATTGAATAAAAATTGTTCATCACATAATGGCTCTCTCTAGCCTTTATGTCATGTGTGAAAATTTGGATTTTTTTTGAAAAAAAACACCAAAACTTGCAAATTTGCTAAAAAACTTGCCAGATTTCTATACATTATTAAAGTAGGTTGTTAGCTATATCAAAAATTGAAAAAAAAAAAAAAAACCCTAGTTCTATGGCTCTACCCCTTATGGGAAGTTCAAAGTTCAAACTGGCAATAATTAAAATTCAATATCTTCCATGAAGTTCCCAAAAATATGAACTAGTTAATAATTCTAGAAATAAGAGGATGGAGAAATTTGAGCGAAGAGAAAATTTGAAGAATTGGTATATGGGAGATTTTGCATAATCATTCGCAATTATTCTTAGACATAATAATTTCATTTCCAAGCTTAACTACCTAGCTCACTCTTTTCTCCTACCAACTAACATGTGTTATTTCATGTTCATGATATTTATATTAATTCAAATTAAATTTGATATTGACATGAATAATGATGAACTATTAAAAACCATATGGGAACATAAGAGAGAAAAAATTGATTGTCATGGGTAGCATTTAGCAATATGAAGCTCAAGTTAATATATATGGGTGATTTTTCAAAATCTTATCATATTGTTTTCCTTGAACAATTCCAAAAACAATTCATACCTACCTCATTTTTCAAGCCTAATTATATATTGAGCACTCCTTTTTTAATACTTATCTCACTCCTTAACCCTTACCCACCAACATGGATATGAAAAGACAAATTAACATGTGTCTTTTCATGTCCATGATATTTATATTACTAGTGGTAACCCTGTGCATAATGCATAGGTGTGTTATTTCAAGTTAATTCCCAAAGCGTTCCAGAGAGGGAGGGAAGGTCGGTCAGGTAGCGTTTTTGGCACTTGGATTTTGGAGTCCGTTGTGTAGTAGTAATTCGTCGATTAAGATGTCAGTCGACGTTCCAGATCCCGACACGTGGTTAATTAGTCACCCCAAGTACCCGTATCTTTCCCTCTACCTAATAATGACTCTACAGGAAAAGCCGTAGTTTGGGACCTGGAAATTTACCAAAAGGAAAAAAGGTCGCAGTTTTAATTGGGACCTGAAAATTTACCAAAAGATTGAGCCGTAATCAGTTTTAATTAGGACCTAGGAAATTTACCAAAAGGATAAGCCGTAGTCAGTTTTAATTGGCACCTAAAAATGTACCAAAAAGAAAAGTCGCAGTCAGTTTTAATTAACACCTGGAAATTTTACCAAAAGGGTGCACTTTTGGGCGATTTCACAACAGTTATTGGAATCACTGTCACTGACTTACTGACAGACTTGCTGAATTAATATATAAGATTTCAAACTAAATAAAAATTGACATTGACATAAATAATGATGAATTATTGAAAACCATACATGGGAACATAAAAAAATAAAAATAAGAATTGATCATCACTTGTAGTGTGAAGCAATGCCAAGTGCAAGTTTATAATAACAACACCAAGTGAACATTCCTAAAAAATGTGAGACCAAATGAAAAACTGCATTGTTCCATAGTCTCCTCCTTACCACATAGAGCTAATAAAGATGACAATTTCCAAAGATTCTATGCTAAACCCAAACCCAACGTAATTGTTCCTGAGCCAAAAGCACTTGTTCTTTTTTGGTTTTCTTGCTTGCAGTTGAAGCTTGAATGCATGTTTTGCATGGGCCCTTGTAATTGCAAATCTATTGACTTGTGCATTTCTAGGACTTTAATGGGGGTAAATTTCCTTTCAAAATCGTGGCCAAAACCACCATTTGTGAAATGCCATACAAATAATTAGATTAAATCTACATAAATCTAAAATATAAGAAACTCTTCCAGTCAAATTTAGTTCCATACAAAGTTGTAATAGCTTCATAGCCTTGTGGGCTATGTGTGAAAAAAATTGTAGCTAATGAAATTGTTCCAGTTGCTGCCTTTAATTGCTTTTAAGAGTTGCCTTATAAAACATATACTTAAAATATTGCATATCATTCACATGAGGCCTGTGCAAAGGGAGGGGAGTGGAAATAGAGAAAGAAAGGCGATGGTAACTCCTATTCAAATTGTTAAAGGCGGATAGTATAAATCCAAGGGTGTAAAACCAAAAGCCGGTAATAGAAATCAGAGGGTGTAAAACCAAAGGTGGCAATAGAAATCCTAAATTGAACTACCAATGACATGCAACACAGTGTGTCTGTAAAACAGTCAAAGCCAAAAGTAGCTCAACCCACTACTACCATTTGACCAAGGATGGAGGATGTTTGCATCTTTTTAACTGTAACCAAATTCCCAATCTGAGGAAAATCAATGAGATTGAAAGAGATCGTTAGTACCTTCTATACGCCAAAGCTTTGTTGAATTGAAGCAATTATGTCAAAAATCATCCACTTGTTCATGCAACCAGTTGAAGATTTTGATCACCACAAAGATAAACTGATCTCCTCAGTGTCAATCACAGTAATGATTCCATGTTTTTGAAGTTGGAAGAATGCCTTTCCCATTGGCTCATCCTTCCCTCCTGCACCTAAACCTAACTACAGTGTCATGGCCTTTCCATACACCTAGTTCTTCCCATACACCGGACTACAACAAGGTGATTGAACTATGCTCTATGTTACCAACTATAACCAATGTAACTGTGCTGGGGTAGCCAAATCAGTCAACAGTAAGTAGTAGTAGCTCTCTAGACCATGGAGGTGCTTTTCTACACCCTGGAAGAGCTGCATCAAAAGTGGTACCACAGTTACTTGGACAAGGATGTGTAAATTAAGTGAAGCAAACACAACCAATGTTTAAGATTCGCTTCAATTATCCCTAGCCAATCAGAAGCATTGGACTTCATGCTTCCCAGTGAACAAAAAAAAACAGCCTCTGTTAAAGGACCAAAACAATGCACTTATGGGGCATCTGAAACATAGCTATACCGAACCAAAGGCTGGAGCAGAGATTGAAGACATTCAGCTCTGTCATCATGATACTGCATGGAAGAAGTTCGGCCAAAACAATGAAGTAGAAATTAGCACAGACAACTTAGGCACCTCAAGATAGTAACATACTGACTGTCTTTATCACAGGTTGTTGCAAAAAAAAGATTGTCCCAGTGGAACATTGTAATAATACAGAAGAATGAACACTATTGGGAGCCTGCCTACCCATTCACAATCCCACTATTGCCCCTGATAAACTTTGTCAAATGCCACAACTACATGGGTAGACCAGGACTGTCGCAAATAAACTCCCAGCCTCTCCCTCTCTCTTTGAAGGTCACTATGGAGCAGACCAAGACACTTGCTCTAGAACTCTCTTACAAACAAACCCCTCAGTACAGACAATGGCCAAGAAACCTGACCAGTTTAATTTTTGTACAACACAGCCACCCAGGGAGTGACAAGGTGTAGACCTTACGAGCTAAACTGGCATGTCACATGATTATTGGCTGCCTGTAGTGGTTGACCCAATAACCACATGCCGCAACCGCAATGAGGTGCCTGCTACCCCCATCCTCTGCCCTGCTTCCATTTTCCCAGTGGCGATATTTGGATCTTTACAATCCTCCTGGATAAAGTTTTCATCTACTGCATCCTCTAGTTGAACTGCAGTGGCCTCACTATGAACCCCTGAGTTCGAGCCGGAAACCACAGATGCTTCTGATTCAACCTCATCTCTTGGCTCTTTTTCAACAGCACCTTTTGATGCAGCATTCAGACCTGCATATATCCATGGCATCAGAAAACAAGCTAATTTACCAGAAACTTGCCTGAGCTGTTGGAAAACTATTGCTCCAATTACCAGCTATATTGCCGGGAACCCAGTGTTACACAACAAAGAACACTGGCCAAAGAGAAAATACCCACCTGAAATAGAATTTGGGGGCAGCTTTCCCTGGCCACCCACCCTCCTCCGCTCTCCAAAGTTGTGCAGCCGCCGACCAACCAAGTACCGATCATCACGGATGGAGTTGTGGAGGTCCAATAACCATTTATGTACCCGTTTTGTGCCATACCAGCAAAGCCCCAGAAACAGGGAACCCAACCATGCAAACCGATACACTGATGAATTGATGATAAGGGAATACCCAAAGAGAGGGAAGATTCCACACGCAAGAACATATGGTAAACACAGTGCTGTTAAAAGGTTTACCAGGACTGGGGCGATAATGGATGTGAACACCCACCAACCCTGGAGGTGAGAAAACCCATCTGACCGCACTTGCTCAAACTTCACACGCCAAGAATCATCAACCATTGGCATCATCTGCCCAAGCATGACCTGTCCAGTCTCAATGTCATAGATTGTTACCACCTTGCAATTCAAATGTACATTACGATGAAACTAGGTTTCTACGAGAAAGAAGAATAAGACCTCCCAGTACATATGCAATAATACCCAATCAGAAATGTTTTAAGTATTGATGCAAACTACTCTGACAAGCCACTGCCACTTCACAAGTTGCACATGCAGAAACATTCCTGCCTAGTGTCAAATACATAGAGGAGTGAGATAGTACCAGTCTGGTCCAGATTTTCAGAAACACAAGTCCCAATGCCCAATCCTGGTAGAGGAGAAAGACTGGGCTCTCATCCACTGGTACCCGCAAAGGTACAACCACCACCAGCTCAAAGAGCAGGCCAATAAGCACAGGGACCAAAACAATCTGCAAATCACCCAAAATCCTTCATGATTAATATGTGATGGACATTTTCCTCACACACCAATCACAAACATGACAAAGTGGCACTTACTGTGCTTTACATTGTGAGAATCTGCAAATATCCCTTGTACAATCATTGCTAGACATAGGAGCATAGCAAGATACCCTGCACAAGCATTAGAGGAAGACAAGGAAGGTCACAGAGAAAATGACACGCGTCAAGTAAGACTAAGCTCATGGGAAACTGAAATACAGACAGAAGCAACATGAGAGAAACAAATGACCCAGGACAAAAGCAAGAGCAATAATATCAACTTTGATTGATAATCAAAGCCACAAGACACTTAAACTTACTCTACTCTAGACCAGATTAAATGCTAACTCAGACACTAAACAGTTATAACCACAATCAGGGCCTTTGCTAGCAATCCTCACAAAGACACTTTAGTGAATAGGATACTGTCACAAGTACACACAAGATGCTGATGCAAGGAATGCATGGGGGCAGGAACAGGTCAGCTGTACTTACCCAAAGAGACAACAGCACAACGCTCTTGAAGATTATTGAAGACCACTTAAGCACCTGCCTCAAGAGCACGCGTAAATCATGGGTCTGCAAATAATCTACAACATATCGCACTGCTGCAGTTGTAGCCCACAAGACATAGCAGCCAATGTTGAACGCATAAAGATCTGGCACCATGCCCACATTAAACCAATTTGTTCTTCAATCTCCATCAGAAAGCAACTGCTCTGCTTCATCTAAGAAAAAGTACTATATCATCAGAACACACACAATCACTGAAGGACTTACTTCATCTAAGAAAAAGTACTATATGAAGGACTTACTCTATTACTTTGAAGCATGCTGAAAAAGACAGACCTCTAATGTCCAGTGTCACAACTCAAATCTAATCTGTCAAGTGGATGACAAACAGTGAAGAGACCTAGTGAACTGGTAACTCACCATTGCACTTGGCACCACGGGTAATTGGGAGCTGTGAAAAGGAAGCAAATATGGTCCGACCAAGGGAAATAGGCAGAAGCACCACAATTGAGTTGAAGGCTAGCAAAGTTATCCATGCACCAAACAACAGCAACAAAATTCGCATTGCAAACTTGTACCTGCTAAGAATAACAGCACTGTAAGCACCCTGGACTGCCCAATAACAAATTCTTGATTAACAGCAAGAGAAAAAAACTGTAATTGTGAATGAGGCAGGGTGCTTACTCGTCTGCCTCTGCCTCTCCTTCAGCTTCATAATCTGCATCATCCATCTCTTCATCATTGTCAGATGAAGTAGACCCATTTTGAGCATCTGCTGGACCAACAACTGGTACTTGTGCATGGTTTACCTCGCGCACTGGCCCGTGTGGCTGAACTTGTACACCCACCCTTCTCTGCTGGTCATGGTTGTTGTCAGCATTTGGCACCTCTGGTTCAGGAAGGAGAAACTCAGACAGGCCCAGGACCCATCCAGCTGTTGAAAACCAATAGGAAAGAACAGTTTTGATTGTTGCCCGTGGCCTGAAGTGCTCTACAGCAAAAGGAATGCAGATGTGAAACAAAAGCATGTCTGCAGGTATCTCTGTGAAAGGATCTGAGACCCTGCACAAAATTCCCAGCATTAGAAAACCTGTTTAGCATATGAAGACAGATATAATGGTTTCTAACAATAGTGACTAACAACCAGTTGACTACCAAAAGAGGCCCGGCTGATTCAGCCAAAATAGATAACAGTTACTTAATCAAAAGATGAAATGAAAGACCCAAAACATGAGACACACAGCATTTTCAAAGTAATCACCTTATATCAAACGGAAACATGTGAGGTGCAATAGATATGGCAAGCTGAACAGGCAAAAAGACCAACACAACAATGAGGCTCCCATAAACCACAACTGATAAAAGCACACGACGTGCATGCTTGTGTAGAGGGTCATCAATGAGATCCCGAAATGGGTTATAATTCGGATCAGCAGGATCACGTAGAAAGTACAATACCCCTGGTCGTAGCACCTGCAAACAAAACCACACATTCCATTTGGTATACCAGAAGCTGGAAAATAAACAGAAATCACATCCCCATTATAAGGCAGTGAGGTGTCCCTTGTCAAATGCATTAACAGAAAGATTGCATGGAGTGAAAACATATGGAGTACAAGCAGATGGAAGTAAAACTGAAATTACCTCACGCAGAAGGCTTACAAAGATGCTGATTTGTAACATGTACACAATCCCAACAAGCCAGTGGAGTAAGGAACTAGTCAAAGGAGATGACCAGAAGAAGGCCACACGATGTGATATGGTGGCCTCCAGCATACCAAGGGTGCAAACATCAAGCCACCACCCACAAAGAAGTGGGAACACTCCTAGTTCAATCACCAACAAAAATGCCACTTTCACCATTGTTGCCATGTATCTCACACCAGCAATCATTTGCCGTGCCACTGATGGTGCAGCTTCAGCCATCGTGGTGACTCCATGGATGTGTCCAACAGTAATTGGCTGTCCACGAGTGTATCTAATAATAGCAATGAGGCACAAATAGAAACTCAGTGCTAGGAGAATGACCCCATAGCCAACAGCCACTGTTGCAGCATCAGAAAGCTTTAATGCAGATACCATTGCTTCAGTTACTACATCTATGGTATTTCCAACATCCCATAAGGGGCCACCAGAAGCACCAGCACTGATCCCAACTCCAACAATATGGTTTAGCATGGTGCTGTTGCCATCAAATATTTCCCTCCTTGAGTTAACAAGGGTTGGATCAGCAGTTGATGCCATAGAGGCTGCATTTGACCCCAAGTCAGCTGTGGCCACCACAACCCTTGATGCTATGGATAATACCAGACGACCAAGAGTGAAGGGAACCAGAGCCACCAGGCCCAGGAAGATTGCATTGCTAGCCAAAACCTGCACAGGTCAGAAACCAAATGCATTGACAACAGCCTTCAAGTGCAAATCTTCAGCTACTACTCAATGGCAATCTCAGAAACTGAGAAACCTATAGCTATACTGGAATGACAGAGGGATCCACCAACCGTGATCGCATTCTCCAGCAGATGAAAAACAGGGCCTTGCATTCCCACAAGCTCATCAAAGGGCACATCTTCAGCACCATCAGCATCCTCAACTGCATCAAACATCTGTTCTACATGAGCCTCCAACCTTGCTGCTTGCCTTTCCAGTTGTGCAGCTACATTTTCAGCGTTTCGTCTCAACAACTGACCAGCACCAGCTGCAAGACCCTGAGGTGGAGGCACGATGACCACTTCAACATTGTCACCACCTACTGGAGCTGGGGCTTGTATATCTACCCGTTGTCCAGCTGCTCCCCTACCATGCCCATGTCGCCTACCCACCCTTCCACCATGCCCCCTATCTGCCCCTACCCCCTCTTCATCATGGTCACCATCCTGGGCACCTCCCACTTCTCCAAGATGCCTGAAATACTCTCGTAGTGAAGTAACAGCTAAAAAGATGAAGACAATTCCCGCTGACAACAGGAACCCATGAAGGCAGTCTGTAAGTAGCAGGCTAGGCACACACCGGCTAACAAAGAGCTGCTGCGCTTCGAGAAAGCTCCGGACAAAAGAGAACCTCCATATCCAGAATGTGGTAAAGGGGATGAATAGAAGCCAGACAGCAAGAACAAATGCTAGTCGTGCAAAATAGCGTGTACCCCGCCCTGCTTTAAGTGCCATACCCAGCACAAGCTCCTGAAAAGGGAGCCTGGCAGGGGTGTCATCTGCATAAACAGGAGAAAAGGCAAATGGATGTTTGCACACCTGCACACAGAGAGCCAATCTCAGTATCTTTACAGCTCAACATTAAAAGGTTGACTGCTCAGATTCATCATACATCACAGGACATGTTTCAGCACCAAAGAACAGGCACCAACTGATTTACAAGCCCCACACAAACAGCCATTGCAACTGTCTTGACCTCTTAAGGATGTAAGCTACTGACTAGTGTGATCCTCCTCATCTGTGCAGTTCCTGAGAATTCAAGGAGCCAGATTCTACCAGATGATTCAAGCTTCTCAGGAAAATATGTAATAATACTCATGATAATGCAGAAATCTCCATGCTCACAATTAAGCAAGTCAGGATGAGGTGAAAGAGGTTTCCTTAAAGTCAAAGAAAGACTTTCAAATAAGGACAATATGTGTGAATATTTAGTGCTATTGGACACAAGAAACAGTATATCCTCTGCATAACACACAAACAACTGAGGAATGGTTTGAACATTCTTGGTCATCACCATTCCACAGCAACGTGTACTGCAAGGACCAGCTATCATAGCATCCCCACTGATTTCATCAACTCCCAGCGTCAACATCATACATTGACAAACATACTGAGTTTCAGTCATAAGAAGAGGAAGCACACAGCCATAATGCTAGCTAGATCAACCCTTGGCACCCAGGCAGAGCAGATTGTGCACAATTAGCTCAAAACCTCCTGGCCTTTAACACGAGTGAGTGGGCAGTAGCCTGCTGATTCTGGCTCTCATCTTGACCCCAAGTTTGCCCTATCAGGCTCACCCAGGACCTTGCTGACAGCCAGAATCAGGAGGCTACTTCCCACTCTTTAATACAGAAAAGAAAATAGAAGGAGATTATCAAGAAAACCAAGAAGAAAAGGGGAACACAAAGAGAGGGAACAAACAAAAGGAAACAAAACAAGTAGCTTGTCACATGATGGCTCTGCCCATTTACCCAAGGGAGAGGATCGAACTAAAACTTCCATTTGAATGGATTTAGAACTTCTCTTATGCATGCATGCACTTCGATGGGACACCTCTAAATGCCCATGCCATCAGATGCATAGCTGTCACCCGTTCAAGATTGAGCCAAAAATTTATCCCAAAATCCTGCACTGATGCATAGTCTCTTCCCTATGGGCAGAGCCAAAAATGGAAATAGAAAGAAAAAAGAGAAAGAATAAAGAAATCTTAAAGAGCATGAGGCTTTGAATACAATGGGGGGCTTCAAAAAGCTCAAGGACAACACGGGCTTGATTCAAAAGCTTCCCACTCAAGATAGAAGCCCTAAAATAACAAGTGGAAAGATTCAAAACACAGAAATACCAACCAGAAATCTTACTTCATTCAAGGACAAAGTGGCCTTCAAAATGCTCCTCTGCTAAGCATAGAAGCACTTAAAATAATCATTTTGTAGATTGCAAAGGAGGATATACAAAACTGATTTGCTTCTCTGCTTTAAGCACACCTTCAGTTCATTTACTAGAAAGATTGAACCCTACAATTTTCCCTTCAGAACACTAGATCAAGCTCTCACTATCTGAGCTACAAAAGAGGTCTTGTGAACCTATTAATTTCTCACTATCAACAAAGCCAAAATCAGCAGAATGTGGAAAAAAGGAATCCACATGAGAACACTGAATCATGTGAATACCTGCCTATTTCTTGCTGAGAATGCCTTCACTAGAAGCCAAATCCACAAAAGTATAATTACCAACAAAGGGGGTAATTCTGATTATTTGTTAAAATCATGTGAAAAACATGATTGCCAAAAGTTCAAGGGTTTCTGCATTCAGTAAATCTCGGGGAGTGAGTGAACCAGTCCAAAAGGGTTTTTCCCCTGACAGGTGCAGGCAGAATTGGTCCATAAGGAAATCCTGAAAACGCAAAGTCTGCCAGGTACACAAAGGCAACCAAATGTTGTTGTGCCTTTTGCTGGTCATAATGTGATATCCACAGGGTATCGCATCGAATTCTTAAGAATGAAAATTTTCTGATGCTGATTTTGTAATGGAGACTGCTTCAACTGCAACTGAGATATACTGAAAAGCATCCCGAATCCCTAGCCACATACACACAAGAAGCGTACCTCACATTGCCGTGCATTGCTGTGATTAAGCCACTGCAACAGACACTCCTGGTGCACGTACTTGATGCTGCCACTGCACGCACAGGGATAGTAGAGCGGCGAGTCTTCTTCCCCGGTCATTCGACAGATCCGACACACATCCTCCTCATCATCAGCATCCGCCCCGTCGGCGGCGGCCATCATCATCATTTTCCGCTGCTTCCCCTTCTCCGCCGCGGCGGCCGCATCCTCCGCTCCATGCAAACTCCCCACGCTAATCCCCTCGTCCCTCTCCATCACCGTCCTACCGAATACACTCCAGCACAGGGTTTCCAACCCCCCAGCAAACTCCAACCACCGCCAAAACGACTCAGAAACACAAAACTTCAAAAATCACCCACCTCTACTCGAACAACACACACACATACCCACAATATCCGATTTCTCTTCCTCACGAGATGAACCGAAAGATCCTCTCCTCTCGAGTCAGTACCAGCACAGGGACACCGGATTCTTCCTCAAAGACTTTGCTCTGGGGTTTCCTACACCGCTTTCAAGTAAAAAAACCTAACGAAGAAGCGGTATAGCCTCTTGTTCTTTTAAGAAGTAACAAACGGCCACTGAGACGCACACCCAACAACAAGATGACGCAACAGAGTGCAGCAGATGGGGTGCCATAGATGAGCGGAAGAAGGACCACAACACTCTCTCATGTGTGGCAGAGCAGGGCAACAACGTGAGCGATGTCGGTGACAATGGAATTAGGGTTTCGAGTTGAGAGAGACAGAGACAACATACCCGGAGAGACAGAAAGAGACACAGTGAACGGGTGTCACTCCCCCTGGATTATACCCGTGCATCCCATGGCCAGAGTGAAGCAGCACCCACCACTGTACTTCTTTTTCTTTTTTTCTTCTTTTTTGGGCATCCTTGTGACAAGAAAAAAGTGGCGGTGCAAATGATGCGAAGGGCCTCTTTTTTTTTTTTGGGGGGGGGGGGGGGGGGGGGGGAGCTGGGTTCATTCCGGGGCCAAATACCCACGGGGGAAAAAAACAAATTTTTTTTTTTTTT
>Ga0116231_10012509_pt1 | contig 12432 bp, 8 predicted proteins | sample S1TSphgellanicum_2_FD_89695 | JGI IMG/M metagenome (GOLD analysis project Ga0116231, IMG submission 89695) | Host-associated microbial communities from peat moss isolated from Minnesota, USA - S1T2_Fd - Sphagnum magellanicum MG | ecosystem: Host-associated > Plants > Peat moss > Unclassified... | reverse complement strand
TTACGTGTGGAATGGGATTCCCAGTTCCATTTACATGTGGAATGGGATTCCCAGTTCCATTTACGTGTGGAATGGGATTCCCAGTTCCATTTACATGTGGAATGGGATTCCCAGTTCCATTTATGTGTGGAATGGGATTCCCAGTTCCATTTACATGTGGAATGGGATTCCCAGTTCCATTTATGTGTGGAATCCGATTCCCAGTTCCATTTACATGTGGAATGGGATTCCCAGTTCCATTTACGTACGGAATCGGATTATGGGTTCCATTTATGTGTGGAACCGAACCAAAAAACCAATATTTTTTGAAAAAATATACATTGAGATTAAAAAAGACTAAAACTTGAGGCACTAACCCAAGGTTAACCAACAATTAACCAGGTCTGATTTTCAGAAACAGAACTGGAATTTTTTATGAAGAATTGGACCTGAAATCAGAATGAATTTTTTATTTTTTTTAATAATCCGACCCAAAACCAAAACCATTCTAACTTATTATTTAGAACCAGAACCAAAGGATCTTTGTAAAAGCAAAAAATCACCCAAGACTAGTAAATATTAACGTCACACGGTTCTTTGAATTTTGTAAAGAACCGATGGTTTCAATTCTTTAAATATTCCAAAATCAAAGAACTACCCATTTTGATTATTTTTTAAAAATCAGAATCAAAGAACTGCCAATTCCAGTTACTTTATATAAACCTTAAAGAACAGGTGGTTTTCATGAAGGAATTAACAGCTCTATTTCTTTGGCTGATTCTTTGATTGTTTCATAGCTTTTGAGAACCATGCTTATACAACAAAACCCAGTTCTTTGACATTTTTTTTTAAAAAAATCGACAAGTAAATGGGTAATATATACCCAAGTTATAATCAACAAGTATTTGTCCCTCATTCTAAGAACCATTGGTAAATACCAAGTGTTGGCCAAATATTCAAAAACCATCACTTATCAACCGAGTTATTGGTAATCTACCAATTTATTATGATTTTTTTTAAACCAGTAGATGACCTACCAGTGAAATATCATTGAATTTCCAAATTTTAATAACTTATATAGATCAGTGTTTTTTTTTTTGGTTTTTTCATTGTTGCTAAATTGGCCCCTATCTTCAAGGCTAGGCAGATTGAGATGGCAAAATACCAAGTGAAAATATTGATTAGATGAATCTATGTTTTGTTTTGTTTTTTTGCATATAATGATGGTGATAGTTTAGTTTCAATTTTCATGGTGTGTGGCAACATGGACACTAGTGGTAGAAACAAGGTTGCCAGGAAAGAGTCAAGGTTTTAGCAATTTGATGGTAATATTGCTGCAAAATACATGAGCATCCAATCCAAGCATTGCATAATTTTCATACATGAGATTTTTTCGTATAGTCGCACTCACTCATTGCATGCTTTCAAAACATTTCGTTGTTCATTTGGGATCCTTCTTAGATTCTTGCATGTAGGTTTATATGAAGTTAATACCTAAATTATTACATGAAGATTACATGGTGTTTAGCAATCATGTACATGTGCATGAATTATAACCAGAAAATTTCACAGTTATTGGATTGATGACCACTATACATATAATATCATTTACCCATTATGTATTGGGTACACAAGAATAGTACACATACATGCTCAACATTCACCCACACAATCCGCCAGACTCAAGACTCAAAATACCACAATTGAATTTTATGTAAATGCAATGTCATCAGAAAGACATATCCTTCTCACAAAAACGTGCCCATTCACTCAAGTAGCTTAGATTGAAAATTTAACGAAATATTAAGCAAATGGATTGTAACACATTGGGCACATGATGGTTTGAGTATATAGCTATGTTATAGAGGATGGAACTTCTACAAGGAAGCTAGGACTAGTTACGAACATTCTTAATGCTTTTACTAACACGCACCCTCTCCATTGAAAGGTTCATCATAGATGTTTACACCAAATGGACAAGAATTTTCCTCTTTAAAGCCAAAAAAACCAAAAGAAGAAACACAGGGCAAAATGATGTTGACATCCTCCATAAAGGCCCACATTGTAAAGCACAACTTCATTATTCTCCCCTCAGCCACAAAATATCAAAAAGCACAAGTTCATTTGGCATGACAACATTAGTGAGGGCATCATGTTGTGTATCATTTGGCCACTAAAAATAACACCAACATGAAGAATAAAAAAATCATTCATCAAATGTTTTGACACACCAATGATGATCCTTATGAAAGCATAAGAAATTTTGATATCCATCAAAAAACTCACCGAACCTCCAACCACAAGGGTTTTAGAAAATTTGTGAATCTTGGACTAATGAATCAAGATACAACAAGTGACATAAAAATATAAGGAAATACTTAAAAATTTTGATACATTTCTAAAACTCAGAATTGAAAATGCATTTGTCACAAAGTTTTTGTGATGGCAAATTTAATGCAATACCGTCCAAGAGAATTCAACCCTAGTTTAGAAGAAGATATTGCCATGTTGCAATGAAAGGCAAACCAACAAAATAAAAAACATTAATATTGACATCCCTAACTAAATTCATTATTGAATATGAAAATAAATAAGATTTAGGACATGAATTTGTTTAAATGCAAGAGATAAGATTCATGAAGAGCCCATGTAGCTTGCCTTCCCATAAAGCTATTCCAATATTCTATAGCTCCAACCCATATCAGGATTTTGTTTAATTCCAATATGTGATGATAGCATGGAATGAAAATGTTTACAAAGTAAAAAAGTCTTAAACATACATCCTAACAACCAAATCTAGATCAGTTGTTAGACAATTCCTTAATTTGAACTTCATGAAAGTGATAGTAAAAAATGTATGTTCATCTTTGCCAAATTGCAAGTTCAACAAATTTGAAATATTCATAAATTCTCTCTCAAAATTACACTAAATGCAAACCTTCTCCACATTTGAATGGTTGGATTGTAATCAAATGGAGGTTTCATGGCAACCTCACTATTAGGCTACATGGTGGTCATAAAAAATTAGATTATTGTTCAAATAAAACATGATCCAATAAGGGTACATGTGATTTTGAATTATTTTGTGATAACAATAATGTGAATTTAGAATTTGTAGATGTTCAAGGAATGTTGAAGTAGCTTATGGTCATACCCCATATTGAGGGTAAATAATGTTAGTAACATTCATGAGCTCCTTCACCAAAAATCTTTTATCAAGTTCAATTATCAAACCTTTTGCAACAAAAATGCATTGGCTTTTACATCTTGGCATGTACAGTTGCCAATCCTCTTTAGTGACCATGGACATGACAATTCTAATGCAATTATCAATTTTGTGCAACATGTAAAATTATTCTTTGAAATAAAAAGCAACATATTCCATTCATGTGGCCTAATTATTGGCAGCGCATCAAATTTTAACCCCACCAAATCCACAAAACTTTGGAACCAGTCATGTGAAAAATGTCGTTTAAGGTCAACAAAAAAGTTGTAAATATCAACTTGATTAAACTTCATCATTGCCACAAAATCAAAAATGAAGTAATATTTGTTTTAAGCAAATTTGTTCAAACTTTGCACTACCTTCAACATTGGCAACACACACATTAGTCCCATCACAATTTCCACGTCACATAGTAGTTCATACTTAATGGCAACAATTAAATTAGTAGGAAGATGATCAAACATTTTCATAACAAGAAAATTTTACTCACATAATAGTCATTTTAAAAGGGCATCATTGAAATCCATTGTGTCCAAATGTTTCTCAAATTTTTCAAACCCCTTAATTGATCAATTACCTCAACCACTTTAATGCATTCCAAACGCCTTTTGGGGGACTAGTTATAATAAGTGTAGATAGAATAAAGTAAACCTTTAATCTTTCCAACAAGCATTAGAAATGATAAAGTTTGGACAAGATTACAAATGTTGATGTGCCATCCAATGAATGTCTAAAAGGAAAAGGTAGTGCTTGTTAATCAACTTGATGGTTGCACCAATCTTCAAGCCTTGGAATTTTTTTCACCATCAACCCCAAAGCACACCATTTCAAATTAGCAAGGCTAGTTTTTTACATCACACCAAAAACAATCAAAGAACAAATAATTATAATTATAAGGTTGTTAAATGTACCTCCATCAACATTTTTTTCAAGATTCAAAAGAATTGGCACCCTATGCCAATTATCAACAACATAAATGTGACCACAAATCCAAGACTAGTTGTTTAAAATGGTGACCTCATCACAACAAATTGAAATGAATTTAGCATGTTAGACCAACAATACATTTTGCTTCAAAATGACATTGTGCATAACAACTGCCATATCCTAGCCACTTGAATTCATGTAGTGTTTACTAGGTATACGGTGTACTTTCAAGAAGTTAAACAAGACTTAGATATGTTCAAAATCTATCATGGGTTTGCCATGCTTCAACATGTGAAAAATTGCCAAAAATTGGACAATTTTTTATATATTTTTAATTTTCCCTCCATACCCACTAGCTCTAGAATAAAATATATACCCCAACTAGCATAAAACCTTTCATTTCTTTGGTGTTGGTTATCATTGTTGATATAACAATCACCCACCAAAACTCATGTATGAAAAAGTAGTGTTTTCCTTTTTCCTTCATGTTTTTACAAACCATTCAATTTAAGGTCTAGAAGTTTTTCCTTACCTTCAACCATGGAACAAACCTTGCAACACATCACGTGGATTTTTCCTACATGGGCTACCAAAGGTTCAACCCAAGGAAATTGGGTAGCCCATTCTTCTTTGAACACCCTCTTGATATTTGCCTATTTCTTCTTCTTATTTGTTGGTTTTCCAAAAACAAGACCTCGAGTAAAAAAAGTTGATGCATATGCACCATTAACAGAGGTTGATCTTCTTTTTATATTTGAAAAATCAAACAAAGCAAAGGTGTCAAGCTCAACAAAACTTGAAACACCTAAAGTTGATGCATCAATGGTTTCAATTGATCCATCATGGGTGCTACTTGTAACTAATTGATTTGATGACTAATAAATAAAAATAAAACTCGACAAACTAGATTACCCAAAACTAGATACAGACCCAAAGAAAGAAATGACATTTGGTAAACAAAATGATGTAAAATCAGACCTAGAGTTGAACTACACATTTGGTACATGGCCAAAAACCACCAAAAATAGTTTATATTTGAAGTTCAAAAGGCTTTAGAAGGCATCGTGTGCTACAACCTACTTTGTGCACAAAAAAGGTGTTCATGAAAATTAAAAAAGATGAATCCTTTCAAGTATAAATTTTATATTTTTTTACAATGTTCATTGACAACAAAATCTTTTCAACCTTAAACCTTTGAAATCACAAAGAAATGACCAATGCCAAATACGCTTTAGATTTGATGTTAATAATATCATTGAAAGAAAGGGATCTTCATCCAACAACCATTTCTCCAGGGAAAACAACTAAAGTAGGATTTTTACTTGATGGCAATGTGCCCATAAGCAACATGTTGAGAGCACCATGTCGATATGATGGTTGCACAAGTTGAAGATAAAAAGCCAACATTCTCTAGTAGGGAACAAACACCAACACACTTGGATTTACAAGCCAAAAAAGTTAATATTGCAATGCAAATGGACATTGAAAAACCAAAGGTTAATGACATGCTAACAAATGTTTGTATGCAAATCAACATTGCCATGCCAACTAGCACAATGATGTAATTTGATTTTCAACATGTTCGCCCATGATATTCATCTTGTCGATCAGCAAGTGCATAAAAATGTGTTGGCAAAGTCCTTGTGCACACCTAAATGTAATTATTTCAAACTTGGGAGGATGTCCGAAAGATTATAATGGCGACAACACAACACACCAAAGATTGGAAGTGCCATTAACAATTTTTAAAAATGGAACAATTGAAAAATCAACTCAATCGAACCACCAAGGATTTGGCAAAGATGTAGGAGGCTACAATTGTACAATGAAATAGCTTGGTGGAATTTGAAGCTAAAAAGAGCAATTGGGAGAAAATGCATAGAAGGATGGTTCAAGATTTGGAAAGTAAGGTGGAGAAAGAATTAAATCGCACCAAGGAGTTGGTTTGAATACAGTCAAAGCACTGAATGGAAAAGGAGCAAGGGCACAAATCACACCTAGATCAATTACAAGTTATAACTAAAAAAGTTGCACAACTAAAACACAAAAATGCAACCTTGGAAAAAGTAAACGAAGCTTTTTGCTATAAGAATTTAACGAGCTACAAGCAAATTACAAACTTCCAAACCATTCCAATAGCACAAAAGATGACAAGCTCGAATTGGAAACAAATGGCCACTCAAAATGCCATGAAGGTGATTTTATATGACAATTTGGTGGATCACCAAAAAATGGAAGTGAAAGAAATGTTTGAGGGAACTTGAAAAAAAATGGAAGGATGGTGCTACGAAGAACATAGTAACATGAAAAACCAAGTCAATAGATTGGATGAGTGTGTGCAAATGTTAGAAGGATAAGGTGAAATATCTAATCATTATAAAACAATGGGGTGATTTGCAACTAGCCTTGCAATTGGGTTTTTGAGTTGCAATGACCATTTGTAATTCATTGCAACTAAACATATTTCTATAGTTGTGAGTGTTGTTGGACAAGTTGCATGAATTATAATAGATGCAACTCATTGTATGTGAAATTGTATATATATGCAATTCACACAATTCAATTACAACTATGTTGGAACAACTATTATACAACTCTAATACAACTAGTTTTCAACTACCATGGTAATGTCATTAACATTACTTTTCATTAATCCATCAAAATCTAACATGCGGCACTATGGGGATTTTTGGGTGGATTTTTTTTTTAATATTTATTTCCACCATACACTATAATTTTTCATTTTATATGGTTTTATATTGTGACATGTGTGAATATCAAAATTGTCACATGGCATATTAATTAAAGTTTGAAAAAAATAAAATTGAATGTAAATATATATTCAAACAGCTAAGTAGGTCGATGCATAAGCATAGGTAGGTAGGTTGGTAAGTCCTACCTACTTACTTAAGTACATATATAAGTAAAATTAAATAGGTAGATGAAACTAAGTAGGTAGGACATAGGGCATACCTACATACTTAAACTACATACTATCATAGATGTCAATGTCATGGAGTTCATTCATTTGAATGATCATCCATGACTTGTAATAAACTTGTACCTAACTTTTAATTAAGATTTAATTCACTTCCACTTGATTCATAGTTAATTTCCAGTTGATTTTTAGTTCATTTCTAATTAACTTTTAATTAATTTCCAATTAAGTTTTAATTAAGTACGAATTAACTCCCAATTAATTCATAGTTAATCTCAATTAATTCTTAGTTAAGTCCTAATTAACTTTCAATTAAATTTTAATTAACTCATAGTTGATTCTTAGTTAGGAAGGTTCTTAGGAAGGTTTTTTACTCAATACACACATAGAAACCTCTTTATAAGCTTCTTTGAACTAGCTCCCCAAAGGGGTATAAATAGAAATAAGACCCCTCATTTCCTTTAATATGTTTAATAGTAGTCTTAAGCACAATCTTACACCATAGCCTTGTCATGTTCTTTCCATGTTCATGTTTGCATATGTTAGCATAATAAAAATTTGTTTTTACATTGATCTTGCACATCTCATATTCTTGTTATTAATTCTTGTGTTTTTTTTTAATCACATAAATTTTTTTTGTTCCTTATTTGGAAGTTAGACTTAAACCTCTCCTTTAAGTTTTGTCATTGTGGGTATTCGTGTCTTTAATAGTTTGAACAAACTCCATTAGGTCTATGTCTATTTTTGCATCTATAAATCATCTAGGAGTTAAATTCCTTTTGGAATTGAATGTGGATTACCCCTCTTCTTCAAAGGAAAGTTTTTCAAGAAATCACAAATTATTCATTTCTTGTTTACTAAAGTTGTGGATTACCCATAGGTCTTGTTGGTGTCATATTTCACGGTCTTCATAATCATGTTTATATCCATAAAAGAAGTCATTGTTATCCTTTGGAATCTTGAATAGGAAAATTAAGCACTTCATGAATTTATTGTTCATTTGCAAAACAATCAAGCTTCAACTTTTTTGGGATGCATTTCGACAACACAACCCTAACCAAAGGAACCACATATCAGCCTACCTAACAAGTTTGATAACACACGTTCAAAGTTTCAAAATTTTGTCAACCAAGTGCATTTGGTTATCCATCTTCATCCTCATCAGTATCCAATGGCCTAGCTCAAATTGGATTCATTGGCACCTTGTTGTCAAACATGGCCCTTGCTTAGTTCACACCTTTATTGAAGCATCAATCACCCTTGCTCAATGACTTTGAAACATTTTTTGAAAAATTCAATGTCACCTTTGGAGATTTGGACAAAAAACACACATCTAACATTAAGATACGATCTCTTTGTCAATGATCACATTTAGTTACAGCATATGCATTGGAGTTCAAATAGTTAACTTCCGATATTTCATGGGGTGAGGTAACGGTCATAAGTCAATTTTAGTTTAGGTTACGAGGTGATGTGAAGGATTTACGACTCACCTTGCCAAATCCTTCAACATTAAATCAATCCATTTCATAAGTTGTTCGATGTGACAATAGGCTCTTTAAATGTCAACAAGAGAGGCACCATGAACCCACATTCACAACACAAAGGAGTTTTGCACTACTAACGACACAAAGGAGTTTTTTCTAAATGCATCCTCATTCCAACCTCCTTCCAACCCACTCATTGTTTGTTCCATTATCTATAGGTCATGAAAATGCACTTACCTTTGCCTAATGTACTTGACTTGTTGTGCTCATTCCACTGACACTTCCTTGTTGGCTTGTTGTGACAACTCAATTTGTGTTAGCATATTGGGTTGTAGGACGAGAAACAATTCAACTTGTGCCCCTTCTAATGTTGTTTCTTGTACAATAACCCTAAAGGTTCTAATATATTGACTTATATTGTCACTTCTTTGTCACCTCTTGGTATATCCCCCCTTTTCTTATTGACATTTTCACAATTACAAAAAATTGGGACGTTTCTTACAACATCTCCTTGTTCTTGTTCCTTTTTAGTTCCACCATGAACCCAACATTCCCAAGTTGGGTACGCAATGTATTGCTTCCCAATTACTTAACATTTTTTTTCATTAAATTGGGCTTGATTTCCTCCCAATCTTAAAATGTCCATTCACCTAGGTAATAATGTGTAGGTTACATAAGTGATGGCAAGTCCTACCATCAAATTACCTTTACTCGGGCTACCCTCTTTTGCATTGTTAATCATGTTTCATTTTAAAGATATTTTGCAAACCAATTCACCCAATTAATAACTCTTTCATCACAAATTTACAAGTTTCATAGGTTCGTTCCAAATCTATGCAAAATCAATTATTTCATAGGTTCATACTATTTAAACATGAATGTCATGCATTATTTAAACATGGAAATCATGTGCACGACTTTCATATGTAAACAATATGAATAGACATACAACATCCATGTCTAAACAATATGAAAAAGCGTATGACATTTGTGTTTAAACAATCACTACTACAAAATGTGGGTGCAATTCACTAATCCCCGTTGACTAAACCGGTGAATTCACTACTTCTTCATCGGTCCCCATTCACTACAACTAATGAATTCACTCAAAATCCAGTGAAATCACTTGATGTACAGGGACACCTTTTGTTGTAGTGAATGCACATGACATTGATTTTCAAACAATACAAGTAAATGAATGACATCTGTGTCTATTCCATATGAACCTATGAAAAATACATTTCATACGGCAATTATTACCAAATTGTGGCCCATGAAGTTTGTGATGCTTCTCTACTACCTAAATGATCCCCACTAACATACTTGGGGCAAATTTGTTGCTATTTTCTAAAGGTTTAGATTTCAATGAAAGTTGTAAGCCTCATCATTACATTTAATGTGATTATTTTTGCAATGAGGTACTCGGAACATGGAACATAATGTTTTAATGTTCCCTTTCCATACCTTTAAAATATTTTAAAAGCTCACAGTTTGGAATGACTACTCCTTTGCTTAGCAACCCAAATATTTTCGAGATCTTAGCTTGTAATAATGACATTTCAACACCTCATGCATGAATGCTTTGAGTGGCATACATTAAAATTACATATCATTTCCTTCACCATGGGTTAATGTATCACCACCCAATCCATCTCCTTAAAATGTTACAAACCTATCCCTTTCGTTTAATCCCCCTTAACACTATTCTTCACCCATGCTATAGTACCATGTTTGCAATAATTAAAATTTATTTCTTCCAATTCCTAAAGTGTTATGGACTTGGTGATGTCTTGGGTGAAAGCACACTATGAGGGGTCACTTTAAGCAAAAAAATGTATTTTTTTTGGATACATTTTGGGGGCAATTTATGATTAAGTACTTCATCAAGTTTTGCAATTATTTGAATCATTTTTGGAATATAGCACAATATATCATGACAAACGTCTATTTTCTCACAAATGTACTCTTTAATCATTTAATATTAATTTAAAAATGTAGTTTCTTTTAACAATTGCATTATTTGGCAATTGAACTACCATTATTAAGAAATGCGTCCTAGTTCACTCTGGATTTCACTAGATTTTTGAGTGAATTTGAACATTTTTACCTAGTGAAATTGTTTAACCCCTTAGTGAATGGGGACCAATTGCTACAGATAATGACTTGTTTCACTAGGTACTAGTGAAACAAGGTTACTCTCAAATGAAATAGAAATTTACCAAACCATTCACTTCTTAGTTAATTAACTAATTAGTATGGAAATTAATTAAATTTTAATTATTTAATATAAAATATTATTGATAATTCATGATTTTTAAAGCCAATTATTTATTGACACGTGTCACAACTTATGTTAGGTTAAAAACCTAGCCTAGGTAGGTAAGTAGGCCACATGATCAACCTAGAAACCTAGCCTAAAAATTCGATAGGAGAATATTCGAACAACATACCGTTGTTGACCACACATAACACCACCCATGAAGTTTGATCCCTTGCCCTTTGGAATGGGGGCAAACATCTTTACCATCAAACCACCCCACTTGTTGTAATAATATGTTACATTACAAACTATTTATCAAATACTTCATTTTAAACATTACAAAAACACAAACTTTAAAAATTCATATTTTATTGAGATTTTGTTAATGAAATGATTCGAGTTTACTTTTTTTTAAAATTCAATAATGTACATAATTACATATATTTCTTTTTGAAAGTTTAAAATCATTTGAACAAAAAAAGATTGAATATCATTATTCAATAACATTTCAATGACCATTCTTTTGAAATTTTTTTTTAATAAATGGATTTTTTTTTGTTAATATAATAATACTACCTATGTTAAACTACTTTCAATTAATATATGATTATTTTTCATCAATTGAAATTATTTCACCTTACATTATTTACGGCTATTTATGGCTATTCTCAATTACTTTTGGTTATTTTTGGCTATTTCACCCTAAACTACTTTTGGTAATTCTAAATTATTTTTAGTTATTTTCACTTCTTTCACCTTAAGCTATTTTCAGCTATTGTAAGTTTTTTTTGCTATTTTATGTTATTTTTGGCTATTATAAATTATTTCAATTTAGATTACTTGTAATTATTATAAATTACTTTTGGCTATTTAAACTTATTTCACCTTAAGCTATTTTCAGCTATTGTAAGTTTTTTTTATCTATTTTATGTTATTTTTGGCTATTGTAAATTATTTCAATTTAAACTACTTGTAAATATTATAAGTTACTTGTGGATGTTGAAAGTTATTTCACCTTAAGTTATTTTTGTTTATTATAAATTATTTCACCTTAGATTATTTTTGGCAATCCTAAGCAATTATAATATGTGGCTATTGGTTGTTCTTTTATTAATGTTATTGGTGGTTATTAATGGCTATTAGTAGTTATTTTAATGGTGGCTATTCGTGGTTATTCTGTTGGTGCCTATTAATGGTTATTTTATTAATGGCTATTAGTGGCTATTCTATTAATGACCACTGGTGGCTATTTTATTAATGGTTATTTTATTAATGGCTACTCATGGCTATTCTATAAATGGTTATTCGTGATTAATCTATTAATGGCTATTGGTGACTATTCTATTAATGGTTATTTATGACTAATATATTAATGGCTATTGGTGGTTATTCTATTAATGGCTATTAGTGATTATTTTATTGGTGGTTATTGTTGGCTATTTTATTAATGGTTATTAATGGTTATTATATTATAAGTTATTGTTTGATATTTTATGTTATATTACAACTATTGGTGATTATTGTATTATAAATTATTGTTTGATATTCTATGTTATAATATCATAGGCTATTGGTAGTTATTATATTGTAGGGTATTTAAAATTATTTTTCATAG
>Ga0116231_10012507_pt1 | contig 12434 bp, 9 predicted proteins | sample S1TSphgellanicum_2_FD_89695 | JGI IMG/M metagenome (GOLD analysis project Ga0116231, IMG submission 89695) | Host-associated microbial communities from peat moss isolated from Minnesota, USA - S1T2_Fd - Sphagnum magellanicum MG | ecosystem: Host-associated > Plants > Peat moss > Unclassified... | reverse complement strand
GCGCAGGGCGGCGAAACCATCGAGGTTGAAGTCTGGGCGGTGCCGACCGAGCGGGTCGGTTCATTCCTCGCGGGCATCCCGGCGCCGCTCGGCCTCGGCAAACTCGAGCTCGCCGACGGCACGTTCGTCGTGGGGTTCATCTGCGAGGGTTTCGCGGCCGAGGGCGCGACCGACATTACGCACTTCGGCGGCTGGCGCGCGTACCTCGCGTCGCGCCCATGAGTGCGGTGCGCGCGAGCGGATTCGGGCTCGGCTCGGCGCTGCCCAAGATCGTGCGCGGCAGCGGCAGCTATCTGTACGACACGTCCGGCAAACGCTACATCGACGGCTCGGGGGGTCCGGCCGTGTTCTGCATCGGGCACGCACACCCCGAGGTCAATGCGGCGATCACGCGCCAGCTTGCCGAGATCGCCTGCGCCTACCGGTACCTGTATACGAGCTCCGCGCTCGAAGATTTGACCGCACGGCTGCGCGCGCTGTGTCCGGCCTACAGCCAAGTTCTGTTCACGGGCAGTGGCTCGGAGGCCAACGAAGCCGCGCTCAAGATAGCCTTGCAGCATTTTTCGGCGCGTGGCCTGCCGCGCAAGCGGCATTTCATCGCACGGCGACGTTCATGGCACGGCAACACGTTGGGCGCCTTGTCGGTCTCGGGCTTTGCCGAGCGGCGTCGATCGTTCGAAGGCAGCCTGCTCGACGTGGCATTCGTCTCGCCGGCCAACACGTACCGGCTGCCCGAGGGAATCGCCGCCGAGAACTTGAGCGCGCACCTCGCCGCGGAGCTCGAACGCGTGATACTTGCGCGCGGACCGGAGAACATCGCGGCTTTCATCTTCGAGCCCATCGTCGGCGCCGCGGGCGGTGTCGTGCCCGCACCTCCCGGCTACGCGGCCGCGGTGCAAGCGGTCTGCCGACGCCACGACGTGCTGTTGATCGCCGATGAAGTCATGTGCGGCGCCGGACGCAGCGGCACCTGGCGTGCGCTCGAGCACGATGGAATCGTCGCGGACCTCATGACCGTCGCGAAGGGCTTGGCCGGGGGGTACATACCGCTGGCTGCGACCTTTTGCACACCGACCGTCGCCGCTCCGATTTTGAGCGAACACGGTGCGTTCCAAACGGGCCATACGTTCTCGGGTCATACGGCCGCGTGCGCCGCGGGCGTTGCGGTTCAAGAAATCATTGCGCGCGACGGCCTCGTCGAGCGCGTCCGGACCACGGGCGCGGCCTTCCAAGAAGCCATGCGCGCGGCGCTGTCGAAGTTCGCCGCGGTCGGCGACGTGCGCGGTCGCGGGTATTTCATCGGCATCGAGTTCGTCGCAGACCGCGCTTCGCGCCGGCCGTTTGCGCGCGAGCGGAATTTGAGCTTCGACATCGGCGCCCGCGCCTTTGCCGACGGTTTGATCTGCTACCCCTGCGCGGGCAACGTTGACGGCACGAACGGCGATACGCTGATCATCGCACCACCCTACAACGCGAGCGACTCGGAGCTCGAGGAAATCCTGGCCAAGCTGACGTCCGCCGTGGCCGCCGCTTTGTCGGCGGCTTGAACGGCGCACACGTTCAAGGCGCGGCGTGCACGCGCTCCCAGACTTTGCGGTGCAGGGATTCCCCCGTCGCGTCCCGATGCCGTACCGTGAACGTCAGGCGATCTGCGTCGAGCGCCACTTCTTGCGTGTAATTCAAGCCGGTTTCATCGGGGTACAGTGAGCCGGCAACATGGTGCGTGACTCGCCCCTCGGGTTCATCGTACTCCCAGGTTCCGAAGTAAGCATAGTAAGTCGCCAGCAACCGAGCGGCGATCTGCTCGTCCTGCGCCACGCCGGGGCCGCGCACCGCCGGCGTCGGCAGCCCCGGCCGTGGCTGCCCGCTGATTTGAACGCTCATCGAACCCGACGCCTCGTAGATCAGCAGGCCGGAGCAATGCGCCCCATAAAACGGATCGCTGCGGGACCGCCCCGCTTCGAGTATGTCGATGCGCACCAAGCGCCAGGTTCCGATGAGATCCTCGCGTCGCGCGTGGGCCATGGAGGCGGATGGTTCAGCAGCAGGCACCACGATTGCCGGAGCACCCAGCGTTAGCAGCAGCGCCGCGACCAGGGCCGTGAGGGATGTATTGCGCCGCAGTCTAGACATCGCTCGATTGTATCGAGACGCATCGGCAGGAGCCCCTGCGCGTTGAAATCGCGCTCTTTCGGCCCCGCTTGACGTTCTCGGTTAAAGTCTGGTACCTTTCTATTACAAGGTAGCTTCCCGAGAAATAAACCGATGCCCGTAGACCAGAAATTCAGCGCGATTCGCAAGGGACTGCTCGAATACCTCGTCCTGCGGATCGTGAGCGGTACGACCGTGTATGTGCCGGATATCTTGAAGCGGCTCGCCGATACCGAGTTCGCGACGCAGGAAGGCACGCTCTACCCGCTGCTCAGCAAGCTCCGTCGCGAGGAACTCGTCGACTACAGCTGGCAGGAATCGGATAGCGGACCGCCGCGCAAGTATTACCGACTGACCCCGACGGGCCAGTCCTATCTCGCGGAGCTCGATGCCTATTGGGCTCTCATCAACACGACCATCTCGAGTCTAGGGAGCTGAATCATGCAAAAGGTCATCACGGTGAGCCTCAACGGCAATGCCTACCAACTCGACGAGGACGCTTATACGCGGTTGTCCCGTTACCTGGATCAGTCCGCGGCCGCGCTCGCGAACAATCCCGACAAGGCGGAGATCGTCGCGGACTTGGAGCAGGCGATCGGCGAAAAATGCGCGCGTTTCTTGAATGCGCACAAGACCGTCGTGACGGGCGCTGAACTGCACCAGATCATCGCCGAGATGGGACCCGTGGACGGCGACCCGGGCCCGGCCGCGGCAGATCCGAAAACGACCGCCGGTTTCGGCGCTTCGACCGGCGCAGGTGCCGCGGACGCGACGGGCGCGGCCGGCGCTGCGGGGGTGGCGGGCGGACCGCCGCCGTTCGTTTCACGGCGCCTCTATCAGATCAGCGACGGCGCGGTGTTGAGCGGTGTCTGCAACGGCCTCGCCGCCTACTTCGCCGTCGATGTCACGCTCGTGCGCGCCATCTTCATTGCGCTGTTCTTGGTCACGGGCGGCGTCGCCTTGCTAGGCTATGTCGTGCTCATGTTCGTCGTGCCGTATGCCAGTACGTCGGAAGAGCACGCAGCCGCGCGCGGACTGCCGTTCAACGCCCGCGCACTCGTCGAACGCGCGAAGCAAAAGTACAGCCAGTACCAGAACGGCGAATGGCGCGGTGCGCGCGACGAGTGGCGCAAAGAGTGGCGGCGCATGCGCGCGGAATGGCGCTTCGAACGCCGACGCATGCGCACTGAATGGCGTACGCATTGGCGCTTCGGCCGCGGTAGCGCGGCGCCCGGCGCGCCGTTCGGTGCCGGCGGCGCGACCGCGGCGGGCGGCGTACGACCCGCGCCGGTGAGCTACATCACGCACGTGATCATCGGCACCTTGCTGGCCGTGCTCGGGATCGTGTCGGCGATCCTCACGATCGGCTGGCTGCTCGTGCTCATGTCACTGATCCTGACGGGTGCCGTCATGGGATGGACGCTGCCGCACGGCATCCCGTTCTGGGCGGCGCTGGTCGTGCTCGTCGTGCTCTACAGTTGCTTCGCGTGGCCGATCAGAGCCCTGCGGCATGCGGCGTATGCATCGGTCGGCTCCTACCACGGCGCATGGGTCGAGGCCTGGAACGGCATCATCGCATGTGCCGTCGTCGTCACGGTGCTCTGGTTCGGGTTCCATCACGAGACCGAGGTGCGAGAGCTGTTCAACCAGTTCGTGCACTGGTGGAACAGCGTCATCGGCGGCAATCTCGGCGATTGGACCTAAACGACGCGCCCTCGCCGGCCACCCTTCAAGAAATCGGCGACGTTCGCGGTCAACTCGTCGAGGCTGCGCTGCCTCGCTTCGCGCGCGGCCCACGCCACATGCGGCGTCACGATCAAATTCGGAATCGCCGCATCGAGCAGTGGATCGCCGTCGATCGGGGGTTCTTGCGGGAGCACGTCGATGCCGGCGCCACCGAGCCGGCCGGCGCGCAGCGCGGCGCTGAGCGCGGCACTGTCGACGAGGCCGCCGCGCGCGGTATTGATGAGCAGGGCATCGGATTTCATGAGCGCGAGTTCGCGCGCGCCGATGAGCCCACGCGTGGCGGCGGTCAGGGGACAATGTAAAGACACGATGTCGGCACTCGCGAGCAACTCCGGCAGTGGCAGACGTCCCGCGAGCGGCGCAGCGCCCGGACGGTTGGCGATGACGATGCGCATGCCGAACGCCTCGCCGATCCTCGCGACCGCGGCGCCGAGTTCGCCCCAACCAACGATGCCGAGCGTGCGCCCCGCGAGCTCGCGAACCGCATGCGCCTGGACATTGACGGGTCCCAATCGACCCCAGGAACCGTCGGTCGCGTAGCGCCGAAAGGCGTCGAGCTGCTGCGTGAGGCTCAAGATCAGGCTCCAGGCATGCTGTGCGACCGACGTCGTGCAATAGCCGCGGACATGACACACGGCAATGCCGCGTTCTTGAGCGCTCGCGATGTCGATCTTGTCGTAGCCGGTTCCGGCGAGCGCGATCAGACGCAGACGGCTCGCGCTCTGCAGCGCCTCGCGCCCCAACTGCGCCTGATCGGCGAGCACGATGTCCGCATCCCGGATCCGCGCGGCGACCTCCGTGGGCGGGGTTTGCTCGAAGAATTGCAGCGTCGGCAGCAGCGCGAGCAGCCGGCTGGTATCCAGATCCGCACAGGACGCGAAATCATAATCGAGAAAGACCGCTTGCATTCGGAGTTATCTCAAGCCGGCGGCACAGATACCCGCGGCATAAACGGCGGCGGCCCCGAGTGTCGCGAGCGTGGCGACGACTAATTTGGACATGTTCGCGTTCCTAAGGGTCGTGCTGAGGATGGTTTCGAATCGCCGCAGTTTCAGGCATTGTAACGCGATGAATCTACTACGACGAGCGACGCTGTGCGCCCTGGCTTCAATGTCTTTCGCGACCGTGGCGAATACGGCCACGCCGAGCGCGGACGAGGTGGCGTTCCGGGCGCTGTACCGCGAGCTCATCGAGATCAACACGACGCGCTCGGTCGGCAGCTGCACGCAGGCCGCGGAGGCCATGCGCGCGCATCTCGTGGCCGCCGGCATTCCCCTCACCGACACACAGATCCTGGCGCCGAAGGACCGGCCCAAAGACGGCGCCTTGATCGCGGTTCTGCACGGCCGCGACAGCCTCGTGAAGCCGATCCTGCTGCTCGCGCACATCGACGTCGTCGAAGCCAAGCGCGAGGACTGGGAGCGCGATCCATTCAAGCTCGTCGAAGAGAACGGTTGGTTCTACGCGCGCGGCGCGAGCGACGACAAGGCAATGGCCGCGGTGTTCACGGACAGCCTCGTGCGCTATCGGCGCGAAGGGTTCAAGCCACGCCGCGACATCAAACTCGCCTTGACCTGCGGCGAGGAGACGCCCGACGTGTTCAACAGCGTGCAATGGCTCGTGAAAACACAACCGCAGGTCCTCGATGCCGCGTTCGCGTTGAACGAGGGCGCCGGCGGTGAACTCGACAAGGACGGCCGCCCCGTCGCGCTGCAGATCCAGGCCGGCGAAAAGGTCTATCAGGACTTCGCGTTCGATGCGGTCGACGTCGGCGGCCACAGCTCACGGCCCAACAGGAACAATCCGATCGTGCGCTTGAGCGTCGCGCTCGCGAAACTCGGCGCCTATCAGTTTCCGATCGCGTTGAACCCCGCGACGCGAGGCTACTTCGAGGCCCAGGCGAAACTCGTGTCGCCCACGATCGCGGCGGACATGCGCGCCGTGCTCGCCGACCCGCAGGACGAGGCGGCGGCCGAGCGGCTGTGGGACGCCAATGCCGGCTGGAACGGCGCGCTGCGCACGACCTGTGTCGTGACTCAGATTGACGGCGGTCACGCGCCGAACGCGCTGCCCCAGCACGTGCACGCGAACGTGAACTGCCGCATCCTGCCGGGCGTGCCGATCAGCGACGTGCAGCAGCAGCTCGTGACCGTGATCGGCGATGCCAAGATCACGGTCGCACCGACCGGCGATCCCGGCATGCAGTCGCCGGCCCCGCCGCTCTCGGAGCAGATCATGGACCCTGTGGTCAAAATCGCGGACCGGCTCTGGCCGGGCGTCGCCATCGTGCCGACCATGTCGACCGGCGCCACGGACGGGCGCTTCTTGAATGCGAGCGGCGTTCCGACGTATGGGCTGTCCGGCATGTTTCACGACGCCGAGGGCAGCCATGCTCACGGGCTCAACGAACGCATCCGCGTCCGGTCGCTGCTCGACGGGCGGCGGTTTCTCTACGAGATCGTGAAGATTTACGCGGACGAATAGCGCCGAGGAGAAAGAATGGCTAGAGCAACGCTGGAGAAGATGTGCCCTTTCTTCATTGTCAGCCGTATTGGTACGACCGTTCCTTAAGGCGTGTTGTTGATTCCCCCATCGTCGAAGCGGCCCGATACTACACCGAATGCTGCGTCCGGTTAATACATGGGCATGCCCGCCGCGCCGGCGCCGGTCGTGCCTCACATGAAATGAGACAGCCAGTCGAGAACCCGATCGATCGACGGTTTATAGGGGGGGCGGATGATGCCGGTACCGGCAAATCGGGACTGCAGGAATACCGGCTTTTCCTTGGAGAACCGGCAAAACCCAAATTCGCCGTGATAGTGCCCCTGCCCCGAAGCTCCGATGCCGCCGAACGGCAAATTCTCCTGGGCGATGTGCATGAGGGTGTCGTTGATCGAAACGCCGCCTGCAATCGTGCCCGCGAGAACCTGCGCGCGCGCCTTGCGATTCGTGCCGAACCAATAGAGCGCGAGCGGCCGGTCCCGCTCGTTGACGTAGTCGAGCGCCTCCTCGAGCGAGTCGTAGGGCACGATGGGCAGCAACGGTCCGAATAGTTCCTCGCGCATGACGCGCATTGTCTCATCGACATCGAGCAGCAAGGTCGGCGCGAACTGCCGATGCGCCGACCCGCCCGGATCGGCAACCGAGCGTGCCGCGTCCGGCTCGATCTCGACGATGCGCGCACCGCGCGCACGGGCATCCTCGACGAGTGCCCGCAGGCGCTCTAGGTGACGATCGCTGACGATGCTCGTGTAATCGCGGTTCCCGGCGAAACGCGGATAGAGGCGACGCATGCCGGCGCACAGCGCTGCGACGAGTCGATCGACTGCATCCCGCGGCGCGAGCACGTAGTCCGGCGCAATGCAGGTTTGTCCCGCATTCAGCAACTTTCCCCAGGCGAGGCGGTCGGCGATCTGTTCGATGCGGCAGGACGTATCGATGATCGCGGGAGATTTTCCGCCGAGTTCCAGCGTTACCGGGGTCAGGTTCTTGGCGGCTGCTTGAGCGACTTCGCGTCCCACCGCCGTCGAACCTGTGAAGAGCAGATGATCGAATGGCAGCGCGCAAAACGCGATGCCGACCGAGGCATCCCCGGTGACGACTGCGACCTCATCGGCGCCGAAGCTCGCTTCCACGGCCCGCTGCAGAGCAGCCGAAAAACGCGGCGTCAGTTCCGATGGCTTAAGCATCGCCCGGTTTCCGGCGGCGAGCGCGCCGATCAGGGGACCCAGAGTCAACAGCAAAGGATAGTTCCAGGGACTGACGATGCCGACGACGCCGACCGGCTGCCTCATGATCGCGGAGCGACCCGGAAGATAAGCGAGGGCCGTGCCGACGTGGCGCGGCTTCATCCACTTTGCGAGGTGGCGCAAGCTGTGACGCACGCCGCTTTGCAGGACGAGCGTCTCGGTGATACGGATCTCGACGGCCGAGCGTGTGCCGAAATCCTCCGCAATCGCGGTTGCGAATGAGGCCGCGTGCGCATGCACGAGTGCCTCGAGTCGGCGCAACCTATCTTCGCGCCGCTCACGCGAAGGCAACATGTCGGCGCGGAACGCAGCCCGCTGCAGCCGCAGCACTTCGGCCGGTTCGCGCCCCGCGGGCATCGCCTCTCTCAGAAGCGCGCTCCGAGCTCGACGCCCCAAAAGCGCGGCGCGCTGATGCTCGCGAACGGCGTCCCCAAGGTCGTGGCGCTGATGTTTTGCACACTCGTCACGTACTGCTTGTCGAACAGATTGTTCACGTACAACGCAACGCTCCAGTGCTCGCTCGGGGACGACCACGCCAGGCGCCCATCGGTGCGGTTCTGCGCCACACCGAGCGTGAACGCCGGCGTCACGAGACAGTTGCCCTGAACGACCGAGTCGGCATTGCAACGATACTTGCCCCGGTAGGCGTCCTGCAGCGTGAGATCCAAGGAGCCGCCGGCGACGTGATGGACCACGTAATCCATGCCGATGGAGGCGGACCACAGCGGCTCGCCCGTGGGCTGACCCGCGAGATTGGTGCCGTCGGACGCAATATCATTCGCGTAGATCGAGTCGATATACGCGCCGACGAGGTTGATGCGCAGGGCATCCGTGGCCTGCCAATGCGATTCGAGATCCACTCCCCTGGCCTCCTGATTGCTGACCGTGACCTCATAGGCCGGCAACGCGCCGTTGCCGTTCGAGACGAGATTCAGCGTCTGAAGGTTGGAGTAGCGGTAGTAGTAAAGCGAGGCATTGAGCAGCACGCGGTGATCGGCCAGGTAACTCTTGATGCCGGTTTCGTAGCTCCAGACGGTCTCTGGATCGTAGTGCGAGCCGGGCAATTCGAAATTGTAACCGCCCGCCTGATAACCGCGCGTCACCGACCCATAGACCATCACGTCCGGCGTGATGCGATAGTCGAGCACCGCCCGGGGGCTCGTGTCGGTCCAGGTGTTGCTCGCTACCAGCGGCGCATCGGTCGAGATCGGGGTGTTGAATTCGATGTTTTGCTGAAACGTTTGAATGGGAATCCCGAGCTCATTCAGGATCCCGAGTTGCTGTAGCTGGGCGAGGGTCGCATCGAGCGCGGTCGCCGTGCGTTCCGGGTTGAACCAGCTGAACTCCCGCTGATCGCGCGTGAAGCGTACGCCGGTCGTCAAATTGAGCCGGTCGCTCAAGTGCCAGATCACGTCGCCATAGGCCGCTTCGGACTTCGAGATGTTGTGGTTGATCATGTTCTCCTGCCAGGGATCCCCGAGCAGCGAAAACGGGAGCCCGGCGCCCTGGAGCGCCTGCGTGACCGCACCATACAGCGAGAAACCTTGCGTGTTTTCGATCAAGGTATCGATGCTGTTCGTGTACAAATTCAGCTGGCTCGTCTGGTGGGCATCGTCGTAGTAGTAGCTCAGGCCCCCGACCCAGTCGGCAATATCCGTTTTGCCGGACAGTTTGAACTCCTGCGACCAGCTCGTGTTGCGTTCGATGTTCACGTCGTCGAAGTAAAGATAAATGCGGTTCGTGCCGTCCTGCTCCTCGCGGTTGTACGTGGAGAAATAGCGGTACGCGCTCAGAGAAGTGAAGCTGCCGAACGGCAGGGGGTGCTCGACGCGCAAAGTGAGGCCGCTGAAATTGCGCGTCTCGCGCCCGCCGACCACGTCGTTGTAAATGGGTGCCGATCGCGGGTCGAGGTACGTATTCGGATCCGGTGGCACCGGTGGCAGGCCCGGGGAGGCCGGCAAATCGACGAGGCCGATCGCGGGGCGGGCCGGTTGATTGAGCTTTTCGTATTCCCACGAGAGATTGACCGCCGTATCGCCGGGCGCATTCCAATGCAGTTGTGCCCGCGAACCCCAGTCATCGTTCTTCTCGTACTCCTGCCCCGTTGCCGCGTCACGCAGCCAGCCCTTGCTCTGATTGTCGACGAAGCTCAGGCGGAACGCGAAGGCGGACGACAACGGAATATTCACCATGCCGTCGACATACCGCTCCCCATAGTTGCCGGCGCGCACGTTGGCGTCCGCCGCGAGCGTATCGTCCGGCGCATTCGTGACGATCGAGATCGCACCGCCGGCGCTATTGCGGCCGAACAGCGTGCCTTGCGGTCCCTTCAAGACCTCGACGCGCTGGATGTCGTTGAACAGCAGTAGCGCACCGCCGCTCTTGCCCGCGTAGACCCCGTCGGCATAAATACCGATCGGCGAATCGGTGCCGATACCGAAATCCGTGACGTAGATGCCGCGCAAGCCGTAACTCGGCTGGGTCGGCTGCGAACCATCGACGACGAGCCCCGGAATATAACCCTGCATCTTCGACAAGTCGGTCGCTTGCAATTTGTCGATATCGACGCCGGTCACGACCTGCATCGGAATCGGCACGACCTGTTCGTTCTGGCTGCGGCTCTGCGCGGTCACGACGATTTCGTTGAGCGCGGTCGCGCCATCGTCCGGCGGGCTCGCATCGGCGCCGGCGAAAGCCACCTGCGACGCGCAGGCGAGCAGCACGGCGGCGCCCGCATCGCAGAGCTTGGTTCGCATCGTCATTTTTCTTCTCCCTAGAGACTATTCTTCGATCAAGAAGCGCAAGTTCCCGGCAAGCTGGTTATCCATTGTCGAATGAGGTCCACCCCTTCGCGATGCGTCGTGCTGCGCCCCTGCTCCGGCATCATCACGCCGGGTTCGTGCGAGGTCATGCGGTACGGCATGATCGAATCGTCGGGTCGGCCGGGGACGACATCGAAGAAGTGATCGCCCGTGCCGCGGCCTGCGGCGACCGGCGGCTTGCAAAGGCCGAGATGACGATCGGCAGCCGCGAAAGCGGTCAGATCCAGCGCCGTCGTGTTGGCCGGACCCGTCGGGTTATGGCAATGCCCGCAATTGATGTCGAGATACGCCCGTGCCCGCCCATCGAGCGATTGGGTGACGTCGCGCCAGTCGGCGTTCTTCGGAGCGGCCGCGCTGTCGGGTGCGCCGCTCAGCAACCCCAGCCGGGTCCAATGGGCAAGCTGATTCTCGTTCCCGTCCGCATAGCGAAAGTCGCGATTGAGATGGCGCGCCTTCGGACCGATCGGGGCAAGCGCCTTGGTCTTGAGATCGACGACGTGGCAGCCCGAACATTGGTTCTCGTCAGGGACCACATACGTGAACGGTTCACGGGACCCATCGTCGGCGACCAATTCCAGAGGCATCGCGTCCCCGGTGCGCGCCAGTTCCGCATCGGTTTGCGCTGCGTTCCACACGTAGGGCAGAGCTTCCCAGCCGTGCTCACGGCGCACGAGCACGCGCGTCTCGATCAAACGCACGCGATCGAGCTTCAAGCCGGCGGCGGGGCTGCCGCCATTGACGAATTCCGCCGACTGATCGTAAGTACGAGCCACCGCTTGGGAGTCGCGCGGGCTGCCTTCCGGCAGTGGGTAGTAAAAGGTCTTGGTGATGACCGAGCCCACCGGAAAATCGAAGCTTGCGGTCGCATCGTACCGGGCGGCCTTCCCCGGAGGAATCCAGACCGTGCGCAGCTTGTGCGCATAATCGCTGAACAGCGGCGTATTGAGATCATAGGCCACGACGCCGGCGTTGAGGGCCAGCCGGCCGCCGTCCGTGTACACGATCCGCCAATCGCTGAGCTTCTGAGGACGGCCCGCGGCGAAATAATGCGGTGGCTGGACCTGTCGCTCGCAGGCACTCTGTACGAGCGCGACGATGATGAGCCCGACCACGAGACGCAGCCCCCGGCGGTTGACTGCGAGCAACTCTACGCCCCCGCGGCCGCCATTTGGACTGCCCTGAGCTTGGGAAGCTCGCATTGGAACGAGGCCTTATCGACCTTCGGATTCTTGTATTTGTTCGGCCCGTCGGCGTTCAGCACCTCGACGGCACCGTTTTGAATGCAAATTCGCTGGTCGGCCGGCGGCATGCCGTTGATGAGGCTCTTGGTGTCTTGATAGCCGTCCCAGAGAATATCGGGGAAATGGCCCGTGAGCCCGAACATCGCCACTTTGAGCGTTTTCAAATCGAGCCCGTCGGGCGAATCGCCGCCGCCCTTGAAGCGGTTGCCATAAATGTAGATCGCGCGCGGATACGGATCGTAGTTTGGATCGACGCCGGGCCTATTGTAGTAATTGGTGGAGAAGTAGCTGGAGATGATCAGATTCGCGGTGCTGTTATCGGCAATGTCGTTGTCGAAGATCTCGACCTTGGGATTGGAATTGATCACGATACCCGAGCCTGCCGGCACGCTCGCGACGGCTGCGCCCTTCGCGGCGAAGTTGCCGAGATTGTTGGCGAGCGCTTGGTTGTGGAATACGCGCGTGGAGTTTCCCGGCTGCGAAAGATTGGGCATGTTGAAAACGAGAATGCCGCCGGTGTTGCCGGTCGCCGTGTTGTCGTAGACGTCGGCGTCGATCGTGTTCTCGATTTCAATGCCGGCGACGTTTTTCTCGGCGTGGTTGCGCCGCACGATCACGTTATGAGATTGGCCGACGTAGATCCCCGCATCGGACGCGCCATAAGAGGCCGAATCCTCGACCACCACGTTCCGGCACTTGACCGGATAAATGCCGTAGGCGCCGTT
>Ga0116231_10012503_pt1 | contig 12437 bp, 16 predicted proteins | sample S1TSphgellanicum_2_FD_89695 | JGI IMG/M metagenome (GOLD analysis project Ga0116231, IMG submission 89695) | Host-associated microbial communities from peat moss isolated from Minnesota, USA - S1T2_Fd - Sphagnum magellanicum MG | ecosystem: Host-associated > Plants > Peat moss > Unclassified... | reverse complement strand
TCGGCCGAAGTCTCCACAAACTTCAGCACGTATCGCGAAATGGCAGACGGCCCTCGCGGCGCCCAGAGCCAGTTCTCGCTTTGCACGACAACAAGCCGTCCGTGGTCATTGTCGCGGCCGACGAATATGCCCGCCTGAAGCGGCGTCACCGCGTGGTCGGGGCGACAGAGGATCTACCGGAATGGCTGGCGTTGCAGATTTCCAGGACGGAGATGGATCCCCGCTTCAAACACCTAGATGGGGCGTAATGGCCGCCTCCCGAGCTGTCGGCCGTGCCGAGGAAAGGATAAACGCCTCCAGCAGGTGAACCGCGCCGGCCCGCGAGTCTCATGCGGCTCACTCCTCCTGACACGTAGCCCGCATGCAGCGTAGCGGAATGCGGGGACCGCGGCCGGGCTGAACGCCCGATCCCGCCTCGGCCCGCGCTTGCCCCGCATTCCGCTTCGCTTCATGGCGGGCTACGGCCTGCGGCTCGTTAAATGCCACCCCCGCCCGGCCCAACCCGCCTCTCAGGTTGACACGCACGCCATCCTGGTCTTGATCCGCGGCCATGCCCCCCCGCCGCAAAGCCGTTGCCCAGACCCAAACCGGTGGTCTGCTGGAGACCATCAAAACCCTGGTCTATGCCGGGCTGATCGCCGTCGTCGTGCGGACGGTGGCGTTCGAGCCGTTCAACATCCCGTCGGGCTCCATGATCCCCACCCTGCTGATCGGCGACTTCCTGTTCGTCAGCAAATACTCCTACGGCTATTCGCGCTTCTCCATGCCCTTCTCCCCGCCGATCTTCTCCGGCCGAATCCTCGGCTCCGTGCCGCATCGGGGTGACGTGGTCGTGTTCCGCTTCACACGGGACACGTCCATCGACTACGTCAAGCGCGTCATCGGCCTGCCGGGCGACCATATCCAGGTCAAGGCCGGCCAGCTTTACGTGAACGGCACCGAGGTGCCGCGCGTCGCCGCCGGGGACTATGAGTGGCAGGATGAGAACGGCACCCGCCTCATCAGTAAAAAATACATCGAAGCCCTGCCCAACGGCCCCAAGCATGCGATCCTGAAAATTTCGGACGATCCCCGCGCCATGGCCGGCGACGTGGATGCCAATAATACCGACGAGTACGTCGTCCCGCCCGGCGATCTGTTCATGATGGGCGACAACCGCGATGATTCGTCGGACAGCCGCTTCATGAACAGCCTGGGCTTCGTGCCGATGGAGAATCTGGTCGGCCGCGCACAGTTCATCTTCTTCAGTTTCGATGCCGAATATCCGTGGTGGGAATTCTGGATGTGGCCGGTGGAAATCCGCTGGGGCCGGCTGCTTAAGGGCGTGGATTGAGCCAGGGCAACACGCCGCTTGCCCCCGACCGGCTTGCCCTGGCCGAGAGTTTGCTTGGCCACCGCTTCAACCGCCAGGCCCTGCTGCGCGAGGCGCTGACCCACCGCTCCGCCGCCCAAGGCCGCCGCCGCTCCCGCGCGCCCTCCAACGAACGGCTGGAATTCATCGGCGACCGGGTGCTCGGCCTGGTCATGGCCGAGTGGCTCGCCGAACGTTTCCCCGGCGAGCAGGAGGGGCAGCTCGGGCCGCGCATGGCGCACCTGGTGTCGCGCGAGGCGGTGGCGGAGGTGGCGGAAACGGCGGGGCTTACCCATGTGCTTAACGTTGGCGCCAATGAGGCGCTGACAGGCGTGGGGCGCCTGGCGACGGTGCTGGCCGATGCGCTGGAAGCGACTCTGGGCGCGCTGTTCCTCGATGGTGGGCTGGAGCCGGCGCGCGCCTTCATCCGGCGGGCCTGGGCGGAGAAGATGGCCGCGCAGGTGCTGCCGCCGAAGGACGCCAAGACGGCGCTGCAGGAGGTTTGCCTTGCAAGGAGCGAGATTTTGCCGGTGTATCGGCTGGTCTCCAGTGATGGGCCTTCGCATGCGCCGAATTTTGTCATCAGTGTTACCGCGCATGGGCAGACGGGCATTGGGCGGGGCGGGACCAAGCGGCAGGCTGAACGGTTGGCGGCGGCGGAGCTTTTGGGGAAGTTGAGATGAAGAAAGGATGTTCTTTTTTGAAAAAAAGAACCAAAAAACTTTTGCAAATTGGAGCCGCGCTAGTCCGACCGGCGCGGCTCCAAAGGGATAAAAGTTTTTTGCTTCTTTTTTTCAAAAAAGAAGTCCTTTCTTGACCTCCGCCCCGAGCCGCTGCGGCTTCGTAGCCCTGGTAGGCGCCCCCAACGCCGGCAAATCCACGCTGCTGAACAAAATGGCCGGCGCCAAACTGTCCATTGTCAGCCCCAAGGCCCAGACCACAAGGTTCCGCATCCTCGGCATCGTCCTGCGCGATGAGGCCCAGATCCTCTTAGTGGACACCCCCGGCATCTTCGCCCCCCGCCGCAAGCTGGACCGCGCCATGGTCGCCGCCGCCTGGACCGGCGCGGACGACGCCGACCTCACCCTCTTCCTCGTCGATTCCCGCACCGGCGTCACCGACCAGGTGACCGACATCGCCAAGCGCCTGGCCAAGACCGGCCGGCGCACCTGGCTGATCCTGAACAAGGTGGATGCGGTGCCCCGCCCGCGCCTGCTGCCGCTCACCGAACAGCTCACAGCGCTGGCCCCGTTCGAGCAGACTTTTTACGTCAGCGCCCTGACCGCGGACGGCGTGCCGGAGCTGCTGGACGTGGTGGCGCGCAACCTGCCCGAAGGCCCGCACCTGTATCCGGACGACGAAATCACCGATCTGCCGGACCGGCTGCTGGCGGCGGAAATCGTGCGGGAACAGATATTTCTGCAAACCCACGAGGAGGTACCCTACGGCACCACGGTGGAGACCGAGAGTTTTACCGAGCGGCCGGACGGCTCCGTGCGCATCGATGCCACCATCTATGTGGCCCGTGCCGGGCAGAAGGCGATCCTGATCGGCGAAGGCGGGGCGCGGGTGCGGGAGATCGGCGCCAAGGCGCGCGGGCATTTGGGGCATTTGCTGGAGCGCCAGGTGCATCTGTTTCTCAACGTCAAGGAACGGTCGGGCTGGGACGAGGACCGGGCGCATCTGCGGGCGCTGGGCCTGGATGATCCGGACTGACTTGAACCTTTGCGCAATACCGCCAACATGTCTGAACAAACGCCCGTCTGAAGCGGGTGCATCGATCCAAGGATCAAAACGCCATGGCCTACACACCCAATCCCCGCGGTTATGCCGCCCCCTCCGTCGGCATCGCCGGCGCCGCTGCCATCGACCAGGGGCTGCGTGCCTATATGCTGCGCGTCTATAACTGGATGGCCAGCGGCCTGCTGCTGACCGGCATCGTCGCCTACGCCATTGCCAACACGCCGGCGCTGCTGGGCCTGTTCTATCACCAGGTGGTCACCGAATACGGCATGCGCGTGCAGCCCACCGGGCTTGGCATGCTCTCGATCTTCGCGCCGCTCGGCTTTGTGCTGGCACTCAGCTTCGGCATCAGCCGCATGTCGCGCACCACGGTGCAGACGCTCTACTGGGCGTTCTGCGTGGCGATGGGCGCCAGCCTGACGAATATCTTTCTGGTCTATGCGCACGACAGCATCGCCCGCGTGTTCTTCATCTCGGCCGCCATGTTCGCCGGCATGTCGATCTGGGGCTATACGACGAAGGCCGACCTCTCGCGCATGGGCAGTTTTCTCATCATGGGTCTGTTCGGCATCGTGATCGCCGGCGTGATCAACATGTTTGTCGGCAGCAGCGCCATCCAGTTCGCCGTGAGCCTGATCGGCGTGGTGGTGTTCACGGGCCTGACCGCCTACGACACGCAGCGCATCAAGGCGAGCTACACGCAATATGCCTACACCGACGGCATCGATGGTGCGGCCAAGCGCAGCGTGTATGACGCGCTGAGCCTGTATCTCAACTTCATCAACCTGTTCATGATCATGCTGCAGCTCACCGGCAACCGCAGCAACAATAACTGACGGACGTCGGGGGCGCGGGGTAACCGGCGCCCCTGATGGGCTAACCCCGTCCGCGATAGGCCGCCACGCCCTGGTCCGGCAGCCAGACGCCGTCTGGCGGCGCGCCGGTTTGCCAGAAAACGTCGATCGGGATGCCGCCGCGGGGATACCAGTAGGCGCCGATACGCAGCCACACCGGCGATAGCAGTTCGACCAGGCGGGTCCCGATGCTCAGCGTGCACTCCTCGTGAAAAGCGCCGTGATTGCGGAAACTGCCGAGAAAGAGTTTTAGCGACTTGCTCTCGACGATAAACTGCTCGGGAATATAGTCGATGACGATATGGGCGAAATCGGGCTGGCCGGTCATCGGGCAGAGCGACGTGAACTCCGGCGCGGTAAAGCGTACAAGGTAGTGTTTTCCGGTATGCGGCGCAGGGGCCCGTTCCAGCCTGGCCGCCTCTGGAGTTGCCGGAAACGGGGTAGCGCGGCCGAGTTGCGTCAGGCCGTGGTCATCTGGGTCGGGCACAGCTTAGAAAATCCTTCTGTCCAGCGAACGTAGGGTATCCGCGTGTCCGCCTCCCCGCGCCCGCCACATGGCGGTACGCCGGTGGAGAGGCTCGATAGGTGACGCGCGGGAGCCCAGCGAGGCAGCGTATCATTCTCAATAGGGATTTGTATCAGAACTTCAGAGTCCACTCGACGATGAAGCCGCCGCTTTTGATCTGGAACTTGGGCGGCGGGTCGATTTTAATGTCTTTCGGAACCACGCCGACGCAACTGTCGCCGAACTTGATCTCACACTTGTCGGCGATATCCTTGATGATCTTGGGAAGATTGGCAAAGGGCTTGGGGTCGGCCTTGGGAGAGATGCTGAAATTGTAGATTTTCTTCTGCATCGCGTCGGTGGCCTGCTGGACAGCTTTCTTCGCTGCCTCCTGCTGCTTCTTCAACTCATCCTTATCGGCATCAGCCTTGAGCTTGGCCAGCGCGGCGGTGGCGTCGCGGGCCGCCTTGCTCCAGGCATCGAAGAGCTTCTTGATCTCTTTGGTGACGGCATCGCAGTCGGCAAGATCAGGCATCGGAACTTCCTCCCCATGGTGGTGCAGCCGGCAAATTCCTACGATAGCGCAACAGTCTGGCGCACATCGGCGTGGGGAAGCAAGCCTCTCGTCAGGGCACCAGCACAACCGCATCCTCGAACTGGCCGCCGCGCAGGTCGTCCAGGGCCTGGTTGGCCTGCCGGAGCGGAAGTACATTGGTCTTTGTGACGATACCGATCTGCGGGACCAGGGCGCGGAAATCGAGCCCGTCCTGGCGGGTGAGATTGGCCACCGACAGCAACTGCCGCTCTTCCCACAGCCGCAGGGGAAATGCGGCATATCGCTCACCTGTATGCCGGCGCAGACCAACACGGCCGCCTTTGCGCACCGCCTGCAAGGCTAGCGGCACGAGGTCGCCGTCGGGGGCGAAGTCGGCAAGTCGCGTCCATTCAAGGGGAGTCCGCAGCTTCTTGAGCACCAAGGCTTTGGGGGTCCGGTAGCAACGGAGCCGAAGGTGCATTTCGGCCGACTCGCAGCGTGTGAGGACCGCTTTCAACAACGAAGCGGAGCTCGGATCAGTTGGAGGCCACTCGAAGGCCGAAGGCTCTATCGAGGACCAAACGACCGATTGGGGGTACGGCAACCGCGCGTGTCCCCTCGGTGCGCCGCATCCAGCCCTGCGCGAAGCATGCCGTGCAGAGCGCCGCGCCGAGTGCGCCCGCGATGTGCGGTCGCCGCTCGCTCCGGTCCAGGCAGGGGCGGCAGAACACCCGCCCGCCGCGGCGGGCTATCCGCCCGCAGGCTGCGTCGAGGTCCACCCCCAGCCCGCGCAGGAAGCTCGTACCGTCGTCGGTGATGGCGCCGCCGTCTGGCGAGAACTCGATCTGGCCCCGATCCGTCATGCGGTCGGCCATAGCGACCGCGAGCTGCCCAGCTAGGTGGTCGTAACAGGTCCGGGCATACCGCCCCAGCGCCACGTCCCTCGGCCCCACCCTGGCGACCCGTACCCGGTCTCTGCTTTGGTGGTGTCGGCGGCGGCCACGGACATGATGCTCTCCAGCATGTAACCCACGGCGGGCGAGGCCAGCCGGTGGTAACGGTGCCGTCCCTGTCGCTCCATAGCTAGCAGCCCGGCCCCAGTCAGCTGCGCCAGATGGCCACTGGGCGTTTGCGCCGTCACCCCGGCGGCCATTGGCAGTTCCTTCGCCGTCACCTCCCGACCATCCATCAGCGCCGCAAGCATGTTGGCGCGGGCGGGGTCTCCGATGAGCGCGGCGACTTCCGCAAAGGCGGCTGTGGTGGGCATGACAGCGCCGGCCATAGACCAATTACGGATTTTTTATCCGCCTCGTGGAGCCGGCGCGGCGCGAGGGCGGATAAAAAATTCCCCCTACGTGAGTACGAGATCGTCGCGGTGAATCAGCTCGTCGCGCCCGCGCCAGCCGAGCAGCGCCTCGATTTTTTCCGAGCGGTGGCCGGCGATGCGCTCGGCATCCGCACTGCCGTATCCCGACAGGCCGCGCGCCAGGATGGCGCCGTCGGCCGTGCGTACCAGCACCGGGTCGCCACGCTCGAACTGGCCGCTCACCGCGGTGACGCCGGCGGGGAGCAGGGAGCCGCCGGCACGCAGGGCGCGGGCGGCGCCCTCGTCCACGACATAGGCGCCGCAGGGGGCCAGGCTGCCGGCGATCCAGCGTTTGCGGGCGGAGCGGCCTTCGGGCGTGGGGAGGAACCAACTGCAGCGGCCGCCGGCCTGCCAGGCGGCGAGCGGGTGGTCGCGGTGGCCTAGCGCAATCGCCATGGCACAGCCGGCTTGCGTGGCGATGCGCGCGGCCGCGAGTTTCGTGCGCATGCCGCCCGAGGAGAAGCCGGGCGGCGGATCGCCGGCGGCCGCCTCGATCGCCGGCGTTATGGCTGGGACGACCGGGATATGCGTGGCTCGCGCATCCAGCCGCGGGTCGGCGGTATATAGACCGTCGATGTCGGAGAGGAGGACGAGCTGATCCGCCTCGATCATTTCGGCCACGCGGGCGGCCAGGCGGTCGTTGTCGCCGAAGCGGATTTCGGCCGTCGCCACGCTGTCATTCTCATTAATCACCGGGACGCAGCCCAGTGAGAGCAGGGTCCGCAGGGTGGCGCGGGCATTGAGGTAGCGGCGGCGGTCTTCCGTGTCGTCGATGGTCAGCAGGAGCTGGGCGGCGACCAGGCCGTGGGCGGCGAGGGCTGCGGTCCAGGCTTGCGCCAGGCGGATTTGGCCGACGGCGGCGGCGGCCTGCTTTTCCTCCAGCCGCAGTTTTGGGGCGAGCAGGCCGAGCGCGCGCCGCGCCAGCGCGATGGCGCCCGAGGAGACGACGATGACGTCCGTACCGCGGGCGCGGGCGGCGGCGATGTCGGCCGCAACCCCATCCAGCCATTCGGTGCGCGGTGCGGCCGCCTGCCCATCGACCACCAGGGCGCTGCCGATTTTGACGACAAGGAGCCGGGCCGCGGCCGGATCCGGAGTCACGGCCGGCTTGCGCGGTGCGCGGTAATCGCGTTCTGCAGGGCGCGCAAAACCTCTGGCACGCCCTGGCCGGTGACGCCGGACATGACATGCACCTCCTGGCCGGACGCTTTTGCCAGGGCGGCACGCCGGGCGGATGTTTCGCGCGGGGACATGGCATCCGCCTTGTTCAGCACGAGCAGTTCGGGCTTTTCCGCCAGCCCGCCGCCGTAGGAGGCGAGTTCGGCGCGGATGGTGCGCCAGGCATCGACGGCGCCGCCTGCCGCGCCATCGATCAGGTGCAGCAGCACGGCGCAGCGTTCCACATGGCCGAGGAACCGGTCGCCAAGGCCCGCACCTTCATGCGCGCCCTCGATCAGGCCTGGGATGTCGGCCAGCACGAATTCTTCCGAATCCGACAGGCGGATGACGCCGAGCTGCGGGTGCAGGGTGGTAAAAGGGTAGTCGGCGATTTTCGGCCGCGCTGCGGAGGAGGCGGCCAGAAACGTAGATTTGCCTGCGTTCGGCAGGCCGACGAGGCCGGCATCCGCGATGAGTTTTAATCGCAGCCAGACCCAGCGTTCCTCGCCTGGCCAGCCGGGATCGGCGCGGCGGGGGGTGCGGTTGGTGCTGCTCTTGAAATGCGTGTTGCCATGGCCGCCGTCGCCGCCGCGGCAGAGTAGCACCTGCTTGCCCACCGCATCGAGGTCGGCGAGCATGGTCTCCTGGTCCTCGGCAAAAATCTGCGTCCCTACCGGGACTTTGATGCGCACTTCCGGTGCGCCGGCGCCGGTGCGGTCGGAGCCCGCACCATTGCCGCCCTTCTTGGCGCGGAAATGCTGGGTGTAGCGGAAATCGATGAGCGTGTTGAGGTTGTCGGCAGCCTCAAACACGATGTCGCCGCCGCGGCCGCCATCGCCGCCGTCGGGCCCGCCGAATTCGATGAACCGCTCGCGCCGGAACGCGACCACGCCGTTCCCGCCATCACCCGAGCGGACGTAAATCTTGGCTTGATCGAGGAATTTCATGTCGGTCGTCGGTCGTCGGTCGTCGGACCGGAGACGGCGGGGCTACTCCGACGACCGGCGACCGATGACCTCTACTCCGCTGCGGCCGGGAGGGGCTCGACCGAGACGTACACGCGGCTGTCCGCGCGGGTTTGGAATTTCACGTGGCCCTCGACAACGGCGAAGATCGTGTGATCCTTGCCTAGGCCCACGTTGGCGCCAGGCTTCCAGCGCGTGCCGCGCTGGCGGATGATGATGTTGCCAGGGACGACCACCTCGCCACCGTATTTCTTCACGCCGAGTCGCCGGCCCTCGGTATCGCGGCCGTTGCGTGACGAGCCGCCTGCTTTCTTATGTGCCATTTATGCCTCCACGCCCGCGTCTGCGGCCTGATGGGATTCTGAATGCGCTTCTGGTGCGCTCTCGGCGACAGCCTCATGAGCGTCGGCCTTATGCGCATCGGGCGCATGTCCGTCCGCGAAAATGTCGGCGACGCGCAGCACGGTGACATGCTGGCGGTGGCCATTCTTGCGGCGGCTGTTCTGCCGGCGGCGCTTCTTGAAAATGATCACCTTGTCCAGCCGGTCCTGAGCGATGACGGTTGCCGTGACGCTGGCGCCGGCGACCACGGGGGTGCCAAGCGTGATGCCGGCGGACGAGCCTACGGCCAGAACATCGGTGAAGGTGAAGGTTGCGCCGGGCTGGGCGTCCAGCTTCTCGACTTTCAGCACCAGGTCAGGCGTGACCCGGTACTGTTTTCCGCCTGTGCGGATAACAGCAAACATATATAATCTCCATGTGAACGCTGATGGCGCTCAATTCTTTTAATGAGGGCGTCTGCGCGCCCCTCACCGCGCGGCTTTTGTGCCGCGGGCCGCGCTGGATAGCGGGGCAGGGGCGGGGTTGTCAAGGAAACCGGCGGCGGTTATACGCCCCCACCCAGCCGGCGGGGCCGTAGCTCAGTTGGGAGAGCGCCTGAATGGCATTCAGGAGGTCAGGGGTTCGATTCCCCTCGGCTCCACCACACGCAAACGCCAGCATTTGGAGGTTAGCCCGGCTTGCCGCCTTGGGATGACCGCAGCGTGGCACAGGGATCGGGTTTTCTGCATGGTTCTATGACATAGAAGCTTCAGCGAGGATCATGTTTGTATAGGGAACGAGGGTTTCGCGCAGCCGCTGGCGGGGCGTTAAACTTGTGTCCGGCGCTATTCTTGACTGCCAGAGCAGCCGCAGAACGATAATCGAGGTGATCATCGGAGATTTCATCACCACCAGAGCGAACGCGGCCTTTTCGGTTTTTGCTATGCTCGATAGGGCAATAGTCCGGGCAACCGGGTCCGCAATGCGTTCGGCCGCGGCGCGTGGGGTCTGGTCGGGGGGCAAGTCCTCGAAGGAAGCGCGCCGCACAAGCGCGTGAAACAGCAGCCGGCTCAAGCTGACGCCGTGGGCATAGCGAATCAGGGAATTGATGCTGCCCCGAATCTCCCGGTAGGCCGGATCGTCAAAAGCGATCCGGCCGTCAGATGCGGCGTCGAAGAGTTGCTCCCGTGCTTCGAACATCCGGTCCCGCGCCCAATCGACAGCAAACCAGCGCAGGGGGCCCCACCAGAAGGCCACGAGCCCGGCCGTCGCCAGGATGCCAACAAGGGCTTGCGCGGCAATATCAGGGTTCACGTCACAGTTCCCGATCACGTGGGTTGGTCTTGCCGGTTGTCGTCAAGCCGGAGGACAAGCGTAGAGGGTCTTGCTTAAGTTCCAGTTCACTGATCCTTCGGTGAAGGCGGTCGATCGTCCTCTGGCGCTGTCGCCTTTCAAGCATGGCCCAGCCGGTGGCCAGGCCGGCTACGCCGATAGCGATTTCGACCCGCAGGTCGGCGAAGGCGCGAAGTAAAATCCCGACCGATATGGTCGTCGATTGGCCCGCAACCGCCTCAATGGCACGTTCCGCCATGAACAGCCCGAAAGCACCGACCGCGCAACGCAGGCCAGTTCTGATCGTCTTGAAAAGCTCATCCCGCGCGTGAAAGCGATCAGAGGCGACCCTTTGGGCCGCATCCGCCGACGCCGCATTCTGGCCTGACATTGCCTACCTTAATCTCTATTTCGCAACAAAGACGGCAGCATCGAGCCGCGTCAATAAGGGCGAATGAGATCACGACAAATATGTACTGATGATAGGAGCTGCCATCACTCGGCGGCGGTGCCGATTGGCTGCACCACCCGGCACTCTCCTATACACAGCTGAGCGCTTCATGCGGCGCCGGCGGCAGATCGACCAGGATCGGATCGCCGGGCCGCACCTCGCCGCCGGCGATCACGATGCTCATGATGCCGCATTTGCGTATCAGCTCGCCGGATGGCCGCCGCTCCAGCACCGCCTCCATCAGGCCGGGGCGGCATTTGTCCAGTTGCTGGCAGGGTTCGCGCAGGCCGGTCACTTCAATGATGGCGGTGTCACCCAGGTGCAGGCGGGCGCCACGGGGCAGGGAGAGGATGTCTAGCCCGCGCGTGGTGATGTTCTCGCCCATCACGCCTGGCCCGACGTCAAAGCCTTGGGCGCGGAGCGCGTCGTGCAGTTCGGCGTGGATGAGATGCACCTGGCACAGGTTCGGCGCCGAGGGGGTTTTCTTCGCAACCCACCGGTGTTTGACCGTGGCGCCCATATGCGCGTCACCTTCCACGCCCAGGCCCGCGAGCAGGCGGATGCTCAGTTGCACCGGCTTGGTAAATACGTGCCGCGGTGCGAGGCTCACGCTGGTGACGACGCTCATGGAGACATGTATCCGCGCATGACAGGCCTATGATCTCGTCTCATCTTGCCGGCTTCCTGGCGCGCCGCAACATGCATTACGGGTGGGTGGTGGCCGCGGCAACCTTCGTCACCATGCTGGCGACGGCGGGCGCGGTGGGCGCGCCCGGCGTCATGATCGGCCCGCTGCACCGCGAATTCGGCTGGTCGAACGCCGATATTTCCGCAGCACTCGCCCTACGCCTGATGCTGTTCGGCCTGATGGGCCCGTTCGCGGCCGCGCTGATGAACCGGTTCGGCATCCGTCGCGTCGTCAGCCTGGCACTTGCGCTCATTGCCGCTGCTCTTGTCGGCTCGTTGGCCATGACCCGCGTGTGGCAGCTCGTGCTGCTCTGGGGCGTGGTCATGGGCCTGGGCACGGGCATGACTGCCATGGTGCTGGGGGCGACCGTCGCGACACGCTGGTTTTCCGCCCGCCGGGGCCTGGTGGTGGGTCTGCTGACAGCCAGCACGGCGACAGGGCAACTGGTGTTCCTGCCCCTGCTGGCCGAGTTGACCGGCCGGTTCGGCTGGCGGCTGGCGCTCTGCCCCGTGGTGGCCATGCTGCTGGCTGCAATGGTGCTGGTCATCCTGTTGGTACGTGACTTTCCCTCCGACCTCGGTTTGCCTTCCTACGGCGAGGCCACGGTCACCGCCACGGCTGCGCGCGCGCACGGCTGGCGGACCCTGGCCATGGCGCCCGTGGACGCGCTGCGCGAGGCCGCCCGCAGCCGCACCTTCTGGATATTGTTCGTCACCTTCTTCATCTGCGGTTCCAGCACCAACGGCCTGATCCAGACGCACTGGATCACGCTATGCGGCGATTACGGCGTGGCGCCCGTGCAAGCGGCCGGCGTGCTGGCGGCCATCGGCGTGTTCGATTTCATCGGCACCGTCGGTTCCGGCTGGCTGTCGGACCGTTTCGACAACCGCCGGTTGCTGTTCTGGTATTACGGTTTGCGCGGCGTGTCGCTGATCGCTCTGCCGTACTCGGATTTTTCGTTCTATGGGCTGTCGCTGTTCGCCATGTTCTATGGCCTGGACTGGGTGGCGACGGTGCCGCCGACGGTGCGCCTGGTCGCCGGCCGGTTTGGCCGCGAACGGGCTAATGTGACGTTCGGCTGGATTTTTGCTGGCCACCAGTTGGGCGCGGGGGTCGCGGCCTATGGCGCGGGGGCGGCGCGGACGGAGCTTGCCAGCTATTTGCCGGC
>Ga0116231_10012502_pt1 | contig 12438 bp, 6 predicted proteins | sample S1TSphgellanicum_2_FD_89695 | JGI IMG/M metagenome (GOLD analysis project Ga0116231, IMG submission 89695) | Host-associated microbial communities from peat moss isolated from Minnesota, USA - S1T2_Fd - Sphagnum magellanicum MG | ecosystem: Host-associated > Plants > Peat moss > Unclassified... | reverse complement strand
TGAAGATGAGGAGAACAGAGAGAAATACACAAAGTCAGCAGATGTTTATAGCTTTGGTATCATTTTCTCTGAGGTCCTCACTGGGGAAATGCCATTCCAAGGCATGCCACAAACAAATCTTCTGCAGAGAATTCGCAATGGGGAGAGGCCTCCCTTACCGCATGTGGACTATTGTCCCGATTACCTATCTGAGCTTATTAATAAGTGTTGGGCCACAAATCCTCGAGAGCGTCCTCAGTTTCCTGAAATCTGCCAAATGTTGGTAGATTGCAAGCAGAGGATTCTGATGCAGTCATATCTTGTCTCTTCCAGATCTTCACAAGGGAGCATCCTGGAGGAGAAGGGTTTAGGGTGTTTGGAGGCGAACTTTGATGACGATTGGCCTGACCACGAAATTTCTCATTGTTTGGGGGGCTCTGCTAACGATCAGACTGGGGGCTGGGATGGGAACCCCAGTAGTGGGGAAGGTAGTTGTGAGAATATGAAGTTTGTGTATGGGTATCGAATCCTTCAAGGGAGAAGTACTTCTATGGAGGATTTGTTATGCAGAGAGATTTCCATGTTTCATGGTCTGGCAATTGAATTTTTTGGACTGTTTCATGGTTTGAGGGCAGCAGAGTATGTGAAGCACCACCTCTTTGATAACTTGTTGCGGCATCCTAAATTTCTTTACGACAACAAACTAGCCATAGCTGAGACCTTCCAACAGATTGAGCAAGATTACTTGTGCTCAGAGATCAATCACACGGATGCCGCATCAACAGCTTATACACGGCTTTTGGCGCATGGCCATTTCCTAGTTGCAAATATTGGTGATTCTAGGGCTGTCATTTGCAGAGGTGGTCAGGCAGTTGCTCTGTCAACTGATGAGACACCAAATCAAACTGATGAAAGAAAACGGATTGAGGATGCAGGAGGTGTTGTAGTAGAATATTTCTCTAGAGGAAAATGGATTGAGTATGCAGGAGGTGTTGGAGGTTTCTCTAGAGTATCCCGTGCATTTGGTGCCCGATAATTGAAGCAGTATGTTGTGGCTGACCCTGAGATTCAGGAGTATGATATTGAGGAGGGAGTTGATTTTCTGGTTCTAGCAAACGGCTGGACTATGGAATGTGTTGTCAAAGCAGGAGGCAGTGTCAATGATAGAGTACCTGGTGGATCCTGAAGAGGCTGCCATGGTGCGTACAGAGGAAGCCTACGGCAGAGGAAGTGCTGACAACATCACTTATGCGATCACCAGTTTCAGTCACATGCATTGATTGCTGGTCCATCTGGTTGTTTAGAAGGGTAGCATGTGCAAATCTGGCACCCGGTTGTGATTGCCAGTTACATATTGCTGCTATGCATCAATTCTGACAACCTCTCAACTAGACACATTTACCCAGTGCTTCAAAGTTTTTCTTTGTTGGAGATGATGACACAAGACATTAAGTATGATGTTGAATACCTTTCAGTTAGTTGAGACGATTAGAGAAGAATATGGAACTTTATAGTGCATACTTGTAGGTAGTAGATTCAATGGGATTTGCATGTATCCTGCAACAATCCATATAAGGTAATTTCCTTCCCGCTTTTGTTTATGTTGATGTGAACACTTTATAGGAACTTTTAAGGACAGGTGGCGTTTACAGACACTAGCTCTAAGGATTTGAAATGATCTCCTTTCCCCTTGATTCACTGGTGGCCGATAGTTTGCTCCTTTTGTTCTAGAGATATTGGATGCAGCTGTTTCTCTTATATCATAGCTATTTGTTTTCAGAGGCAGTTACTTTAGTTCCATGAGATCCACAATGTTAGAAGCCTTCAACCTCTTCCCCTTTGATGATAAAACTTGTGCGTGAGATGAAGGCTCCACCAGGAGAGTTGGGCAGCACAGGGGGGGGAACATGATTCCAATTCCATAGGACTATTTGAAGGACCTGATGGGTGAGGAAGACTCAGATGCAAGCGTGGTAATCAACAATAAGTGATTTTAGTGCTCAAATTCTTGAAGAACAAAAGCACACAACCAATGAAACCAACCCATATTTCATTCCAGCCACACCAAATCTAGGCTGGAAGGTGGTCTCAACATCAAGAGCTTCTCATTGCTCCAAGAAAACACTTGTGTAAGCATGTTTTGCAAGTACATAATACCCCTTAAAGAGCACAGAGGGACTTACTTTTTGCATAGGAAGAACCCAATTGGCACTGACTGCAAACTGGTATAATTCTTTATTGGGTACCTTCACAGTAAACCCACTACGGGAGTGCAGCTTAGTAGTGAGGCCTTTGGTGGTGTTTCAGCTCCCATTTTCTTTATGCAAGGTTTTGAAGTAGAAATTTAGGTGTTCTAAGGAATTTACCATTAACATTATGTAAATTTTATTCACTTACAAATTTGCCTAACTATTCCACATACCCACGAACCCACCCACACTTTAATGATATGTATGTATGTATGTATGTATGTTTACATGCTTGAGTGAGATTTAGAGACACTTAGATACTACTTACATGATAAATAATTAAAAATTGTGGTCATAGAGTATCGCATTAGAAAGCAATGTCAAAGAGACCTGCACCAACCTTAAAGTGACCTGAAAAATGAAGAGGTGTCAAAAGTACTTAAGCGAGGGACTTTTAAGTCCTGGAAAATGTTAGCTTTCCAGGGTTTTTTTTTGTCTTTGTTGGCTAAACAAAAGTCGAAAGGGCGCAACAAAAAAATCCTTTTTTTCTATGCCCTCTGCCTTCATGGGTAGAAAGCTAACACCATTCGACCCCCTTTTTTTTTTGGTCTTTCAGTTGCTGCTGCTGTTAAACCCATATTCTTTAGCTATTTGAGCCAAGCCTAAATATGTTTTGAATGTAGACGTTTCCAAATGTTTTAATTACATCAATCACAAAATCCTTTTAAACGAACTCAAAACTGTGCCTAGTCTACTGAAACATGTAAAATCGTGAGATAACTCGGATTTTAAATTCTTTAAATGCTTTAACTACTCGTGCTCATAGTTGAGGTGGCGATAATCCCATGATCCCATCCCTGAATTATTTATATGTCGACGATGTGGCTACATTCATTGAGGGAACACCGTAGTTTTGGCTAAGTTTTTATTTTTGAACCTTGTTTTTTCTTAAGGCGTTCAGTTGGATCATTTAAAAAAAAAAGAAATTTGGCTATTTTTAGCCCCCAAAAAAAGAGTGCTTGAAAGAATTAAAAAGTAGCCCATTCCCAAGATGAAGAAAAGAACCTCATGAATGAAAAGATGGATTCTCTTCATGAAGAAGCTCGAGAACTTACACGACAAGGCCCCCAGGGCTACTTGACCATCAATCAAGTTGGGAGTTACCTCGCATCCATAATGGATGAAGAATGGGTTTTGTTATTGTGGCTAAAAATAGCCAAAATGCTATGGAAAGACATGGGTGCTAAAAGTATTAAAGGCAAAAAGGAGTGGAATATTTTTTTTAAAAAACCCAAAATTAGGTGGCATTATATGGTGCAGTAGCCATTAAACGATCATATAATTGAAAGGTTTAGATGGTCGCATAAGAACTCAAAAAGTGCAAATTAATTCTTCACATCACTCATATAATATATGGTAGGGCTAAGATTTCAGTGGCCATACTATTTACCGATTTCCAGAAAACATAATTGTCACACATGTCTCACAATTGTGTTCGTTGTTCAATGACAAAACCTTTATAGCCAAAATGATCCAAACAATTCACTCCTTTTTGCCTTTCGATTGTGAAAAAACATTGATCACTGTGGCCAAAATTCACACAAAATCCCTAGAAAATAATTCATAATTTCCGTCCCAGGGATGTTGAAGGAAGGGAAATTTAAGCCCCTTCACAAAAGGACAGAATCGATCAGTAAACGAGTGCAAGACGACGAACTTGACTTCTTCCGCTAAGACACTTTCCACAACTCACGCCGATAGGGCCTTTCTCAACAAGCTCGTAATGCATAATAAGCAAGCACTCTCGGGTTTTTTTTCCTGGAGCGTTGATAGATTCTCGAGTCCATTTGAGGCGATCCAAGCTCGACTCAGCGCTTGCAATGCACAGTTTTATGTGTTTGTCTCATCCACATATCTATGTGCGTTGGAGAGAGGAAACATTTGGGGATTTTGGGGGACTTGGGAATTTTCACAGTGGAAATCACTAGTAGTAGCCTAGCAAGTCTTTGATTTGATCTATTCCTGGGAATGGTTTGTGTAGAAATGGGGCTTTTGTTTGTCTTCGCTTTGTGATGATTTTGCTTCGGGAGCTCTTTCTCTCTCTTTCTTGTTGACAAGGAGCGGCGATTGAAGTGAAGAAATTGCCAACTTGATCAACATGCCACATTCAAAGGGTTCTTTTCAGGGTAGGGCTTTTGGTGGGGACGTTGTGAGACAGCTTCAAGGATCGAGGGTGCATTGCTCTGTCCAGAGTCGAGTGCAAAGTGGATCGCGGGTCTCGATCGGCGGCAGGGGTTAGCACGAATAGATCGATTCGGGGTTTACAGGAGCTACGCAGAGTGACATCGTTGTTCTCTTGGGGAGCAAGGGTTCTTTCTCACTGTTTTGTTCCGATATGGCGTGTCTACTGAGAGATGTGTTCCAGGAATGTAAAGCTGTGGCGAAGAATGTAGACCTTCAATATAAAAAGGTTCAGTTTAACAAATCCTTGTGCAGACTCATTGCAGACCGATACTTGCTTTGCACCGTCGAATTAGACTTGCTTGTATTCGAGGATCCCTCAACAATAAATCCTGACTGCGAAACAGCTCTGGTGGAATTGCGGCGCGCGATGTTGTGTGGCCAAAGGTTGGTCGCAGACTGGAGCCGCAACAATTGGTGGATGTCAGTGATCACCTCGTCCGATTCCGCATCGGTCGAAATGGCGGTATTTCTCAACCTGAGAGACGTTCTCCTATGTGTCCAGGTGTTGATTGCGATTGCAACTGGAAGCTTCGTACCGCTATGGAGTCCGGAAGCTGCAGACGGCTCCCTATGTGTCCAGGTGTTGATTGCGATTGCAACTGGAAGCTTCGTACCGCTATGGAGTCCGGAAGCTGCAGACGGCTATTCGTCATCTGTCTCAATATCAGGTGTCCGCGAAGTGTCTGAGAAAGACATGGATAGCTTGCTGCGTCTTATAGAACAATACTCGCAACGTTATTTTATTACCCCCAGTAAGTCTGCTAAGCTTGCAAGACACCTGCTAGGAAAACTCAAGGCAGAGATTTCCAATGATGGGCACCCTCCACACTTGATTGAATATGATGATGTGCGGCCCATTTATGACGAGCCTCTTGGACAAGGATCAAGTGGAGCAGTGTACAAGTGTGACTTCCTTGGAAGGAGGGCAGCTGCTAAGGTTTTGATCCGCAAGATCACAGAAAGGAAGGCAGTGGAAAACGAAATAAATCTGCTTTCAAGGGTTTGACACCCAAACGTGGTTCGCTTCATAGGCTACACATACAAGGAGACTCGGAATGTCATTGTTACAGAGCTCATGAGCAAGGACTTACGGACCTACTTAGACGAGAAGAAGGAAGCCAGTCGAGGAAGACAACCCCCTCTTTCACTGCTTTTAGCTATCAACATCATGGTCCAGATAGCCGACGGCATGAATCACCTGCATGAGAGTGGGATGATGCACCGTGACCTCAAGTCAAGTAATGTTCTTGTAAAGGTTGTGGATGATCAGGATGGGTCACCCCTTTCCTTCTCACATGTGCAAGTCAAACTTACAGACTTTGGCGTGTCAAAGTTGAACCTGCATGACTCTGGGTGCTCCACACCGATGGTGGGTACAACCAAGTGGAGGGCACCTGAAGTGTATGAAGATGAGGAGAACAGAGAGAAATACACAAACTCAGCAGATGTTTATAGCTTTGCTATCATTTTCTCTGAGGTCCTCACTGGGGAAATGCCATTCCAAGGTGTGCTGCTAACAACTCTTCTTCAGAGAATTCGCAATGGGGAGAGGCCTCCTTTACCACATGTGGACTATTGTCCTGATTACCTATCTGAGCTTATTAATAAGTGTTGGGCCACAAATCCTGGAGAGCGTCCTCAGTTTCCTGAAATCTGCCAAATGTTGGCAGATTGCAAGCAGAGGATTCTGATGCAGTCATATCTTGTCTCTTCCAGATCTTCACAACGGAGCATCCTGGAGGAGAAGGGTTTAGGGTGTTTGGAGGCGAACTCTGATAACTATTGTACTGACATCGATTTGGGGTTCGCTGCTAACAATCAGACTGGGGGCTGGGATGGGAATCCCACTAGTGGGGGAGGTGTTTGTGAGGATATGAAGGTTGTGTATGGGTATGGAATGCTTCAAGGGAGAAGTGCTTCTATGGAGGATTTCTTATGCGCAGAGATTTCCATGATTTATGGTCTGGCAATTGGATTTTTTGGAGTGTTTGATGGACACAATGGTGTGAGTGCAGCAGAGTATGTGAAGCACCACCTCTTTGATAACTTGTTGCAGCATCCTAAACTTGTTGACCACACCAAACTAGCCATAGCTGAGACCTTCTAACAGACTGACCAAGAATACTTGCGCTCAGAGATCAATGACATGGATGCTGCATCAACAGCTTGTACATGTCTTGTGGTGGGTAACCATTTGCTAGTTGCAAATATTGGTAATTCTAGGGCTGTCATTTGCAAAGGTGGTCAGGCAGTTGCTCTGTCAGCTTATCACGCACCAGATCAACCTGATGAAAGAAAACGGATTGGGGATGCAGAAGGTGTTGTAGTATTTACTGGTTATTCCTGGGCTGTCACTTGCAGAGGTGGTCAGGCAGTTGCTCTGTCAACTGATCAGACACCAAATCAACCTGATGAAAGCTTATGGATTGAGGATGCAGGAGGTGTTCTAGCAGAAGGTTTCTCTGCAGTATCCTGTGCATTTGGTGCCCGATCATTGAAGCAGTGTGTTCTGGCTGACCCTGAGATTCAGGAGTATGATATTGAGGAGGGAGATGAATTTCTGGTTCTAGCAACGGCTGGACTATGGAATGTGATGTTGATGCAGGAGGCAGTGTCAATGGTAGAGTCCCTGGTGGATCCTGAAGAGGCTGCCATGAGGCTTACAGACGAAGCCTACCGCAGAGGAAGTGCTGACAACATCACTTGTGTGATCATCCGTTTCAGTCACATCCATTGATTGCTGGTCCATCTGGTTGTTTAGAAGGGTAGCATGTGCAAATCTGGCACCCGGTTGTGATTGCCAGTTAAATATTGCTGCTATGCATCAATTCTGAAGACCTCTCAACTAGACACATTTACCCAGTGCTTCAAAGTTTTTCTTTGTTGGAGATGATGACACATGACATTTAGTATTATGCTGAATACCTTTCAGTTAGTTGAGACGATTAGAGAAGAATATGGAACTTTATAGTGCATACTTGTAGATAGTAGATTCAATGGGATTTGCATGTATCCTGCAACAATCCATAAGAGCTAATTTCCTTCCCTCTTTTTTGTTTATGTTGATATGAACACTTTAAAGGAACTTTTAAGGACAGGTGGCTTTTACGGACACTGGCTCTAAGGATTTGAAATGATCTCCTTTCCCCTTGATTCACTTGTGGCCAATAGTTTGCTCCTTTTGTTCTAGAGATATTGGATGCAGCTGCTTCTCTTATGTCATAGCTATTTGTTTTCAGAGGCAGTTACTGTAGTTCCATGAGATCCACAATGTTAGAAGCCTTCAACCTCTTCCCCTTTGATGATAAAACTTGTGTGTGAGATGAAGGCTCCACCATGAGAGTTGGGCAGCACAGGGGGCATGATTCCAATTCTGTAGGACTATTTGAAGGAGCTGATGGATGAGGAAGAGACTTAGATGCAAGCATGGTAATCAACAATAAGTGATTTTAGTGGTCAAATTCTTGAATAACAAAAGCACACAACCAATGAAACACCCATATTTCATTCCAGCCACACCAAATCTAGGCTGGAAGAAGCTCTCAACATCAAGAGCTTCTCATTGCTCCAAGAAAATACTTGTGTAAGCACGTTTTGCAAGGACATAATACCCCTTAAAGAGCACAGAGGGACTTACTTTTTGCATATGAAGAACCGAAATTGGCACCAACTGCAAAGTTGTGTAATTCTTTATCGGGTCCCTTCACAGTAAACCCACTATGGGAGCGCACCTTACTAGTGAGACCTTTAATGGTGTTTCAGCTCCCATTTTCTTTATGCAAGGTTTTGAACTTGAAATTTGAGTAGTGTAAGGAATTTAGCATTAACATTATGTAAATTTTATTCACTTACAAATTAGCCTAACTATTCCACATACACACAAACCCAGCCACACTTGAATGATATGTATGTATGTATGTATGTTTACATGCTTGAGTGAGATTTAGAGACAGTTAGATACATACATGATAAATAATTAAAAACTGTGGTGCTAGAGTATCCCATTAGAAAGCAATTTCAAAGAGACTGGCACCAACCTTAAACTGACCTGAATAATGAAGAGGTGTGAAAAGTAGTTGAGCGAGGGACTTTAAAATCCCAAAAAATGTTAGGTTTTGAGGGTTTTTTTTTCTTTGTTGGCTAAACAAAAGTGGAAAGGGCGCAAAAAAAGAATTCTTTTTTTTTATGCCCTCTGCCTTCATGGGTAGAAAGCTGGCATCATTCGACCCTTTTTTTTTTTGTGGCTTTTCAGTTGATGCTGCCGTTAAACCCATATTCGTAGCTATTTGAGCCAAGTTTAAATATGTTTTGAATGTAAACATTTTTGAATGTTTTAATTGCATCAATCACGAAGCCCTCTTAAACGAACTCAAAACTGTGCCTAGTCTACCCGAACATGTAAAATGGTGAAATAACTCAAATTTTAAATTCTTTACTTGTTTTAACTTCTCATGCTATTCATGTAGGAGCATTAATGTAACCATAATGTTATACTTAATGATATAGATGATAACCTTGGGCTTTAAGGTGGCACTGTATATCTTTTCCTATAAGATTAAATGTGATGATAACTTTTCTTTCCAATGTACTAAAGGTGGTGATAACCTTTTCCCTAACATAGTTAAGGTGGCGATAATCCCATGATCCCATCCCTGAATTATTTATACTAGTGGGTACCCGTGACGGTCGGACACAATGCGCCAGTGCCTGCAAGCCCGCGTTGCTGCATTGGGTGTTGAGGACCTCGGTATTTGGCTCTGAGGACCTGGGTTTCAGGGCCTCGATAAACGGACACTGGGTTTCACTGTCAGGACCTGGGTCTCAGGACCTCGATAAACGGGCACTGCGTTTCACTCTCAGGACCTGGGTTTCAGGACCTCGAAAGCTCTCCATCCTACGGTCGTCTTATCTTTTTCCCGTCACTTTTCTCTGCGTCCACCGTCACTATTCTCCCGCGTCCAGTTTTCCCGTCACTTTTCTTTGCGTCCAGTAGTCACAGACGTCCGGGCCGGTTCTGCCATAGAAAATGCTAGCCGGTGGTCAGTTATAGGCCGGGCCGGTTCTGCCGTAGAAAACGCAAGCGGAACGCCCAATCACCCACCCACGGACTTAGTGAATTTATATATAAGATGTCAACAATGTGGCTACATTCATTGAGAGAATACCATAGTTTTGGCTAAGTTTTTATTTTTGAACCTCGTTTTTCCTTAAGGCTTTCAGTGGGATCATTTTAAAAAAAAGCAATTTGGCATTTTTAGCCCCAAAAAAAAGAGTGCTTGAAAGAATTTAAAAGTAGCCCATTCCCAAGATGAAGAAAAGAACCTCATGGATGAAAAGATAGATTCTCTTCATGAAGAAGCTCCAGAACTTAGAGGACAAGGCCTCCAGGGCTACTTGACCATCAAGTTGGGAGTTACCTTACATCCATAATGGATGAAGAATGGGTTTTGTTATGGTGGCTAAAAATAGCCAAAATGCTATGGAAAGCCATGGGTGCTAAAAGTATTAAAGAAAAAAATAATTGGGATAATTTTTCTTAAAACCCAAAATTAGGTGGCATTATATGGTGCAGTAGCCATTAAACGATCATATAATTGAAAGGTTAGGATCGTCGCATAAGAACTCAAAGAGTGCAAATTAATTCGGCAAATTATCATATAATATATGGTATGGTTAAGATTTCAGTGGCCATACTATTTACCGATTTGCAAAAAAAAATTTGTCACGCACGTCTCACAATTGTGTTCATTGTTCAATGACAAAACCTTTATAGCCAAAATGATCCAAACAATTCACTCCTTTTTGCCATTCGATTGTGAAAAAAATTTGATCACTTTGGCCAAAAATTCACACAAAATCCCTCGAAAATTCATAATTTCCGTCCCAGAGAAGTTGAAGGGAGGGAAATTTAAGGCCCTTCTCAAAGGACAGAAACAATCGGTCAACGAGTGAAAGACGAGGAAGTTGGCTTCCCCCGCCCAGATTCTCACACTTTACACAACGCATGCGGATAGGGCCTTTCTCAGCAAGCTCGTAATGCATAATAAGCAAGCACTCTCGAGATTCTCAAGTGCGTTTGAGGCGATTAAAGCTGGACTCAGCGCTTGCAATGCACAGTTTTATGTGTTTGTCTCTTCCACATATGTATGTGCGTTGGAGAGAGGAAGGATTTGGGGATTTTGGGGGACTTGGGAATTTTCACGGTGGAAATCACTAGTAGTAGCCTAGCAAGTCTTTGATTTGATCTATTCCTGGGAATGGTTTGTGTAGAAATGGGGCTTTTGTTTGTCTTCGCTTTCGGATCATTATGCTTCGGGAGCTCTTTCTCTGTCTTTCTTGTTGACAAGGAGCGGCGATTGAAGCGAAGAAATTTCCAACTTGATGAACATGCCGCATTCAAGGGTTCTTTTTAGGGTAGGGCTTTTGGTGGGGACGTTGTGAGACAGCTTCAAGGATCGAAGGTGCATTGCTCTGTCCAGAGTCGAGTGCAGGGCGGATCTCGGGTCTCGGCCAGCGGCAGGGCTTAGCACGAATAGATCGATTCGGGCTTTACAGGAGCTACGCATAGTGACATCGTTGTTCTCTTGGGGAGCAAGGGTTCTTTCTCACTGTTTTCTTCCGATATGGCGTCGCTACTGAGAGATGTGTTCCAGGAATGTAAAGCTGTGGCGAAGAACGTAGACCTTCAATCTACGAAGGTTCAGTTTAACAAATCCTTGTGCAGACTGATTGCAGACCGATACTGGGCTTGCATCCGCGTACTAAAATTCAGTATATTCCGGAATTATTTTACAATAAATCCTGACTGCGAAACAGCTCTGGTGGAATTGCGGCGCGCGATGTTGTGTGGCCAAACGTTGGTCAGAGACTGGAGCCGCAACGATTGGTGGATGTCAGTGATCACCTCGTCCGATTCCGCATCGGTCGAAATGGCGGTATTCCTTAACCTGAGAGACGTTCTGCTATGTGTCAAGGTGTTGATTGCGATTGCGATTTCACGTGGAAGCGTCCTACCGCTATGGATTCTGAAAGCTCAGAACCGCTATTCATTTCTCTCGAAATTAGGTGTCCGCGAAGTGTCTGAGGAAGAGATGCATAGCTTGCTGCGTGATTTGAAAGAACTGTCTGAGATAGAGAGGCCTAGCTTGCTGCGTAGCATAGAACAATACTCTCAACGTTATTTTATCAGCCCCAGTAAATCTGCTAAGCTTGCAAGACACCTGCTAGGAAAACTCAAGCCAGAGATTTCCAATGATGGTCATCCTCCACACTTGATTGAATATGATGATGTGCGGCCCATTTATGACGAGCCTCTTGGAGAAGGAGCAAGTGGAGCAGTGTACAAGTGTGACTTCCTTGGAAGGAGGGCAGCTGCTAAGGTTTTGATTCGCAAGATCACAAACAGGAAGGCAGTGGAAAATGAAATAAATCTGCTCTCAATAGTGCGACACCCAAACGTGGTTCGCTTTATAGGCTACACATACAAGGAGACTCGGAATGTTATTGTTACAGAGCTCATGAGCAAGGACTTACGGACCTACTTAGACGAGAAGAAGGAAGCCAGTGGAGAAGGACAACCTCCTCTTTCACTGCTTTTAGCTATCAACATCATGCTACATATTGCTGACGGCATGAATCACCTGCATGAGAGTGGGGTGGTGCACCGTGACCTGAAGTCAACTAATGTTCTTGTAAATGGTGTGGATGATGAGGATGGGTCACCCCTTTCCTCCTCACTTGTGCAAGTTAAACTTACAGACTTTGGCGTGTCAAAGTTGCACCTGCATGACTCTGGGTGCTCTACATGGAACGTGGGTACAACCAAGTGGAGAGCACCTGAAGTGTTTGAAGATGAGGAGAACAGGGAGAAATACACAAAGTCAGCAGATGTTTATAGCTTTGCTATCATTTTCTCTGAGGTCCTCACTGGGGAAATGCCATTCCAAGGCATGCCACAAACAAATCTTCTTCAGAGAATTCGCAATGGGGAGAGGCCTCCTTTACCACATGTGGACTATTGTCCTGA
>Ga0116231_10012500_pt1 | contig 12439 bp, 10 predicted proteins | sample S1TSphgellanicum_2_FD_89695 | JGI IMG/M metagenome (GOLD analysis project Ga0116231, IMG submission 89695) | Host-associated microbial communities from peat moss isolated from Minnesota, USA - S1T2_Fd - Sphagnum magellanicum MG | ecosystem: Host-associated > Plants > Peat moss > Unclassified... | reverse complement strand
GCACCGATCCGACCGGCCGCAAGGCCAACATTCACGCGATTCTCGGGCCACACGCCCCCGGTGGAATCGCGCTGTCAGGGCATGTCGATACGGTGCCGGTGGACGGGCAGTCCTGGAGCGGCGACCCCTTCACGCTACGATTGGAGGCGGGGCGCCTGATCGGCCGCGGCAGCACGGACATGAAGGGATTTGTCGCCTCGGCCCTCGCCGCCGTCCCGGATTTTCTCGCGCGCGAGCTGGCGAAGCCGCTGCATCTGCTCATCACCTACGACGAGGAGGTGAACATGGACGGCGCGCGCCGGCTGATCGACGACATGGCCGAGAGCGGCCTGCGCCCCGAATTGTGCATCGTCGGCGAGCCGACCTCGATGCAGCCGGTGCTGGCGCACAAGGGCCGGCTCGCGCTGCGCGTCGGCGTGCGCGGGCGACCCGGCCACTCCAGCGCGCCGGGCGCGGGCGTGAATGCCGTGCAGGCGGCGGCCGAGGCCGTCGCCTGGGTGGCGGCGGATGCCCGCCGCCGCGCGAGCGAGGGCCCTTTCGCGGAGGGATTCGACCCGCCCTTCACCACCGCCCATGTCGGCATGTTCGAGGGCGGCACGATCCTGAACATCATTCCCGAGCGGGCCGAATTCGTGATGGAGTGGCGGACGATCCCGCAAGACGATTTCTTCGCCGAGGTCGAACGGCTCCGTGCCTTCGTCGCGCGCGAAATCGAGCCCGCGATGCACAGCGTGGCACCCGAGAGCGGCTTCACGTTCGAGGTATTGGATTGGATCCCCGGCATGGCGCTGCCGGCCGAGCACGAACTGGTGGGTCTCGTCACCTCTCTCACCGGTGCCAACGCGACGGGGAAGGTCAGCTACGGCACGGAAGGCGGGCTGTTCGAGCAGGCCGGCATCGCCACGATCGTGTGCGGCCCGGGCGATATCGCCCAGGCCCATCAGCCGGACGAATGGATCGCCCATAGCCAGCTTGACGCGTGCGACGCCTTCCTGCGGCGCGTCGCGGATCGGCTTGGCGCCTGATGCGCGGCACGCGGCGGCCCGGCGCATGACCGACCCGATGGACCTCGGGGCCCCGATCCCAGCCGCCTTGCCGCGCTTCGCGGTGAACGTCACGCCACCGGATCTCTCGCCCTGGCTGGAGGGAAACACCGGCGTGCCGGGCTTCCACAGTTTTGTCGCCACGGCGCCGGGTCCGCATGTGGCGCTGATCGCGCTGATCCACGGCAACGAACTGGCCGGCGCCATCGTGCTGGACAGGATGCTGCGGGGCGGCCTGCGGCCGGCGCGCGGGCGGCTGACCCTGGGTTTCGCCAACCTCGCCGCCTTTGCCCGGTTCGACCCCGAGGCGCCGACCGCCAGCCGCTTCCTCGATGAGGATCTCAACCGACTATGGGACGAAACCGTCCTGGACGGCCCGCGGCGGTCGCTCGAACTGGAGCGGGCGCGGGAGATCCGGCCATTGATCGACACGGTTGATGTGCTGCTGGATCTGCATTCCATGCTCTGGCCCTCTGACCCGCTGGTGCTGAGCGGAGCTACCGGCAAGGGACGGGATCTCGCCATGGCGATCCGGGTGCCCGATCTCGTGGTGGCCGATCGGGGCCATGTCAGCGGGCGCAGGCTGATCGATTATGGCCAGTTCGCCCGGCCGGACACGCCGGGAGCCGCCTCGCTGGTCGAGGCCGGACAGCATTGGGAGCCGGAGACGGTCGATGTGACGCTCGCCTCGGTCGCGAGCCTGCTGCGCCATTTCGGGATGGCCGATGCGCACCCCGTCCTGCCGCCGCCGCCACCAGGCCGGGGCCAGCCGCGCTTCGCCGAGGTGTCGATGGCCGTGACGGCGGGCACGTCGAGCTTCGCCTTCGTGCAGGCCTTCCGGGGCGGCGACGTGCTGCCACGCGGCAACACGCTGATCGCCATGGACGGAACCACGGAAATCCGCACGCCGCATGACAATTGCCTGATGGTCATGCCAAGCCTTCGTCCCGGCCGGGGCCATACCGCCGTTCGCCTGGCGCGGTTCAGCGCGGTTTAGCGAAGCCCGCGCGTGCGACCCCGTTCAGGCCCCGCTGCCACCGCCGCCCAGGCGCGGCGCGAGTTGGTACACGCCGTGTTCGCCCGCCACGCCCACGAACCGGTCCGACAATCCCATCACCGTCTCGGCCCCGCCGAGATAGAGCAGGCCGTCAGGCGCCATCAGGCCGGCGATCCCGGCCAAGACCCGGCTTTTGGTCGGCGGATCGAAATAGATCAGCACGTTGCGGCAGAACACGACATCGAAGCGGCCGAGCGGGCGCGGGTCGGACAGCAGATTCCATAACCGGAACGACACCATCGCCCGGAGCGCCTCGCTGATCCGCCATTGCCCGTCCTCCTTGCGGAAATGCCGCACCAGCATTTGCATGGGCAGGCCGCGCTGTACTTCGAACTGGGTGTAGAGACCCTCGCGGGCCCGCCCCAGCGCCTCGCTGGATATATCGGTGCCGAGGATTTCCACGACCCGGTCGCCCAGGACGGGCCGGCATTCCTCGGCGGTCATTGCCAGGGAGTAGGCCTCCTGCCCGGCACTTGCCGCGGCCGACCACAGGCGCAGCCGCGCCCCAGGGGGCCGCCCCGCGGCGAGGGCGGGGAACCCGCGCGCGCGCAGGTGAGCGAACGGCTTGCCGTCGCGGAAGAACAGGCTCTCATTGGTGGTCATCGCCTCAACCACGCGCCGCTCCAGATCGGCCGCCCCCGGCGCGCGCAGCCGCGCGGCCAGGGCGTCGAGTCCGTGCAAACCGGCCCCGCGCGCCAGCGGGCCCAGACGCGCCTCCAGCAGGTAAAGCTTGTCCGGACCGATCGCGAGGCCCGAGCCGGCGCGCAGGATGGCGGCGAAGGTCTCGAAGCTGCCGGGCAGCAGCTGCCGCCCCTCGTGGGTCATCGCGGGACCCGTCATGGCCAAGCCCTCCGCAGCAGATCGCGCGCCGCCGGCGCGAGCTGGGTTAACGGCAGAACGCGGTGGCACAGGCCGGCGAGCGCGATCGCGCCGGGCATGCCCCAGACGACGGAGGTATCCTCATCCTGCGCCAGCGCCGCGCCGCCCGCCGCGACGATGTCGCGCGTGCCGGCGAGCCCGTCCTGGCCCATGCCCGTCAGCATCATGACCAGCGTCCGCCCCCCCGTGGCGGCGGCGGCGCTGCGCAGCATCGGATCGACCGACGGACGGCAGAAATTCTCCGCCGGCGCGTCAGAAAGGCGCGCGCGCAGCCCGCCCGCCGCGCGCTCCACCAGCAAATGGCGGTCGCCGGGGGCGAGATGGATGCAGCCGGGCCGTAACGGCTCGCCGTCGCGCGCCTCCACGCAGGGCGCGGCGCCGAGCCGGGCGAGGTGATCGGCCAGGAGCGGCGTGAAGCTCGGCGGCATATGCTGCGTCAGCACCACCGGCACCGCGAGATCCGCGCCCAGAGCCGCCACCAGGGTGAACAAGGCTTGCGGGCCTCCGGTGGAACTGCCGATGGCAAGCAGGCGCGGTGATTGCGCGGGCGGGGGTCGCAGTTGCACGAGCCGAGGAGATGCCGAGGACGGGCGGTCCGCCTGGGGCGCGGCGGTGGAATTTCCACCCGGTTCCGGCCCGACGATCCGCGGCCGTCCGGCCCCACGCCGCCGCAGCCGCGCGAGGCCATGCACCTTGGCGATCAGGTCGCGGGCGAAACTCTCATCGGCGATCGCCGTGGCACCCGGCTTTGGAATATAGTCGGAAGCTCCCAGTCGGAGGGCTTTCATTGCGATGTCGGCGCCGCGCGTCGTCAGTGTGCTGGCCATGATCACGCGCAGGTCAGGGTCGGCGCGCAGCAGCAGCGGTAGAGCCGACATTCCGTCCATGACCGGCATCTCGATGTCGAGGATGACGATTTCGACCGGCTGCCGCCCCAGTTCCTCCACCGCGGCACGTCCGTTCGCCACGCGCGCGACGACCTCGATGCCCGGATCCTGTTCCAGCATGCGCGTGATCGCCCTGCGGATGACCACCGAATCGTCGCAGACCATGACCCGCGCGCGCTCTTGCGCGGCGGCCGGGGCGCCTGGCCGCGTTTGTCGCGCCTGGGGCTCGTCGGTCACAGTGAGGGCGCTCACAGCAGACCGACCTGCATGAGCTTGCCGACGAGGATTTCCTCATCAAACGGCTTCATGATGAATTCCTGGGCGCCGTCGCGGATCGCCTGCTCGATGAAGGCCATGTCGGTCTCCGTGGTGCAGAACAGCACCGGTGGCCGGTCGGGGCCGAACTCGCCGCGCAGTGCCCGCAGAAATTCGATGCCGTTCATGACCGGCATGTTCCAGTCCAGCAGGACGCAGTCGGGGATGGCCCGGCGGCAGGCGTCGAGCGCGATGCTTCCGTCCTCCGCCTCGGCGACGGCGAAGCCCTGTGCCTCCATGATCCGGCGGGCGACCTTTCGAACCACCCGGCTGTCATCGACCACGAGGCAGCTTCGTCCCGGCGCCATTTATCCGGCCTCCGGTGACAAGGCGATCAGACGGGGCACGTCCAGCACCGCCATCAGCCGGCCCTGGAGGCGGTACACGCCGGTGCTGAAGGCCGCCCAGGCGGGCGGCAGCGTCAGCGGGTTGCGCTCGAAATGCTGGGCGCCGAGGCTCATGACCTCGCTGACCTGGTCCACCAGCAGCGCATACAGCTCCCCGCCCTGATCGGCGACGACGGACATGCGCACCGCGCCCGGCGACGCGTCGGGCAGGCGCAGGCGACGCCGCAGATCAATCGCGGTGACGATACGGCCGCGCAAATTGAGGCTCCCAGCGATCTCCGGCGGCGCGAGCGGGATACGCGTGATGGTCTGCTCGCCCAGGATGTCGCGGACCGACAGCACCGGAACGCCGCAGAGCTGGCCCGCCAGCATGAGGGTCACGAAGGCACATTCCTCTGCGGCCGGGGCGCCCACGCCTCGCGCGATGGAATCGCTCTGGCGCGGCCTTTCGAGAACGATGCTGGTCATGGCGACGCTCACTCAGGCCGCCAGGGCGGTCGGCCGCGTGGCCGCCGGCCTGTGGGCGAGGCAATGGCGCAGGCTCGCCAAAAGGGCCTCGCGCTCGAATTTCTCGACGTAATCCGTGAACCCGGCGCCGCGGCCCGCCTCCACGGCATCCGGCGCGGCATGCGAGGTTAGCGCGATCACCGGCAGATCCGTCCAGGCGCCGCTCTCCCGCACGGAACCGACGAAAGCCAGCCCGTCCATGCCAGGCATCTCGATATCGGAGATGATGGCGTCGAAACCGATACCCTGGTCGCGAAGCTTCAGCGCCCGCGCCGCATCGGGGACGGCCGTCACGGCATAACCGGCCGCCGTCAGGCTGGGGACCAGCATCTGGCGGAAGAAGCCGCTATCCTCGACGACGAGCAGCCGTTTCCGCCCGGTCGAAACGCCGCGCGCGGGGCGGAACCAATCGGTGAAGGCCTGGGTCAGCCAGAAGCCGGTGTCGATCACATCGGTGGCGCGGCCCGCGATCACCGCTGTCCCGAGGAGGCCATCGCCGCCGCCGCCCAGTTGGATGGCCCAGTGATCCTCGACGACATCGACGATCTCGTCCACGACGAGGCCCATCCGGCGTTCGTTTTCGCCGCCGCCCTCGGAATCGCTGAACACCAGGACCGGATGGCTGGCCCGATCGGCCGCCATCTGACCTGACAGGGGCACCAGCGGCATGAGCCTGCCCCGATACTGGGTCATGGCCCGGCCACCCGACCATTCGATATCGTCGCGGGCGATGTGTTCGAGCCGGGAGACGAGGCCGAGCGGCACCGCCATCGGCTTGCCGCCGCTGGCGCGGAACAGCAGCATCGCGGAGCGTTCGGTTCGCCCGTCCGACATGAGTGCCTCGTCCTGCTCCTGCCCGTCGCGCCCTCGCGCGCCGCCGCCCGCGCGATCCTCGGACCCGGCGGCGATGCCGGTTGCCCGGGCGATGCCATTGGGATCGAGAATCATGATCACGGACCCGTCTCCCAGAATGGTGTTCCCGCTGAACATCGTCATGTGCCGCAGGATCGGCGCGACCGGCTTGACCACGATCTCCTCCGTATCGAACACGCGATCGACGATGATCCCGAGCATCTGCGCGCCGACCTGGGCGACGACGATGGTGCTGTCCCGCGCTTGCGTCTCGCCGCACAGGGCCAGCAGATCCGCGAGGCCGACCAGCGGCAGCAATCGGTCACGCAGCCGCAGCACGGGCGTCCCGCTGATGTGCTCGATCGCGTTGTCGCCGCCATGCGCCCGCCCGTCGGCTCCGGAAGGGTTGGCGTGCAGGTTGGCGCGCACCAGTTCGACCACGCTGAGCTGGGGAATGGCGAAGCGCTCGCCGCTGGCCTCGACGATCAGCGCCGAGACGATCGCCAGGGTGAGCGGGATCTTGATGATGAACGTCGTGCCCCGGCCCTCGACGCTGCGCAGGTCGATGGTGCCGCCGATCCGCTCGATGTTGGTTTTGACCACGTCCATCCCGACGCCACGGCCCGAGACCGCGGTGATCGCGGCCGCAGTGGAGAAGCCGGGGCGGAAGATGAACCGCTGAATCAGCGCCTCGCTCATCGTCGCGAGTTCCGCCTCGGTCGCCAGCCCGCGCGAGAGCGCCTTGGCACGGATGCGTTCGATCGGCAGGCCGCGCCCGTCATCGGCGATCTCAATGATGATATGGCCGCCCTCGTGAAAGGCGTTGAGCGTGATGCGCCCGGTTTCGGGCTTGCCGGCCTCCCGCCGCTCCGTCGCGCTCTCCAGCCCGTGGTCCCCGCTGTTGCGGACCATGTGGGTCAGCGGGTCCTTGATGAGTTCCAGCACCTGCCGATCCAGCTCGGTCTCCGCGCCGTGCATGACAAGCTCGATCTTCTTGCCGACATCGCGCGCGAGATCGCGCACGAGGCGGGGCAGCTTGTTCCAGGCATTGCCGATCGGCTGCATGCGCGTCTTCATCACGCCCTCCTGCAGATCGGACGTGATGTGCGACAGACGCTGCAGCGGCACGCTGAAGCCGGTGTTCTCCTGCGCGCGGGCCAACTGCAGAAGCTGATTGCGGGTCAGCACGAGTTCGCTGACCAGCGTCATCAGGTCTTCGAGGACGTCGACGCCGACGCGGATCGTCTGCGGGCCGGACGTTTGGTCGATCGACGGCGGGTCGCCGGGCGTGGGATCGGCGGCAACGGGCTCGCTCCGCGTCGGCGCGATGTCCACGGGGGGCACCACCGGCAGGGGGGCCACAGCCAGCGGCGGCGCGGTGGCGACAGGCGGCGTTTCGACCGGGGCGGCCCTCCCCTCGAAGATGGCATCCAGCGCGGCGATGATGGCGGCATCGTCTCCCGCCGGCTCCCGGCCGGCGGCCCCTAGGGCTGCGACGATCCGCTTGATTGCATCCAAAGCGGAAAGCACCGTCGTGATGATGTCCGCCGTGACGGCCAACTGGCGGTCCCGCACCCGGCCGAGGACGTTTTCCGCCGCATGCGCCACGCGCTCCAGGCGCGGCAGGCCGAGAAATCCGCAGGTGCCCTTGATGGTGTGGACCAGACGGAAGATCAGTCCGAGCGTTTCCTCATCGGTCGGATTGCGCTCCAGCCGCACCAGCGCGACATCCAGCGCGGCGAGGCTTTCCTGCGTCTCGGTCAAGAAATCCGTGAGCAGATCGTCCATCGGGTGCCCCCTTTCGCGGCGCGACAAAGGCGCCGGAAGCCATCCTGGGGGTCAAAACGAGAAGGAACCGTAAAGAGGGCGCGGGGCGTCAAGGGTCGCGCGAGCCCGGATCATCCCATAAGCTGCGCAGAGCAACCCGGCGAAGGGCGCCGCGCGCGGAGGCAACCATGGCGGACCCCGACACGGACCTTGACGGCACGCCGGCCGACGATGGGATCGGGGGAGCGGGAAATCTCGAACCGGGCCAATGGGTTCGCCACCCGGGACAGCCGGATTGGGGTCCCGGCCAGATCCAGTCGGTGGTTGGAGCGCGGGTCACGGTCAATTTCGAGAACGCCGGGAAGGTCCTGATCAACGCGCGGGTGATCAAGCTCGAACCAAGCGAGTGAGGCCGCGCATCTTGCGGTCCGCATCGCGAGCGACGACTTTAGATGGATGCGATTGATCCAAGCACCTTCATGATTGACCCGTTCGGCCGGGCCATCACCTATCTTCGCGTGTCGGTCACGGATCGCTGCGACCTTCGCTGCGTCTACTGCATGGCCGAGGACATGCGGTTCCTCCCGAAGGCCGAGGTGCTGACCCTTGAGGAACTGGACCGGCTGTGCCGGGTGTTCATCGACCTCGGGACGACGAAAATCCGTATCACCGGCGGCGAGCCGCTGGTGCGCCGCGACGTGATGACCCTGTTCGGCAGCCTCGGGGCGCGTTTGGACGGCGGGCTGGAGGAGCTGACCGTCACCACCAACGGGACCCGGCTGGCCCGTTACGCCGAGGAACTGCGCGCTTCAGGCGTTCGGCGGATCAATGTCAGCCTCGACACGCTCTCGGCGGAGACGTTCACCGCCATAACCCGGCGGGGGCGGATCGAGACGACGCTGGACGGCATCTTCGCGGCCAAGGCGGCCGGGCTCGCGGTCAAGATCAACGCCGTTGCCATGAAGGGCGTCAACGAACACGAATTCGACGCGATGCTCGCCTGGTGCGGCGAACACGGGTTCGATCTCTGCCTGATCGAGACGATGCCGATGGGCGACATCGAGGGCGATCGCACCGCGCAATATCTGCCGCTGTCGCTGGTCCGCTCCCGCCTGCGGAAAACCTGGACCCTGACCGAGACAGGCTACCGCACCGGCGGCCCGGCCCGCTATTTCGATGTGGCGGAGACCGGACGGCGCATCGGCTTCATTACGCCGATGACCCATAATTTCTGCGAGAGCTGCAACCGGGTGCGTCTGACCTGCACAGGCACACTGTATATGTGCCTCGGTCAGGACGACGCGGCCGATTTGCGCGGGGTGATGCGCGCCGGCGCCGACGACGAGACCTTGCGCGAGGCCGTGCGCGAGGCGATCGCGCGCAAGCCCCGCGGCCACGATTTCATCATCGATCGCCGCCAACCGGCCGCCTCGGTTGCCCGCCATATGAGTGTCACCGGCGGGTAACATCCTCGTCCGTTCCGCATTGCGCGCGGGTCAGCCCTGCATTTTTGCTTCACGATACCGTGCGTTGTTCCTAACCTGCCTGGGTAGGTTCGCGAGGCAGAGGCATGGCGGTCAGGCTGGAGTGGGTCAAGGTCGTCGTACTGCTTGGATTGGCTGTCTTGTTCGTGACGCCGGCATGGGCATTACCCCCGCAGGAGGCTTCCCCGGCACTGCCGCCGCTGATCATCATCGCGGCGGACAACACCTACGATGTCGCGGCCGATGGCAGCTACACGCAGATTTATCATTTCGAATTCCAGCCGACCAACGACGCGGCGGCACGGCGGGAGGGCCAGCAGGCGGTCTCCTACAGCCCTTCGCTGGAGGATTTCAGCATCCTGGAAGCCTATACCCGCAAGGCCGATGGCCGCGTTCTGCCGGTCGCCGAGGGCTCGATCCATGATCAGTTGCCGTTCGGAACGGCGGATCTCTCCGCGTTCGGCGACCGGCGCCAGAAGGTGATCGTGTTCCCCGACGCCGCCGGCGGCGACACGCTTGTCTATACGTGGCGCCGGATCGTGAAGCGGCCGATGTTTCCCGGCCAGTTCATGGCGAACGTCTACATGTCCGACACGACGCCGTGGCGCGGCATGAACCTGACGATCCGATCTCCACACGCGATGCGGTTGCGCACCGAGGCGCATGGGTTTGTCGAGGATGACTCGGAAGAGGGCGGTACGGATGTACGCCGCTTCCATGCCAGCCTCGCGCAACCGTCGGTCGGGGCGTCCGCGATAGGGTCCTATGACCGGCTGCCGCGAATCTTCGTGTCCAGCTTTGCGGATTACGACGCCTTCGCGGCCGCCTATGCCGCGCTGGTCGCCCCGAAAATCGTCGTGACGGCGGATATTCAGGCACTGGCGGACAAGCTTACCGCCGGAACGAGCGACCGACGCGAACAGGCGCGCCTTCTGTATGACTGGGTGAGTCTGCATGTGCGCTATGTCGCGGTCTATCTGGGCGCGGGCGCGCTCGTACCGCAGGACGCGGCGACGGTGCTGGCGCGCGGCTGGGGCGACTGCAAGGACCACACGGTGCTGTTTCATGCGCTGCTCGCCGCCAAGGGGATCGGCGCGGAACTGGTGATGATCAATTTCGGGCGGCATTACACGCTGAGCGGCCCGCCGACCTTCGCGCAACTCAACCACGCGATCAGCTACCTCCCGGAATTCGACCTTTATGCGGACACCACGGCCGGGACGGCGCGGTTCGGGGTGCTGCCGTTCGAGGAATACGGCAAGCCCGTGGTGCATGCCGTCACCACCGGCCATGCGTTGCGAAGCATTTCGCCGGTGCGCGCCGAGGACGCGACAATGGAGTCGCGCACCGTCGCGGCGATGGACGCGGACGGCGCCATAGCCGGGACGACCTCGACGACGGCCAGCGGCCCGTTCGCCATCGATCTGCGCCATCGGGCGATGTGGGTGCAGGCGAACGGCGCCGCCGAGGCCGCGGCCTCGCAACTGCGTGCGCTCGGCACCGAGGGCACCGGGTCATTCGTATTCGAGCCGCCGGGTCGCCTCGATCACGGCTATGCCATCGGCGGCAGCTTCAAGCTCGCTGCAAGGCCCGACATCGACGATGGCGAGAGCTTTCTGCCGCCGGTTGGACTGCGCGTTTTGGTCCGCCCGGGGGACCTACTGCTCGGCCCGATGGACATCAGGAGTCTCACCGAAAGCCAGCCGACGCCGTGCCATGCCGGACGGCAGGTGGAGGACATCACGCTCGAATTGCCGCCCGGCCGCAGGCTCGCGCGGCTGCCGCGCGACGTCACCATCGACAATTCGGCGCTGCGCTTCACCTCGCACTGGTCGATGAACGGGCAGACCCTGGAGGTGCGCCGCGAATTGCTGTCCAGAGTGGACACGCCGCTTTGCACCGGTGAGACGCGGCGCCTCGCCGCGGCCGCCCTGATTGCCATCCGGCATGACGAGCAGCGCCGGGTCTCGCTGGCCGACGAGTAGAGTCCTGACGGATCAGGTTGAGGGCGCGGCGGGATCGGTTTCCGCATCGTCACCGAGAATACGCGCGAGACTGACCCTTCCGCTGCCCCGTGCCGCTGGCTGCGGCTGGCTCGCGGCTGGGGCCCAGCCGGTCATCACCGCGAGGCGCAGCGTCACGACCGCGCGGCCGTCGCGGCGGGGAAGCTGGTCCAATGCGGCGGGGAACAACAGGCGCGGGGGAATGCGACGGTCCCGCAGCGCCACCGCGTTGCACTCGCCCGCCGCCCGCAGGTCTCGCAGCAAGGCGAACGGATCGGCATAGAGCAGCGTGATGTCCTCCACATCGGCAACCGGCAGCGCGAACCCGGCGCGCTGCAGCAAGGCGGCGCAGTCCTGGAGGCTGGGGAACGGCGAGACACGCGGCGCCGCGCCGCCGGTCAGCGCCGCCTCGGTCTCGGTCAAGGCGACGCGCAACCCGTCCAGCGAGCCAAGCGCGGGCAGGCTTGCCAACAGCAGACCGTCCGGGCGGAGCGCGCGGCGCAACTGGATCAGCGCGCCGGGCAGGTCGTTCACCCAGTGCAGCGAGAGGCTGGCCACCACCAGATCGAAACAGCCCTCGGCGAACGGCAGCGCCTCTTCGTCGGCCGCGACCGCCAGCGGGGCGGAGCGGGCGGCCATGGCGGCGGAGAGGTCGCACGCGACCGTCTCGATCCCGCGCGCGCGCAGCAGGGGCGCGACGATGCCACGCCCGCCGACATCGAGCGCGCTGTTGAAATCGCGCTTGATGTCGTCGAGCCGTTCGAGCAGGCGCCCCGCGGCGTCGGCCAGTATATCGGCGACGGCATCCGCGGTGCCGGCCGCCCGGTCGCGATGGCGGCGGACGGCGCGGCGGTCAAACACATGCATCGGGTCGGTCATGGCGCGAGTGCGATCCGCTTCGGCGCGCGTGGCCGAGAAGGGTGAGGACCTCCGTATATTCCCGGACCCACGCTTTGCAACAAAACGGTATAGAGACACCCGCCGCCGGTCGAAGGTCGGCTGGAAACTTACCATGCGGGGGTCGCTCATTGGCAGCACACCGGACCGCCGCCCTGCCTGGCTGGCTCGCATCGCTTGGCGCCATCGCCCGGCGGGCCGGGCGTTTCGGGCTAGATGTGCTGCTGCCGCCGACCTGCCTCACTTGCGACGCCCCGGTCGGCGAGCCGGGGATATTCTGTCCGGAGTGTTACGCGCGGACCAATTTCATCACCGAACCGTGCTGCGCGGCCTGCGGCGTGCCGTTCGCCCGCGCGAGCGATGGGGGTCCAGAGCGCCTGTGCCCGACCTGCCGGTTCGAT
>Ga0116231_10012498_pt1 | contig 12443 bp, 6 predicted proteins | sample S1TSphgellanicum_2_FD_89695 | JGI IMG/M metagenome (GOLD analysis project Ga0116231, IMG submission 89695) | Host-associated microbial communities from peat moss isolated from Minnesota, USA - S1T2_Fd - Sphagnum magellanicum MG | ecosystem: Host-associated > Plants > Peat moss > Unclassified... | reverse complement strand
TTTTTTTGATATTTGTGTAAAAACCATCAAGTCATGATATCGACTATAGTTGCAAAACCATAATGCCATGTGGCACCACAATGTCTTTTACAACTACACATTCATTAACATGAACTTGTAGTTACCATTGTAGTAAAAGTATACAATAATCAATTTATTAACTAGTTGTAAAACCCAAGATGTGTTGTTGTGTTTGATTTGAGTCCAATGTAATGTGTTGTGCCATACAACCTAGTTGCTCCCAAACGTTGAATGGTTTTGATTTGAAAATTGTGGATTTCACAAATATATTGTTAGGATGTTATAAATTGTTTTAAGATTTGTATGCATGTGGCTTGATGGCCACGAGGTGCCTCATGCACGTAGTTCAACATTCCCCTTATATCTCAATGGTTTTTTTGAAATATCATTATGTTTGATGGCCGCCTGATGTTTGTTTGACATAGTTATGGATTTTCCTATTGATTTGGCATATTATATAAAACAAGAAAACTAATTATTGATAGCACATGGACATTTCACCATCAATTGATTTTTTTAGTTTTGGATAACACATTATTTTATTGTGCTTGTGTATCACATTTTGTGTACATATTTTGTTGTTGTTTTAGTTCAATTTTTCTTTCAAGCCAACTACACTAATCAAAGGCACTTTAATGTGTTCACTTCTAATGTGTTTGTTGCCTTTTAGACCTAAAAAATTGTTGATTCTAAGTGTCAATGGTGTGTTATGTTTCCCACATTCAACTATTTTGCAAGGGAATGTTGAAGTGTTTAGAAGAAATGTTGATAAGCCAAAGTGAAAGTTAGAGTTGGAGTGGAAAATTTTCATGCTATGGCATTAAAAAAGTTTTACATTGTAATTTGGTCTTGTATGAAACTTGAGGATGTGTTAGAAGTTCTTCCAATTTTCATGCTAGAATTTTTTTGGATTGATTCATTTTCATTTGGGGACATGAACAATGTTCTAAAATGTCTAGTGAAATTACACCCCCAAATCCTATTATCATTTAAAAGATTTGAAACATGTGTATTATGTGTGTCATGGGCTACCTTGTCGAAAGGAGGATCAAACATTACTAATTGATGATGAACCCATCAAAGTGCTTTAGAATCCAAAATGGAGTAGTTTTTTTCTTTGAATCATTTAGGGGACAAATTTTGTCAAAGAAGGTGTAATGGTTGGACTTAACATTTTGTTTGTGGCCACCTTTGGTTGAATTGCCATTGGCCAAAATGGTTCAAGTTCATTATGACATATGATCAAGTATTTTACACCTTGTTTAAGTTATTTGAAAAATTATTATTAGTTCCTCCAATATATGGACAATGATAATGATGATGTTTGCAATAACCAATGCCCTTTCGGTATGTAGTGTGCACTTTAAATCATTTAATTTAATTTAATTTAATTTAATTTATCATTTTTCAAGTCATTTTTTATGTTATAATTTTCATACATTGTTGTATGTTTAATATGCCTTTTTTTTCCCCCTAGTATTGACTTTTGTTTATAGTTGGTTTGGACCAGTGTTCATAAATTACGTGTTGTTGTTTGTAGCTTGAAAGGGAGAAAATGATATTGGCCATTTAGTTTTTTATTCCGAGATGGTGTTGATGGTGTTGCATATTGACCATGGAAAATCACAAAACTTTTAATCCTAGGAGGATTTGACATTATCTTTCAAATTATCCTTCAAATTTAAACTATCTTTTAAGGTTTCTAGATTTTTTAAAAAAAATAGTGGATTTTTTGTTTTAAGACTCTTATAGGTGTTTTGATGACATGGTGGCCACCAAGTTCAATTTGTACTTAAAATATTCAATTAAGTTTGTTTACTTGTTATGTAATTTAGATTTTTTGAATTTTGCAACTTCTTTTCCTCTTACTTGTTATGTAATTTGAATTTTATAAATATTGCAAACTTTTTTTCCTCTTGTTATAGGCCAAGTGACCACCATGTCTCAAGGTTTAGTTTGGATTTCAAATTGTAATACATTTGTTTGATCTATGTAAATTGTATTTCATTGATCATCCTTTCTTTCTTTCTTTTGCTTTCTTTTAACCAAACATATGTCCTCAAGGTTTAATTTGTATAAAGGATGTAAGTTGCATTTCTTCAAAACCTTTTCCTTATGGTTAACAATTTGGTGACCACCAAGTTGTATTTGTAATGAATGTTCAAAAATTTAATAGTGTAAATTTTGTGTTTGCATTTTAAAACTTTTATAAAGTCCTAAATTAATTAAATGTGTTAAAAATTATTGAATATAAAATATTTAAAAATTAATTAAAATTTAAAATTTTTATTTTTTCAACTAATCAATGCCTCTTCATTATATTCCCCCTTCTATTTGGCCTTTCATATTTCAAACCTTAAAACTTAGGGCCAATGACACTTTGAGTTCACAATTCAACCAATAAGATTATTTCACAATTGAACCTTTTTCAAAAATCATGTCTCTTAGAGTCTTCAAGAGGTTTAAAAAAAAGTTGGATCCTTTATAACACTCAAAATGATCACTTGGCCCCATAGCATAAGGGTCCATTGGTGAAAACGCATATATATGTTATGGAATGATTTTGGCATATGCCCTTTGTTTACAATCTTCAAAACAATTACCTTTCCCCTAGTAAAAGGCAAATCTCAATTATATTAGCCTAATAGAATAAAGACACAATAAGTGTAAAATACTTACTCCTTAGGTAAGATAATTAAAAGGGTACTAGAAAAGTATACCAAGTGAGTACCTTATGACATACAAGTGGGTATATAAGGGAACAAGTTTACCCACCCAACACTAATATTCACCATCAACTTGAATGGAAAAAGTTAATTTAATGTAAGTTAATTTAATTGGCCAAGGTTATATGATGGCTTTTAGCTTGTTGTCTTACAATTGACAAATATTGATCTGACTTTTTCAATTCCATTTATAAAGTTCAAAACATTTCAAGTTCCACATTTAATGTCCAAACATTTTAAATTCTACCTTTAAAGTTTAAATAATATTGGGCAAGGCGGCTTTCTAATGGGCCCTATCTTCTTATGAATCTATTAGGAAGGAAATTGAATGGAGGTTGGTTAGGCCAAGTTATTTGCCAAAGATCTTTGTCATCTATAACGTACATGGAATTGTAACTTATTACTTATTACTACTTATGTAATTACTTAATAATTAAGTTTGGTAATTTACTTGATAGTTGGATTTCATAATGGTTTAGTCATAATTTCAATAATATGCATTGACTCACACATGATAATTCATGTGAAAAGTCATGTGAAAAGTCTTTGCCACATTAATGTGCATTGACTCACACACAATAATTCATGTGAAAAATCTTTGTCACTTTAATGTGCATGTGGAATCACATGGGGAAGCATGGGGAACCATGTAATGTGTAGATTTAAAGAAATTTCTTGTTTAGTTTCCTTTTGGTTAGTATATAAGTGGGTGTTTGTGAGCTTTGGAAACACCTTCACTTGATAGAAATAAGTTGTACAAGTGCAAAATTTCATGGAATAAAATTGTGAAGGGAATTAAAATTTTACTTTTGAAAGGTTTCAGCATAATTTATGTGTGTGAAGTACATGGTAGGAAAATGGTGTGACATACTAATTATACATAGACAATAGAAAGGTGAAAAAATATTTGTGCAAACAAGAACATAAACTTTCATAGTTATGTAATAAACATACATAGTTTCGGTCCTAAACCCACTTGTGATCTACATCTTTTGGTTTTGTTGCCAAGATTCGAATCTATGTTCTTTGTGTTGTGAAATTTAGTTTTGTTGACGAAAGTTTGGTAAAAAAGAACAAAATATTTATTTTGTCTTATAAACGTGAGATGCAAGGTAATTTGTTTATCTCAGAATCATGGACAGATGTGATAACATGGGTCGAGGAGATTTAGTTTGTGGCGGTGGAAATTATAAGAGGTAAACTAAGCTGAATTTGGTGCACAATTGAATGCCTAAAGTAACATTGTGAAGACCATAAACATGAGTCATTCTATTTGATTCCAAGTCTGCTTTTGGATTTTACATGTAATCCTAAGCACGAACTAGGGTTGGATTTGTGGAAGTTTGAAAAGTTTCGCAAAAAAAATTTGTAGGCAGGTAAGGAAAAGAAAAGGCACGTGTTAAACCATATGAGAATGTAAATATAAAGTCTACAAATAATAGTGTGTGTTCATGAATAATATGTTTGTTAAACTTTGTTGAAACCTTGAGACTTTCTATTTTTTGATGTAAAAAATGTTGTAGGTTTTTGAGAAGAAAGAAAATAAATATATGTTTTATTTTTAATATTATTAAAAAAAAACACTAATATTAAAATTAGAAGAGGCTTTTGATTCCCCTGGCACATAGTTTCCAGAAGATAGGTAACAAACCCCATCACTGACATTAGGAGCAGTTGTGTTAAGTTCATTTGTTGAAAAACTTGTTGAAAGACCTATTAAAGAGCCTAGGACTATAGGAACTATAGGTGAATCAAGAGTGTTACTGTCACAAGTATGTAGATGATGGGAAAAATTTAGACTTTAACTTGACATTGAACTTGTGAGGCAACGCTAAAAGGTGATCACACTAGAATAACATTTATTCATTGAGCTTAAGAAGAAGGATGCAACTCCAAACTATGTTAGAATTAATAATTTGCATTTCATGTGGAGTGAAGGGGTCATTGATATTTGTGATGGTGGTGTATTGTAAATGTTGTTTTTTAATCTAAACATTTAAATAGGATAATTGTAAGGTTGGAAAAGTTTGGTCCTTTTAGATAGTTGCACAAAAAAGATAGAGAGAATTTTTTATGAGTGTAATTCAGGCCATTGGGAGTTTTCTAATTCATGAAGAGAGACTATGAAAATTAAATGATCGTTGGTAAAAGGAAACTAATTAGTTTGGTGTGTTTTTTTATTTTTTAGGAAAAAATTAAATAAAATAAAAATCAACATGGTTATTTTAGTTTTTAAGGGAAGTAAAGGAAAAGACTTTGAAGTATTTTTATAGGAATATAAGATAGCTTTTATTGGTATTGGGCTTAAAACAATTGTAGGGAACTAATTAATTTAGTGTGTTTTTTTTTAGTCTTTTAGAAAAAAATCAAATAAAATAAAAATCAACATGGTTATTCTAGTTTTTAAGGGAAGCAAAGGAGAAGATCTTGAAGTATTTTTAAGGGAATATAAAAGAGCTTTTATTGGTGCCTTAAAAAAATTGTAGAACGACTCAATTTTTTTCCTGAATTTTTAAAAGGTACAACATCACATTGGTTTAAGAAACAAACAAAAGCCTTGAGGGGATCATGGAATGACATAATTAAAGCCTTTATGAAAAACAATTCTATGCAGAATGTCTACCAAAATTTAATACTTGAATTGAGTTAATTAAAGTAGGGGACTTTAGAATTAGTAAGAAAATATAAAGAGAGAAGAATGACATTGCAAAATAAACTTTAGGGGTGTCTTAAGGCACAAGGCCATGAAGGAACTAATCCAATTTTTGCTAAAATTAATGCATTGATGTTAAAACATTTCACCATTGGTTTATTGTCGGAGTTGCGATAACAAGTGAGATATGAACAAGTGGAGATGTTTGATGAAACGATAAAGGTGACAAAAAAGAAAGAGGAGAGCATGGAAGAAGTTCCGTGACCAATTGTACAATCCATGGTGAAGGCAGTTCATTTTTCGACTGAACTAGAGCCATGAAAACATTAAAAAATGAACTCTTACATGGAGTCAGCCATGGAGCAAATGATAAATCAAATGAACTAATTGAACTTCCATTTACTACAATTCAAGGCTAACAATAGTAGAAACTTGGAAAGGGACCTATCAACAATTCAATGTTACAAGTGTTGGAAGATGGGACATTATTCAAGAGAATGTTCAAACTTGCTAACCTTGCCTACTAAAGAAAATTTGGGTTCTTTTACTTGAAAGATTTTTATAGAGGAGAAGAGCAAAATTCAAGTACATTTGATTAAACTGATGAGTGAAGGGTAAGAGGAGGCTTTGATGGGTTTGGATAAGAATTTCAAAATTCTTGAAGATGTGGCTAATGTCATGGCCTAAACTAAACAACCGGTGGAAGACATTGCTCATCCTAACACAAATGTTAAGAGTTTCAAAGAGATGGCAAAAACACCAAAAGAGAAGAAAAAAAGTTGAAGGCAAAGGTTTGGATTCTAAAACTTTCCAATTTCTAGAGATTCTAGTCCTTATTCGGTGGTGAAGGATGTGGGATCACAAAAGGCAAACATCACCATTAGACAATTGGTGGTAATAGTGTCATCTATTCGAAGGGAATTGACGAAGGGGTTATTAAAACCTAAAGCCCCAAAGGTACCCACACCTTTGAATGCCATAGCAGTTGAAAGTGAATGTGATCCCATCATTGGTGTGCAATATAATGGATCAGTGTTACGCGGAATGTTGGTGGATGGAGGGGCATGAGTCAATGTGATGACAATTCCTGCAATGAGGTATGTAGGGTTAAAAGTTGATAGACCGACCTCAGTAACCTTAAAATCGGTCAATAGATGTGTTGTTAGGCCAAAAGGAGTAATTAATAGTGTTGTAATCATTATAATGAAAGTTTCCACCATTGTGGATTTCCATGTGGTACTAGAGGAAGATGGGGCTTACCTAATGATATTAGGTAGGCCTTGGTTGACAAAGTCACATGCAAGGAACTATTGGGGTGAAGGATACATGACCATTGGAATTCATTTTAATCGACAAAAAGTTCCATTTACAAATTTTATGAAAAGTCCCTAAGGAATGAATGAATATGATGATGAATTAGAAACAAACCAAAGTTCTACTTTGAAAAGATTTACAAGGATAATTCCAATGAAAAGGAAATGGGGTTATATGTTTTGGAAGTAATTCCCAAGGTTGATGACGCACTCCCAACTCCTTAAAGGACCCAAATGTGGGTCCAAATGGAACATAGCGGAAGAGGGAGGAGTCAAAACACGTTCCTTAGCTCACAACATTTTGAGGGGTAAAGGGGTGTGTTAGAGTTCCGGGATGGGACTAGGAAGAGTTGACAAGCTTCACTCACTCACATGGGCCTGCACACAACCCACACCAAGTGGTTAGTGCATAGTTAGAGCACCCTTAGTGCTAGGACGAACCACAGGCAACATGGACACACAAGATTCACCATGGCCCGGACTTGGGGGAAGCCACCACCTTCCCCCTTATAGTATACTTTGTGGTTGGCCACGGAGCCTACATCCAAATGGCTTTTCTCTCCTGGGACTCCCGAGTGGGAGTCCCGAAATCTCGCCATCTGGGACTCCCAAAACTTTGGAGCCCCATAACTTTGCGAGAAGACTTCCGATTAAGGTGCGGTCTAAAGCAAAGTTGTAGCTCTCGTCGAGAGATTTCCAACAATATGTGGCATGCCCCCTGAAACTAAGTAAATCGGGTCGATTCCCGACTTTGTGGTTGGGAGTCAAAGTGGCAATTTGACTCCCGACCCTTCTTTTGGCCATAACTTACGTTTTAGATGTCCAAATGAGCAATGTGAGACCACTTTAGACATCTACGTTCCAAGAGATTTCCCATGATATAAAGAACGCCACAAGCCATTGGGTTTTGACCCCTGCAATCGCTCTCTAAAGTTTTGGGAGTTCATTGGGACTCCATCTCCCAAAGTGGGAGTTGCCTTGGGAGTGTGAATGTTCACTCCCTCACACTCCCTCACACTTTTTCTTACACTCCTGGGAGTATGTGATGTGACTCCCCGACTTCTGCTTGGCCCGCACCCTTGCAATGCCTTTGCCTTGACTCCCGGGCTTCCTTCCTCTTAGCTCGCAACCTTGCAACCCCTTTGCCTTGGTCGTGAGCCCAAAGCTAGGGTTACGACAGTTGGAGTTTTCTTTCAAGTAGATCAAGGAATTTGAGAGGATAATGACCGATCAATTCCACATGTGTTGACAAAAGGAAAAATCATGGAATGGGTGAATAAGATTCAATTGGGACCAAACCTTCACCTTAAGGAAAAAAGGTAATATGAGGATTTATTGCATAAATATACCATCTATTTTCCTTCAACTACAAAGACCTTAGGGAAGTTAGCATGGAACAACAAAAAATTGAATTGTTACCAAATGCCAAACCAATTACGACTAAGCAAGGGAGGTGGAATCGAAAATACATACTAATGGTGAAGGAGGAACTTGACAAGTTGTTAAAGGTAAGGTTCATTACACCTATGCAGACAACTGAATGGGTTTTTCCTATGGTATTTGCGTTAAAGAAAAATAGCAAGTTAAGGGCATGTGTCAACTACAAAGCTTTAAACAAGGTAATTAAAAAAAACCGATACCCTTTGCCATTTTGTGAAGAAATTTTGGATGAACTAGCAGGGCATGAGATGTACACATTCAGAGATGGGTACAGTGGTTACCACCAAGTGAAAATCGCTTTAGAAGATCAATTGAAGACCACATTCACCACACCATAGGGAACATTTTGTTACATAGTAATGCCCTTTGGTTTGTGTAGTGTTCCAGGTACATTTCAATATTTAATGAACAAGGTTTTTGAACCATTTTTGGGCCTTTTTCTACGAGTTTTCATTGATGACTTTAGAGTTTATAGTGATAGAGCTTCTCACCTTGCCAAATTTTGAGTTAGTTTTTCAACATTGGGATGGTTCATGAGTGACTTTGAACCTTGAGAAAACCATAATTGGTTATTTAGAGGGGAAGACGATTAGGCACATTGTGTTAAAGGATGCAATAGCCACAAATCCTTAAAAGCTTGATAAGATTTCAAAGCTTCCTTTCCCCACCACAAAAAAAACCCTTCAAGGTTTTTTGGGGATGGTGGGTTACTATCAAAGGTTCATACACGTGTTTGTGGCCAAAACACATTTTCTAACATGATTCTTACAAGATGATGCACCTGCACCAATGGAGGATGAGATTTTATTGCATGCATTTGAACAATTCAAAGCAATTATTCAAGTTGCATTATCCTTTAATCTCTAGATTGGAACAAACCATTTTTAGTATATTATGATGCATTTGGAAAAATGGTGGGGAATGCACTATTCCAATTGGATGAAAATGGGCATGACCATACCATTCATTTTGCTAGTAGACAATTAACTTTAACATAAAAAAATTATATTGTGATTGAGAAGGAGAGTTTTGATATTATTTCCTCTTTTAAGAAGTTTCGCCATTATTTGTTGGATTATAAGGCCAAAATTGTGACAAGTCACAAGGCTTCAACCTACTTGGTTAATAAGTAAAACCCAAGTAGTTGTCTTGTTAGATAGTTGTTGTTAATGGAGGAATTTGACCTTAACATTATTTATCGATTGAGAAGACGACATGGCACTATTGACGATTTTATAAAGGCATATGAAAGAATGGGTGATGTTTCAGAGGATGATGGATTTTTAGATGTAGCAATAATAACCATCTAACACATTCCCAAACTCTTTGATAGACTCAAATGTGAGTTTAAGGTGAAAATAGTGGAAAGATAAGGAGTTCGGGCACGCTTCTTGGCTCGCAACACTTCGGGGGTAGAAGGGTGTGTTGGAGCTCCGGGATGGCGATTAAGAAGAGTGATAAGTAATCAATTACTCACACAGACCTGCACAAACCAAACAACAAGTTGGTTAGTGTGTAATTGGAGCACTTTTGGTGCACGGATGAGCTACGGGCAAACATGGACTCACAAGATTCACCAGGGCCCAAACTTGGGGGAAACCACCACTTTTCCCTTTATAGTATTCTCTATGCCTGGACACAAGGCCAGCACCCAAATCTCATTTTGTCTAGGGACTTTCAAGTTGGAGTTTCAAAATTCTCGAAATTAGGACTTTTGCAACTTTGGAAGCCCATAACTTTGTGTGCAAACCTTTAATTGAGGTGAGGTCTAAAGCAAAGTTTTAGTCCTCATCAAGAAATTTCCAGTGGTATGTGGCATGCCACCTGAACACAAGTAAAACAGGACGATTCCTAACTTTTAGTGATCGAAAGTCAAATTGGCTATTTGATTTTTGGCCTTTCTTTTGGCCATAACTTATGTTTAAGTGCTCAAATGGGTCATGCGAGTGCATTTTAAACATTTAAGTTCTAAAAAATTTCCAATGATGTAAGAAAATTTTCAATCCAATGAGTTTTGACCCTCGCAATCGCCCTTTGAAAATTTGGAGGTCCATTGGAAGTATAATTCCCAAAATGGGAGTTCACTTGGAAGTGTGGTGGTTCATTCCTTCACACTTTCCTACACTCCCGGGAGGATGAAATGTGATTCCCGGGCTTCACTTTTGGCCCACACCTTTGCTAGCCCTTGCTTTGGTTGCGAACCCAAGGTTAAGGTTGCGACATCGTTAATGCAGAAAAGACATGTGAAGAATATCAAGGAATCATTCAATATTTGGATGGCATGAGGTTTCTACTTGGAGCCAGAAAGGTGGTGTGAACATGAATTGTGCACAAGAGTCAAAATTGCTCGATAATAGGGGACCATATTTATTTCCAAAGAGAGGATGGTGTTTTGTGACAAACCATTGGAGAGGGCGAAACCTCACGTCTTTTGTATGAATTTCATGATGGGTTTTGTGGAGGCCACTTTGTGGGACAAATCATAGTATAAATATTTTTGCAAGCAGGTTATTATTGGCCCACCTAGCTTTTTCAAAGATGCCCAAGATTATTATAGGAGTTATGATGTGTGTCAAACTTATGCACAAATTTCTACTGTGATGGCCTTTTACACCCCATATCACCTTTGGGACCTTTTGAAAAATGGGAAGTTAATTTAATGGGGCCATTTCCAGTGACTATGATAGGGCATCGATTCATTATGGTTGCCACAAACTACCTCATAAGGTTTGCAAAAATACATGCCTTGAAATCATTAGTGAAACAAAAAGTAGCACAATTTTTATATGAATGAGTTTTTATTCGATTTGGGACACCATTTGAAATTGTTTCAGATAATGGTCCCCAATTTTTTAATGAGTTTGTGAAAAGCTTGTTAGCACGCCTTGCAATGAAACATAGGTTTACCACCATTTATAAACTTAACACCAATGGCCTTGTAAAAAAGACCAATAGGACCTTGTGTTCCATGTTGGCAAAAAAGGTTGAGGTCCATGTAAACATTTGTGATTAGGATCTCAAGATCCACCATGTTGTGTGGGTTTACAACACCACGTACAAAATTCCCACAGGGTATTCACCTTTTTGTCTAATATATGGGATGGAGGTGTTTTTACCCATTGAGCTGTAAGTAATGATTTTATGCATTGCCACAATGATAAGATTTCTTTTGGATGAATCCCAATGCCATTGATTGTTGCAATTTTATGAGTTGGATGATCTATCGAAAGCTTGCTAATCCATTGAAGTCGTGTAGGCTTAAAAAAAGAAAGCTTTTAACAAGAAGGTGAAAAATAGGGAGTTCAAAGAAGGTGATTTTGTCATGACATTTGACATTTTGCATCATCGCATGGTTTATAAAAAATTGTTGCCCAAGTGGTTTGGACCTTTTGTCATTAGGAAGGAGTTTGCAGACACTGGATTTATGAGTTTGAAAATGTTAATGGCTCACCATATCCAAATCACATTGGTCATGACAAGTTGAAAAAGGTTTTAAATATGTGATTCTAAAAACAGAATCCATAATGAATTGGGGAGTGATGTAATTTGATGAAATTAAATTATTATATGTAATTACTTAATGGTTAAGTTCGATTTTTTAATTGATATTTGGATTTCATAATGGTTTGGTCATAATTTCAAAAATGTGCATTGACTCACACATGGTAATTCATGTGAAAAATCTTTGCCACTTTAATTTACATGTGGAATCACATGTGGAGCCATGAGAGCCACATGATGTGTAGATTTTAGGAAATTTCTTGTTTAATCATGGTTAGTATATAAGTGGGTGTTTGTGAACATTGGAAATACCTTCACTTGACAGAAATAAGTTGTTATCAGAGTGCAAAGTTTCATTGAAAAGAATTCTGAAGGGAATTGAGATTTTACTTTAAAAAGGTTTCGACATAATTTATATGTGTGAAATACATGGTAGGAAAATGGTGTGACATATTACTTATACATAGACAATAGAAAGGTGAAAAAATATTTATGCAAACAAGAACATAGATTTTCATAGTTATGTAATAAACATACATAATTTTGATCCTAAACCCACTTGTGATTTTATAGAACTAGTGTGTTTTTTTGTCAAATTTATGGTATAACCAGAATAGTAACCATCCCATCAAAGATTAAGTACAATTTGGTTGTTAGTGAAATGAAAAGTTTGAACATCTTTATATGTTTTTGGTTACGTACTTGACCCATAAGTAGAAATATGATGATTTTTCTCTTTTTCTAATTTTGGCAATTGAAAATCCCAAAAAATCAATTCATATCTCAATT
>Ga0116231_10012496_pt1 | contig 12445 bp, 4 predicted proteins | sample S1TSphgellanicum_2_FD_89695 | JGI IMG/M metagenome (GOLD analysis project Ga0116231, IMG submission 89695) | Host-associated microbial communities from peat moss isolated from Minnesota, USA - S1T2_Fd - Sphagnum magellanicum MG | ecosystem: Host-associated > Plants > Peat moss > Unclassified... | reverse complement strand
CGTTGGTGTGCCAGCCGTAATGGGGGTAGCGCGCGGAGAGGCGGGTCATCAGCCGGTCGCGCAGCACTTTGGCGGCGATGGAGGCGGCGGCGATGGAGAGGCAGATACCGTCGCCGCCTATGACCGGGGTGCAGGGCATCGGGCAGCCGGGGGGTTTGTTGCCGTCCACCAGCACGTGGTCCGGCGCGCGGGGCAGGCGGGCGATGGCGCGGCGCATGGCGAGCAGGCTGGCCTGCAGGATGTTGAGGCGCTCGATTTCCGCGACCGAGGCGGCGGCGATGGAAAATTCGGCGCCGGCCGCGGTGAGCGCGGCCAGGACGGCGATGCGTTTGGCGTGGGGGAGTTTTTTGGAGTCGTCGATTTGGGCGGCCAGGTTTTTTGGGAGGTTTTGCGGCAGGATCGCCGCGGCGGCGACGACCGGGCCGGCCAGGGGGCCGCGGCCGACCTCGTCCACCCCCGCCACCAGGCCGCCGAGGCGCATTTCGTAGGAAAAATCCGGCATGGCTCGATCTATCGCAAGGCTGCCCGGAGTCGCCAATGTTTGAATTGACTCGTTCTGCAACTTGGCGTTTGCAGGATGGTGTCGATGTCTCTCTGGGAGCGGCTGTCCGTGAACCATAAATTTTTGCAAAAATGTGATGACGCGCTGGCTGAGATTACCGCGCAGGGGCGCTACCGGCGGTTTGTGGCGCTGGAGAAGCTGGCGGACCGGTTTCCGTATTATCAGGTGACGATGGAGGGGCGGACGCGGGATATTCTGGTGTGGTCGTCCAACGATTATCTGGCGATGGGGACGGACCCGGTGGTGATCGAGGCTTCCATCGAGGCGGCGCGGCGGAATGGGGCGGGGGCGGGGGGGACGCGGAACATCGCCGGGTCTTCGCCGCTGCATGTGGCGCTGGAGGAGGAGCTGGCGGATTTGCATGGCAAGGACGCGGCGCTGCTGTTTACGTCGGGGTATGTGAGCAACCAGGCGTCGCTGGGGGCGATTTTGAATGCGCTGCCGGATTGGCATGTGTTTTCGGACGCGAAAAACCATAATTCGATGATTGTGGGGATTAAGGACGGGCGGCGGGCGGCCGTGCATGTGTTCGCGCATAATGACATGGCGGATTTGGAGCGGCTGCTGGCGGCGGCGCCGGCGGAGGCGCCGAAGCTGATCGCGTTTGAGAGCGTGTATTCGATGGACGGGGACATCGCGCCGCTGGCGGCGATTTGTGATCTGGCGGAGCGGTATAATGCGCTGACGTATCTGGATGAGGTGCACGCGGTGGGGATGTACGGGGCGCATGGGGGCGGGGTTTCGGAGCGCGACGGGGTGGCGGGGCGGATTACGATTATTGAGGGCACGCTGGCGAAGGCGTTTGGGTGCCATGGGGGGTATATTACGGGCGATTTTAAGGTGTTGGATTATATACGCTCGGTCGCGGCGGGGTTTATTTTCACCACGGCGCTGCCGCCGCCGACGGTGGCCGCGGCTTTGGCCTCGGTGCGCGCGCTGAAGGCGGACCATGCGCGGCGGGCGCTGCTGTTTGAGCGCGCGGAGACGCTGAAGCGGAAGTTTGCCGCGGCGGGGCTGCCGGTGATGGCGAGTTCCAGCCATATTGTGCCGCTGTTTATCGGGGATGCCAAGCGGGCGACGGAGGTGAGCATGCGGCTGATCCGCGAGTTTGGGATGTATGCGACGCCGATCAATTACCCGACGGTGGCGGCGGGGACGGAGCGGCTGCGGTTTACGCCGGGGCCGAAGCATACCGAGGCGATGATGGATGAATTGGTGGGGGCGTTGCAGCATATTCTGCTGGGGGCGCCGGTTTCCGCCTAGCTTGCCGCCCGGGTGCGCGTTCTCTATAGGCTTGGCGCGGTGCGGCCGACATAGCTCAGCGGTAGAGCAACTGATTCGTAATCAGTAGGTCCCCGGTTCAATCCCGGGTGTCGGCACCACGATTTTAATGGGTTAGCCACTAAACCGTTTGAGTCTTATCGACTAAAACGGTTTTCGCGCAACTGTGAAATTTGTGGCGCGTGAACGGCTGGTCGAGCACCACTCATGACTCAGTGTTGGCCATCGTCTCGTTCGTAAGATAAGGAACTTCGGACAGGCGAAAGAACGTAGGCTGTCCCCTGGATAGATCGTTGTTCAAAGGAGCCAAGGGAACTCGGGAGGCTTAATGGCTGTTCTAGAATGCCTCAAACAAGGATCTTCTATTCGCGGGGTGCTGCCTAGCGGCGTCGTCACCGTTGTAAATGTTCAGTGGTTTGGTTCAGACGCAATCGAATTGACCTACAAGGATTCCACCGGGAAAGTTGGCAATGAACTGCTCTACCGTGACCGGGAAGCCGATCTGGAGATCGTCGAGGAAGGCCGCCCATGGAGTTTTGATGGAGACGGCGCGTTGTTTCGGCTGGTCTCGGAGGCCCAACGTATTCACCTCGCTTACCTTTTCGACCCAGTTCTCGCGGTTCACACATCAGTTGTGGAACCACTGCCGCATCAGATCACGGCCGTGTATGAAAGCATGCTGCCACGCCAACCGTTGCGTTTCCTACTCGCTGACGACCCTGGGGCCGGCAAAACCATCATGGCCGGGCTGCTGATCAAAGAGCTGATCGCCCGGGGAGACCTGCAGCGCTGTCTCATTGTTTGTCCCGGCAGCCTCGCCGAGCAGTGGCAGGACGAGCTTTACCGGCGGTTCAACCTGCCATTCGAAATCCTGACGAACGACAAACTTGAAGCGGCTCGCACGGGCAATTGGTTCATGGAAGCCAATCTGGTGATCGCGCGGCTTGATAAGCTCGCGCGAAACGAGGACGTCCAGCAAAAGCTCCAAGCGCCCGACTGCCGCTGGGACCTCGTCGTTTGCGACGAGGCGCACAAGCTTTCGGCGACTTTCTTCGGGGGCGAGGTCAAGTACACAAAGCGCTACCGGCTTGGGCAGCTACTCTCCCAGCTCACCCGGCATTTTCTTCTCATGACCGCGACCCCTCATAACGGCAAGGAAGCGGACTTCCAACTCTTCATGGCACTGCTCGATGGTGATCGTTTTGAAGGGAAATTCCGCGACGGCGTGCATGTCGCGGACGTCTCGGACCTTATGCGCCGGATGGTGAAGGAGAATCTTCTCAAGTTTGACGCCACGCCCTTGTTTCCGGAGCGCGTCGCCTACACCGTGCCCTACAAACTATCCGACGCCGAAGCCACGCTTTACAAGGCCGTGACTGAATATGTGCGTGAGGAATTTAATCGTGCTGAGGCGCTGGAAAACGACAAGCGCGCGGGCACGGTAGGTTTCGCACTGACGATCCTGCAGCGCCGCCTCGCATCATCGCCTGAAGCGATCTACCAATCTCTCCGCCGGCGCCGCGAGCGGCTTGAGAGCCGGCTTCGGGAACTTGAGGTTTTGCACCGGGGCGGCCAGGGCAGCAGCCCTTTGGAAATGCAGGCCCCACTTCTTGATAAGGAAGATATTGACGACCTGGATGACGCGCCCGACGCTGAAATCGAGGCGGCTGAAGAAAAAGTCCTCGACCAGGCCACGGCGGCGCGGTCCATTGCCGAACTGCGGATCGAAATCGAGACGTTGAAGCGTCTCGAAGTCTTGGCCTTGACAATTCGGCGGAGCGGGGATGACAAAAAATGGCGGGAGCTAGCGACCCTGTTGGGTGAAATCTTTACGCCAGCTTTGATCCGGAATGGCTTCGCAGAAGCCGCAGAGCCATTCGATGCTGGCGTGCCTTTGCCGCCCAAACCGACGGCCTCACCGCACCAAAAGCTCGTCATTTTTACTGAGCACCGCGATACGCTGAACTATCTGCAATCCAGGATCGGAACGCTGCTTGGCAGGGACCAGGCTGTCGTCACCATTCACGGCGGTATGGGCCGGGAGGAACGCCTCAAAACGCAGGAAGCGTTCAGGCATGACCCTGAAGTCCTGGTTCTGCTGGCAACCGACGCCGCCGGCGAGGGCATCAACCTCCAGCGTGCGCACCTGATGGTGAATTATGACCTGCCGTGGAACCCGAACCGGCTGGAACAGCGTTTTGGGCGCATTCACCGGATCGGCCAGACGGAGGTTTGCCATCTTTGGAACCTTGTGGCTGAGGAAACGCGCGAGGGCGATGTTTATCGTAAGCTGCTGGACAAGCTGGCGCAGGCGCGGGCCGCGCTCGGCGGCCAGGTTTTTGACGTGCTGGGCAAAGTGCAATTTGGGGGCCGGTCGCTGCGCGAGCTGCTGATCGACGCGATCAGGTACGGCGATCAGCCAGAAGTTCGGGCGCGGCTGACGACGGTGATTGAAAACGCTTTTGATAAGGACGCCTTACGGGATCTGCTGGAAGAGCGGGCGCTGGCGCATGATTCGATGGATGCTTCGCGTGTCCACCGCATCCGCGAGGACATGGAGCGGGCCGAGGCGCGCCGGCTGCAGCCGCATTATGTGGAATCCTTTTTTCTTGAAGCCTTTAAGCGTTTGGGGGGCGCCGCGCGGCTGCGCGAGCCGCACCGCTATGAAATCACCCACGTCCCGGCGCCGGTGCGCAACCGCGACCGGCTGATCGGGTTTGGCGAGCCGGTGCTGCCGCGCTATGAACGTATTGCGTTTGAGAAGGCACTGGTCGCGCCGCAGGGGCAGCCATTGGCCGCTTTTATCTGCCCCGGCCATCCGCTGCTGAATGCGGTCATCGACATCAGCCTGGAACGTTACCGGGACCTTCTGCGGCGCGGCGCGATGCTGGTGGACGAACGTGATTCGGGTACGAGCCCGCGGGTGCTGTTTTTCCTGGAACACGCGATCCAGGACGCCAGCCTGACAAAATCCGGAGAGCGGCGGGTCGTCTCGAAACGGCTGCTGTTCGTGGAAATCGATGCGCAGGGGGCGGCGCGGCACCTGAATTATGCGCCTTATCTCGATTATCGCCCGCTGGCGGATGATGAGCCGGGGGCGGAGGCGATTCTCAGCCGTTCGGAATGCGCCTGGATTGGGCGGGACCTGGAGGCGCGCGCGCAGGCGCATGCCATCGCGACGGTGGTGCCGGAACATCTGGCGGAGGTCCGGGACCGGAAGGTCGCACTTCTGGATAAGACCGAGGCGGCGGTGAAGGACCGGCTGACCAAAGAAATCAATTTTTGGGATTTCCGGGCCGAGCAGCTCAAGGAGCAGGAGCGGGCTGGCAAGGCGAATGCGAGGCTCAATTCGGGTGAGGCGCGCAAGCGGGCCGATGAATTGCAGGGTCGGCTGCAGAAGCGGCTGGAGGATATCAAGCGGGAGCGCCAGATCGCGCCCTTACCGCCCGTGGTGCTGGGCGGCGTGCTGGTGGTGCCTGTCGGGCTGGTGCGGGCGATGGGTGGGGCGGGCCGGCCGGCGGCGCAGAGCGCGGTGGACACCCAGGCGGCGGCGGCGCGGGCGCGGGAGATTGTAATGGAGGTTGAGCGCGGGCTGGGGTTTGTGCCTGTGGATCGGGAGTTTGAGAGGCTGGGGTATGACATTGAAAGTGCGGTTCCCGGCACGGGGCGGCTGCGGTTTATTGAGGTGAAGGGGCGGACTGCCGAGGCGGATACGGTGACCGTGACCAAGAACGAGGTTCTTTATTCGCTGAACAAGCCGGATGATTTTATTCTCGCCATGGTGGCGTTCGGGGCGGATGGCGCGCATGAGGTGCGGTATTTGCGGCGGCCTTTCCATGACAAGGGCGTCACCACCGATTTCGCCGGCGCCACCGTGAATTTCCCGTTCGCCCAGCTATTGGCCGAAGCCGCGCCGCCTTCGTAAGGTGGGGGCATGACTGTCAAAACCCGCAAAAAGCTTATTGAAGTCGCGCTGCCGCTGGAAAAGATCAACGAAGCCTCGGCGCGGGAGAAATCCATCCGGCATGGGCATCCCAGCACGCTGCATTTGTGGTGGGCGCGCCGGCCGCTGGCGGCGGCGCGGGCGGTGATTTTTGCGCAGATGGTGGATGACCCGTCCGCTTGGCCTGATTTGTTTCCCACGGAAAAAGCGCAGGAGAAGGAGCGTGACCGGCTGTTCCGCATCATCGAAAAATTGGTGCTGTGGGAGAACACGACCAATGAGGAGGTGTTGCAGGCGGCGCGGGACGAGATTTGGGCGAGCTGGCGGCGGGCTTGCGCCGAGAATGCGGATCATCCGCAGGCGAAGGAATTGTTTGACCGGCAGAAGCTGCCAGCGTTTCATGATCCGTTTGCCGGGGGCGGGGCGCTGCCGCTGGAGGCGCAGCGGCTTGGACTGGAGGCTTATGCCAGTGACCTCAACCCGGTGGCGGTGCTGATCAACAAGGCGATGATCGAGATACCGCCAAAGTTTGCGGGAAAGCCGCCGGTGAATCCGAAGCGTGATTTGCATAAGCATTGGAAGGGCGCGCAAGGGCTAGCTGAGGATGTGCGCTATTACGGGCAGTGGATGCGCGACGAAGCGGAAAAGCGCATTGGGCATCTTTATCCGAAGATTGAGATTACGGACGAAATGGTGGCCGAGCGACCGGATTTGAAACCCTATTCGGGGCAAAAACTGACGGTCATCGCATGGTTGTGGGCGCGCACCGTTAAAAGCCCCAACCCGGCTTTTGCCCATGTGGATGTGCCCTTGGCCTCTAGCTTTGTGCTGTCGCATATGGCCGGCAAGGAAGCCTACGTGGAGCCCGTGATAGAGGACGGATGCTATCGCTTTACCGTGAGGGCGAGCAAACCGAAAGATTCCGAGCCGGCAAAAAATGGGACAAAGCTGGCGCGCGGCGCAAATTTTCGATGCATGATGTCGGGATCGCCGATCTCACCGGACTACATCAAAGCAGAAGGAACAGAAGGCCGGATGGGCGCTCGGCTAATGGCAATCGTTGCAGAGGGTGAGCGCGGGCGGGTTTATCTAACTCCAACGGCTGAGCATGAGACTTTAGCTAAGGGAGCCAAACCAGAGTGGAGGCCCGAAACGCCTCTTGCACCGGACCTGCGAGCACTCTGGACGCCACCGTATGGATTGAGCACCTATGGTCACCTCTTCACTGAACGGCAACTCGTTGCTTTGACCGCATTCTCCAACCTGGTTGACGAAGCACGGGAATATATTTGCCGTGATGCTCTTGCCGCGGGCTTAGCTGATGCAAACGCCGCTGCTTCGTATGCCGATGCAGTCGTTGTCTATTTGAGCTTTTTGATTAGCAAGCTCGCGGATAAGGGAAGCACACTTTGCACATGGGACTCTGGGCCCGCGTCAAATCGTACCGCGTCTGGCCGATCGGCCAGGGTGGCGACAGTTCGGGTTACGTTCGGACGCCAAGCTCTACCTATGACCTGGGACTTTGCTGAGGTGAATTTCTTCAGCGAGTCCGTTGGTGGCCTTGAGACCGTTTTGAAGACGCTCATTGTACCACTGACATATCTATCACCGAGCAAACATGGCGGCCATTCGCAACAAGCGGACGCACAGTCGCAGGAATTGTCAAAGGATGCCGTCGTATCCACAGACCCCCCATATTACGATAACATCGGCTATGCAGACCTGTCAGACTTCTTTTACGTTTGGCTGCGTCGATCACTACGCACGGTTTTCCCTGGCCTGTTTTCCACGCTCGCGGTTCCCAAGGCTGAGGAACTTGTTGCGACACCTTATCGGCACGGTGGAAAAGAGAAAGCGGAAAGTTTCTTTTTGGATGGCATGACTAAGGCAATGCACCGCCTAGCTGAGCAGGCGCATGAGGCGTTTCCAGTCACAATCTACTATGCCTTTAAGCAATCAGAAACTGAAAGTGTAGAAGGCACCGCGAGTACCGGATGGGAAACTTTTCTTGATGCCGTAATTCGCGCTGGCTTTGGCATCAGCGGTACATGGCCAATGCGCACCGAATTAGGCAACCGTATGATTGGTTCTGGAACGAATGCCTTAGCGTCCAGCATTGTCCTAGTTTGCCGCCGGCGTGAGATTTCCGCGCCTTCGGCAACACGCCGCGAATTCGTCGCGGCACTGAAGGCCGAGCTACCCACCGCACTGCGCCATCTCCAAGCCGGCAACATCGCGCCCGTCGATCTCGCCCAGGCCGCTATCGGCCCCGGCATGGGCGTTTATACTCGCTATGCACAGGTGCTCGACGCTGAGGGCAAAAAGCTTTCGGTCCGCGAGGCGCTGACACTGATCAACGCCACGCTCGACGAGGCTTTAGCCGAGCAGGAAGGCGATTTCGACGCCGAAAGCCGTTGGGCGCTGGCCTGGTTCGAGCAATCGGGTTTCGGCAAGGGCGATTACGGCGTTGCCGAAGTGCTCAGCAAAGCCAAGAACATTTCCATCGCCGCGCTCGCCGAAGCGGGCATTCTGGTCTCCAGCCGCGGCGAGGTCCGGCTGCTCAAGCCGGAGGAATTATCCGCCGCCTGGGACCCGGCCAAAGAACCGCGGCTGATGGCGTGGGAAATTGTCCACCATCTCATCCGCGTGCTGGCCCTGGGCGGCGAGGCGGCGGCGGCCGGTCTCGTCGCAAAACTTGGCGCCAAAGCGGAAGCCGCGCGGGAACTCGCCTACCGGCTCTACACCATCTGCGAGCGCAAAAAACGCGCGGCGGAAGCGCTGGCCTATAACGGGCTGGTGCAAAGCTGGCCGGAAATTCTACGCCTGGCGCAAGAGAACGCCGCAAAAGCCCCTGCGCAAACCAGCATGTTCGACGAAGCGGAGGTTTAGGCCATGGCGGTGACCAACCAGCAGCGCGTCGGCCACGGTCTCGAACTGCTGAAAGCCGGCCTCATGCCGTTCGTGGAACGTGAACTGAAGGCGCGTCTTGGCGATAAATGGCGCTTCGAATTCCAGGATATTTTGAGCGATACGCGGCTGACCGGCCCCCGAGGCAACCCGCTTGAAGATGCCGCCGCGCTGCTGGTCGTGATGGACAGGAAATGGCCGGATGTGTTCCGCCAGACATTGGGCAAGTCAGACCGCAGTCTGGTCAATGAGCTGATAGACGTGCGCAACCGCTGGGCGCATCAGCAGCCATTTTCGGGTGATGATACCGACCGCGCGTTGGATTCGATGCAGCGGCTACTGACCTCTGTCTCGGCGCCGCAGGCGGATGAGATCGGCAAAATGAAGCTGGAGCTGCGCCGGCTCCAGTTCGATGAGCAGGTGCGGGGCGAAAAACGCAAGGTGGGCGGCTCGCTGATCGAAGCCGCGGCGGGAAGCCTGAAACCCTGGCGCGAGGTGATCACGCCGCATGCCGATGTCGCGAGCGGCCGCTACCAGCAGGCGGAGTTTGCCGCCGATTTGTGGCAGGTGCATTTAGGCGAGGGCAGCGATGAGTACCGCAAGCCGGTGGAGTTTTTCCGCCGCACGTTTTTGACCGAAAGCCTGAAGCGCATGTTGGTGGCCGGCGTGGAGAGGCTTTCGGGCAAGGGTGGCGACCCGGTCGTGCAGCTGCAGACCAATTTTGGCGGCGGCAAGACGCATTCGATGCTGGCGCTGTACCATCTGTTTGGCGGCGCCGCCCCCGGCGAACTTTCAGGCATTGATGCGGTGATGGCCGAGGCGGGCGTGAAAAAGCTGCCCACCGCGCGGCGGGTGGTGCTGGTGGGCAACAAGATTTCGCCAGGCAACCCGGTGACGAAACCGGATGGCACGGTGGTGCGCACGTTGTGGGGGGAGCTGGCCTATCAGCTCGGAGGGAAAAAAGCGTTCGCGCGCATCGCCAAGGATGACGAGAACGCGACCAGCCCCGGCGACGTGATGCGCGAGCTGTTTGTCGAGTATGGGCCGTGCCTGATCCTGGTGGATGAATGGGTGGCCTATGCGCGCCAGCTGCATGACCAGAGCGATCTGCCGGCGGGTGGTTTTGAGACGCAGTTCAGTTTCGCGCAGGTGCTGACGGAGTCGGCGAAGCTGGCGAAAAATTGTTTGCTGGTGGTTTCCTTGCCGGCCTCTGACACGTCCGGCTCGCCACACACGCAGACGGATGATGTGGAGGTTGGCGGGATCCGCGGGCGGGAGGCGCTGGACCGTCTGCGTAATGTGGTGGGGCGTGTCGAGGCGTCATGGCGGCCGGCGACGGCGGAAGAGGGGTTTGAGATTGTGCGCCGGCGGCTTTTTGCGCCGTTGGCGGGCGATATGTTCAAGCCGCGCGACGTGACGGCGCGGGCGTTTGCCGATCTTTACCAGGCGCAGGGGGCAGAATTTCCGCCGGAGTGCCGGGGGGGCGATTATGAGAAGCGGATTCAAGCCGCCTATCCGATTCATCCCGAGATATTTGACCGGCTGTATACGGATTGGTCCACGCTGGTAAAGTTTCAGCGCACCCGCGGGGTGCTGCGGCTGATGGCGGCGGTGATTCATAGCCTTTGGGAGAAAGGGGATCGCAGCCCGCTGATCTTGCCGTCGTCGATCCCGATTGATGATCCGCGGGTGCAGTTTGAGCTGACGCGCTATCTTTCCGATAACTGGGTGCCGATTATTGAGAAGGACGTGGATGGTCCGAATTCACTGCCGCTGCGCATTGATTCGGAACTGCCAAACCTTGGTAAATTCTCGGCCACGCGGCGTGTGGCGCGCACGGTGTATCTGGGGTCGGCACCGACGGCGGCGGCGGCGCATCGGGGTTTGGAAGATCGGAGGGTGAAACTGGGCTGTGTGATGCCTGGGGAGACTCCGGCGGTTTTTGGTGACGCGTTGCGCCGGCTGGCGGCGGCTGCCACGTATCTTTACCAAGACGGGCCGCGTGCCTGGTACGCGACCCAGCCGACGGTGACGAAGCTGGCGGAAGATCGGGCCGAGCAGCTGAAGCGTGATCCAGACAAGGTGGCGGCTGAGCTTGATGCCAGGCTGCGTGCCGATCTTAAGCGGACAGGTGATTTTTCGCGCGTTCACGCGGCGCCGCGTACGGGTGCTGATGTGCCTGACGATTATGACGCGCGCCTTGTGGTTCTGCCCGCTGAGCATCCTTACACAAGGGAGAGCGGCAACGCGGCTGAGGTTGCGGCTAAGGCGATCCTTGAATCGCGGGGCAGCACACCACGCCTCTATCGTAATACGATGGTCTTCCTCGCGGCGGATAAGGTTCGGTTGCAGGACTTGGACGAAGCGATTCGCAAATATCTGGCTTGGTCATCCATCGTAGCCGAGAGTGTTGCGCTTAACCTCGATCCCCACCAGGCCAAGCAAGCCGAAACTCAGAAGCTGGCTGCCGATAGTTCCGTGACGGCTCGCCTGCCGGAAACGTATCAATGGATTCTTGTTCCCGAACAGCCGACGCCGAAGGCCGCCGTCACTTGGGCTGCCTCGCGGCTGACAGGGAACGATGCGCTGGCGGTGCGGGCCAGCAGAAAGCTGCGGGGGGATGATTTGCTCATCGCGAATCTCGGTTCGACCATCTTACGCAAATATTTGGATGATGTGCCTCTGTGGCGCGGAGATCATGTCCCGGTGAAGCTGCTGGTTGAGGATTTCGCGCGGTATCTTTACTTGCCTCGCCTCGCTGGTCCCGAGGTGCTTGCGCAAGCCATTCGAGACGGGCTTTCGTTGCTGACTTGGCGTACCGATACATTCGGGTACGCCGAAAGCTATGACGAGATAGCGGCGCGGTATCGCGGGTTGCAGGGTGGCCATGCGGTCAATATTTCCCCTGACAGCGCCGGGCTACTGGTCAAAGCTGACGTTGCGCGCAGGCAACTAGACGCCGAGGTGCCACCTCCTCCAAAGCCTGGCTCCACACCAGGCCCCAGTGACGGGACAACTGACCCTGATACCGATGGTGGCGAAACACCGACATCACCACCAATAGCCCAGCAACCTCGACGGTTTCATGGATCAGTGCGAGTTAATTCGGCGCGGGTAGGCCGCGATGCGGGCCAAATAGCAGACGAAGTGATCGCGCATTTAGCGGGGCAGATCGGAGCGGAAATCACCGTAACAATAGAAATTGATGCGAAGCTTCCAAATGGGGCTCCGGATCAGCTTGTTCGAACAGTAACTGAAAACAGCCGAACGCTGAAGTTCGACAATCACGGTTTTGAAAGAGAATAGGAAAGTATACTCGCGTTGTCGGTCAGCTTTTCATCGCTGCGCTCACCATCTACAGCCGAGCAGCGTTATTGTGTCGGCTTAATACGTTTTGCTTTCAAAAAGGCTCTGTCGGTCGCCATAAACTTTTCCAACATCGGGACAACTAGTTTCTTAGGATCGGAGATATTTTGTCCCGTTTCGCGCTCCATTATCACGACTGTCCGGCTTATCGGTAACGAATTCCCCAAAAGCGAAGGGTTTCGGCTGATTTCCGGCTGAAGATCGTTGGTGTCGACTTCAACTTGTGTCGCCCTTTATGGCCTGCGGGTTTTTCCGCGGGGTTTGGGATGTATGTCGGCAAGGTGCTGTTTGCGCAGTTGATGGATTTTTTGCCGTGGACGACGTTCGCGCGTTTGGTGGTACGCTATGGCGGCGACCGCGGGATCCGGAGCTTTCCCTGCACGGCG
>Ga0116231_10012495_pt1 | contig 12446 bp, 12 predicted proteins | sample S1TSphgellanicum_2_FD_89695 | JGI IMG/M metagenome (GOLD analysis project Ga0116231, IMG submission 89695) | Host-associated microbial communities from peat moss isolated from Minnesota, USA - S1T2_Fd - Sphagnum magellanicum MG | ecosystem: Host-associated > Plants > Peat moss > Unclassified... | reverse complement strand
GTGGTCCCCGGCGCCACCCAGTTGGCGTGGCCCAATCCCCGCGCGACTCCGGCTCCGAACAGGTGGCCGAGCGTGGGCAGGCCGACGACCATCTCGGCGCCAAAGGGCCGCGCGACCTCCACCAGCCACGCAACAAGCCTGTCCAACACGGGGAACGACGCCTGGTTGGCGATGAAACCCGCCACGGCGAACGCGCCGAGATCGCGCAGCGGCAGATGCAGGCGCGAGCCGTCCGGCATCGTGGCGGGAAAGCTGGTGGTGAACACACCGGCAGCATCCGCCTCGGCATCAGCAAAGTTCTGCCAGTATCCCATGCGCCGACCGTCGCACGGCGTCCGGCGGCGCGGCAATCGCGCGCACGGGTGTCACCATGTGTCCGTCAGCGGGGTGACGAAGCGGCGGCGCGGGCATACCATCCGCCCGCACGACAGGAGATCGCCATGGCCGACATGCCCCCCCTCACCCGCCGTCTCGCCCTCGCCGGCGGCGTCGCGACGCTCGCCGCGCCGCTGGTCGCGCGCGCGCAGACCGCGACGATCAAGCTCGGCCTGATCCACCCGGTGACCGGGGCCGTGGCAGCGGCGGGGCAGCGCTGCCGAATGTCCGCGCAACTCGCGATCGCCGATATCAATGACGCGGGCGGCATCAAGTCGCTCGGCGGGGCGAAGCTGGAGGCGATGCTGGGCGACGCCCAGGGGCGGCCGGAAATCGCCGCCTCGTTGGTCGATCAGATGGCCGAGGCCGGGGTCGCCGGCTTCACCGGATGCTTCGCCTCGGCACTCGGGCTCGCGGCGACGCAGGCGGCGGCGAAATACATGCTGCCGTTCTCGATCGATAGCGGCATCGCCGACAGCATCACCACGCGTGGCCTGAAGAACGTGTTCCGGCTGTTCCCCAACGCCACCGGAACCAACAATGACGCGATGGCCGCGCTCGACTCGATCAACAAGAAAGCGGGCTCGCCGGTCAAATCCGCCGTGCTGGTGCATGAGGACAGCGAATTCGGCACCTCGACGGCGAAACTCGCCGCCTCGCTGCTGCCCAAGATCGGCATCGAGGTGAAGGCGCTCATCCCGCACGCCACGCCGACCCGGGATTTCACCAACGTCGTGCTGCGCATCAAGTCGGAGAAACCCGATTTGGTCATGATCAGCGACTACGAGAACGAATACGTTCTCCTGGCGCGCACCCTCGTGCAGCAGCGCGTGGAACTCGCCGGCACGTATTCGATCTCCGGCGGCGGCTTCAACCTGAAATTCGCCAAGGAAGCCCCCGACGTCGCCGAGAACATGATGGACTTCAACCACTGGTACAACCCGAAGAACCCGCGCGCCTTGGAATACCGCAAGCGCATCGAGGGGCTCGGCCAGGTGTTCACCTGGGAGTATCTGTTCGGGTATTTCGCCGTGCGGCTGCTGGCCGATGCGTGGGAGCGCGCCGGCAGCACCGACAAGGAAAAGACCATCGCGGCGCTGAACGCCAGCACGTTCGACGATTTCTGGCTACCCTACGGCCCGACGAAGTTCACCGACGGCCAGAACAGCGGCGCGCATGCCGTGGCGCTGCAAATCCAGAAGGGCGACATGAAGGTGATCCGCCCGGAAGAGTATGCCGACGCGCAGCCGGTGTTTCCGCGTCCGAAGATTTAGCGTCCCGCACAGGCCGCCCCGCCGTGACTCAGATCGTGATCGCGGCCGTCGTCAACGGCCTGCTGACGGGCGGCGTCTATGCGCTGGTCGCGCTCGGCCTCACGCTCATCTACGGCGTGCTGCACATCGTCAACTTCGCGCATGGCTCGCTGCTCATGGTGGCGATGTTCGGCGCGTGGCTGATGGTGACGCAGTTCGGGCTCGATCCGTATGCCGCGCTGCCTGTCATGACGGCGGCGATGTTCGTCGTGGGATGGGCGCTCTATCGTTTCGTGATCGGCCGCGTGTCGCACGGGGAGGATCGCGCGATTTTGCTGGCGACGCTGGGCGTGTCGATCGTGCTCGACAACGCCGCGCTGGTGATCTTCGGCGGGGACACGCGCACCATCGAAACCCCGCTCACCTTCGCGATGTGGGAGGTCGGGCCGCTGCTGATCTCCGTCCCGCGCATCATCTCCTTCGCGGTGGCGCTGGTGCTAGCCGCCGCGCTGTGGGCGTTCATGTCGCGCACCGACACCGGCCGCGCGATCCGGGCGGTGGCGCGCGAGCCGGACGGCGCAAGGCTAATGGGGATCCGCCCCGATCGCATCTTCGCCCTCGCCTATGGCATCGGCATCGCCTGCCTGGGTGCCGCCGCCTGCCTGCTGCTGCCGACCTTCTATGTTTCGCCCAGCGTGGGCAGCGTGTTCGTGCTGGTGGCGTTCACCATCGTCGTGCTTGGCGGCATGGGCAGTTTCCCCGGCGCCGTCCTCGGCGGCCTGCTGATCGGGGTCACTGAAAGTCTCGGCGGCCTGTTCCTGGGCGAGAGCCTCGGACCGATCGGCATCAGCGCCGTGTTCATCGTGGTTCTGCTGCTGCGGCCCACGGGCATGTTCGGCGCGGCGCGATGAGGATCGCGCTGATCATCGCCGGGCTTGTCCTCGCGGTCGGGCCGTTCGCCCTGCCGTCGCAGTATCTCGTGAACATCGCCATGCTGACGGCGTTTTCCGCGTTTCTCGGGCAGTGCTGGAACATCGCCGGCGGCTTCGGCGGGCTCACCAGCTTCGGCCATACCGCGTTCTTCGGGCTCGGCGCCTATGCCGCCGCCATCCTCGACACGCGAACCGATGTCAGCCCGTGGCTCGCGCTGCCGCTGGCCGCCGCACTCGGCGCCGTCGCCGGACTCGTCATCGGCGTCGCGGCGTTTCGCGCCGGGCTGCGCGGCAGCTATTTCGCCCTCGTCACGCTCGCCGTCGCCGAGATGTTCCGCATCGTGACCAACAGCAGCGACTGGACGCGCGGCGGGCTGGGCATCAACATTCCGCTAAACTTCAGCGCATCGAATTTCCAGTTCGCCGATCGGCGCGCGACCTACGCGCTGATGCTCGGCTTGCTGGTGTTCGCGACCTGCGCGGCCGAGTGGCTGCGGCGATCGCGCTTCGGCGCCCGCCTGGTCGCGGTGCGGGAGAACGAGGATGCGGCGCGGGCGCTCGGGATCGACCTCGTGCGCGTCAAGACCGGCGCGCTCGCGCTGTCGGGGGCGCTGACCGCGCTGGGCGGCGTCGTCTATACCCAAACCTATCTCTACATCGACCCGAACATCAGCTTCGGCACCGAACGCAGCGTGGAGATGCTGCTGGTGACGATGATCGGCGGGGCGGGCAGCGTGTGGGGACCCATTTTCGGCGCCATCGCGCTGCACCTGATCGCCGACACGTCGCGCGCCTGGCTCGACACGCCGGGATTCGCGCCGATGCTCTATGGCCTCGTGTTGCTGGCGGTGATCGGGTTGCTGCCGCGCGGCATCGTCGGCCTGCGGGAGCATTTCGCCCGTGCTTGAGGTGCGGGGCCTGTCGAAGCGGTTCGGCGGGTTGCAGGCCGTGCGGGGCGTCGATCTGGACGTGGCCGAGGGCTCGATCACCGCGCTGATCGGCCCGAACGGCGCCGGCAAAACCACCACCTTCGCCATGATCGCGGGCTTCATCCGCCCCGATGGCGGTTCCGTGACCCTGTCGGGCGAAGCGGTGACGGGATTGCGGGCGGACCGAATCGCCGCGCGCGGGATGGTGCGGACGTTCCAGATCACGCAGCCCTTCGCCGGCCTGTCGGTGATGGAGAATATCCGCGTCGGCGCGTTCCTGCACGATGCCGAACCGCGCCGGGCGGAGGGCCACGCGCGCGAGATCGGCGCGCGACTGGGCCTTGGCGCGTTCCTCGACCGCCCGGCGGCGGCGCTCACCGTGGCGGGGCGCAAGCGGCTGGAAGTGGCGCGGGCGCTCGCGACCAATCCCAGGCTGCTGCTGCTCGACGAGGTGATGGCCGGGCTGAACCCCTCTGAGATCAACGAGATCGTTGCGCTGATCCGCGACGTGCGCGCCTCCGGCGTCACGATCCTGCTCATCGAGCACATCATGCAGGCCGTCGCGGCCCTCGCCGACACCGCCTATGTGCTGGCCGAGGGTTCGCTCATCGCGCGGGGCACGCCGCGCGAGATCGCCGGCGACCCGAAGGTGATCGAGGCCTATCTCGGCCACGGCGCGGCGGCGCGGATGGCGCGGCATGGCTGAGCCGAATCTGCTGGAGGTCGAAGCCCTGGTTTCGGGCTACGGACCGTTCCAGGTCCTCCACGGGATCGACATGGCCGTCGCTCCCGGCGAGATCGTCGCGGTGCTGGGCGCGAACGGCGTGGGGAAAACCACGCTGAACCGCACTCTCTCCGGCCTCGTGCGCGCCCGCGCGGGGCGCATCGCCTTCGGCGGCCGGGACATCGCGCGCGCGGGGCACGACGAGATCGTCCGCGCCGGGCTGATCCATGTCCCCGAGGGGCGCAAGGTGTTTCCCGATCTGACGGTGCGCGACAATCTGCTGCTCGGCGCCTACGCGCGCGGGCGGCCGGAACGCGCCCGCACGTTGGAGCATGTGTTGCAGGTGTTTCCCCGTCTTGCCGAGCGGATCAGGCAGAATGCCGGGTCGATGAGCGGCGGCGAGCAGCAGATGCTGGCGATCGGGCGCGGCATGATGGCCCAGCCCCGGCTGCTCATCCTCGACGAGCCATCGCTCGGCCTGTCGCCATTGCTGACCGAGGAACTCTTCGCGCTGATCGCCCGGCTGAACGGCGAGGGCCTGTCGATCCTGCTTGTGGAGCAGAACGTGGTGCAGAGCCTGGCGATCGCCGGGCGGGCCTACGTCATCGAACATGGGCGCGTGACATTGTCCGGCCCGGCCGCCGATCTGGCGGACGATCCGCGATTGCGGGCCGCGTATCTGGGGCTGTGAAAGTGAGATCGCGCGAATGAAACGGATTTTCGCCATCGTTCGCGGCAGGCCGCGCCTGTTCATCGGTTTCGGCGCCGGTGTCATCGCCGATGTCGTGCTGCCTCGGCTGCTCTCCCCGCTTCAGCGTGGAATCGTCGCGTGGGATATCGCCTGCCTGGTCTTCCTCGGCCTCGCCGCGATCATGTTCAGCCGCGAGCACATGTCGCGGATGGCGGCGGACGCCAAGGCGCAGGAGGAAGGGGAATGGACGCTGTTCGCCCTGACCGTCGGCGCGACCTTCGTCAGTTTCGCCGCCATCATCGGGGAGTTTTCCACCAACAAGGACGTGCCCAACGCGGTGCGCGGCGCCCATATCGCCTTGGTGGCGGCGACGCTGTTTCTGTCGTGGCTGATGACGCACACGGTGTTCGCCTTTCGCTACGCCCATGAATATTACCAATGGGACGGGGAACTCGGCGCGATCGAGAAGGGCCTCGATTTCCCGGGTGATCTTCCACCCGATTACTGGGATTTCTTCTATTTCGCCCTCGTTCTGGGCATGACATTCCAGGTGTCCGACGTGCAGATCACCTCGCGCAAGCTGCGCCGCGTCGCGACGCTGCATGGGCTGCTGGGATTTCTGTTCAACACGGTCATTCTCGCGCTGTCGGTCAATATCGGCGCAAGTCTGCTGTCGTAACGATTATCGAGTGATGCAGGTCAATAAAAAAGGGCGCGGCCATTGCGACCGCGCCCTTTGGTCTGTCTCTCTCGCTGCGATCAGGCGAGATCGAACCGATCAAGGTTCATCACTTTCGTCCACGCCCGAACGAAGTCATGTACGAACGCTTCCTGCGAGTCGTCGCAGGCAAACACCTCGGCGAGGGCCCGCAGTTGGGAGTTGGAACCGAACACGAGATCGACGCTGGTGCCGCTCCACTTGATCGCGCCCGTCGTGCGGTCGCGACCGTCGAACACACCCTCGGACTTGGCGGACTTCAGCCACATCAGCTTCATGTCGAGGAGATTGACGAAGAAATCGTTCGTCAAAGTCTCCGGCCGATCAGTGAAGACGCCCAGCGTGGACCCGCCGACGGTCGCGCCGAGCACGCGCAATCCGCCGACCAGGACCGTCATCTCGGGCGCGGTGAGCGTCAGCAGATGGGCCCGGTCCACCAGCAGCTTTTCCGCCGGCTTCGCCTGTCCGGGACGAAGATAGTTACGGAACCCATCCGCCGTCGGTTCCAATACCGCGAAGGAATGCGCATCGGTGTGCTCCGGCAGCGCATCCATCCGGCCCGGCGTGAACGGCACCTCGACGGCGTGTCCGGCCTTCTTCGCGGCTTCCTCGACAGCCGCGCAGCCGCCGAGAACAATCAGGTCGGCGAGCGAGACCTTCTTGCCACCTGACTGCGCGCCGTTGAACTCCGCTTGAATGGCTTCCAGCGCCGCCAGAACCTTCGCCAGTTCGGCGGGCTGGTTGACTTCCCACCCGTTCTGCGGCGCCAGCCGGATGCGCGCCCCGTTCGCCCCGCCACGCATGTCGGTGCCACGGAACGTGGATGCCGACGCCCAGGCGGTCGAGACGAGTTGCGAAATCGACAGTCCCGAAGCGAGGATCTTCGCCTTCAGAGCGGCGATGTCAGGCGCGTCGATCAGCTCGTGGTCGACCTCGGGGATCGGATCCTGCCAAATCTGAGGCTCGGGCGGAACAAGCGGCCCAAGGCAGCGCGTGTACGGCCCCATGTCGCGATGCGTCAGCTTATACCAAGCCTTCGCGAAGGCGTCCGCGAACGCGTCGGGGTTCTCGTGAAACCGCTTGGAGATCGGTCCATAGATCGGGTCCAGCTTCAGGGCGAGATCCGAGGTCAGCATCATCGGCGCGTGTTTTTTCGCCGGGTCATGCGCGTCCGGCACAGTGCCCGCCGCTTCCGGATTCTTGGGTGTCCACTGATACGCGCCAGCGGGACTCTTCGTGAGTTCCCAGTCATAGCCGAATAGATTGTCGAAGTAGTTGTTGTCCCACTTGGTCGGCTCGGTGGTCCATGCGCCCTCGAGACCGCTGGTGATCGTGTTCACCCCGTTGCCGGTGCCGAAGGTGTTCTTCCAGCCGAGCCCCTGCTCCTCGGTGCTCGCGCCCTCCGGTTCGGGACCGACAAACTGGCTCGGGTCGGCGGCGCCATGGGTTTTGCCGAAGGTGTGGCCGCCGGCGATCAGCGCGACCGTCTCCTCGTCGTTCATCGCCATGCGCGCGAACGTCTCGCGAATGTCGCGGGCGGACCCAAGCGGGTCTGGTTTGCCGTTCGGCCCCTCTGGATTGACGTAGATCAGACCCATCTGCACGGCGCCGAGCGGGTTTTCGAGTTGCCGGTCGCCCGTATAGCGCTTATCGCCGAGCCAAGTGTCCTCCGAGCCCCAGTAGATATCCTCCTCCGGTTCCCAGATGTCCTTGCGGCCACCAGCGAACCCGAAAGTCTTGAAACCCATCGATTCCAGCGCGCAGTTACCCGCCAAAATCATGAGATCGGCCCAGGAGAGCTTCCGGCCGTATTTCTGCTTGATCGGCCACAGCAACCGGCGCGCCTTGTCGAGATTCGCGTTGTCAGGCCAGGAGTTGAGCGGCGCGAAACGCTGCGTGCCGGCGCCCGCTCCGCCCCGACCGTCGCCGATGCGATAGGTTCCCGCGCTGTGCCATGCCATGCGAATGAAGAACGGCCCATAATGACCGTAATCGGCCGGCCACCATTCCTGCGAATTCGTCATCAATGCATAGAGATCCTGCCTGACGGCCTCCAGATCGAGACTTTTGAACTCCTCCGCGTAGTCGAATTCCTCGCCCATGGGATCGCAGAGGGGTGAATTCTGGTGCAAAATCTTGAGATTGAGCTGGTTTGGCCACCAGAGGTGGTTGGTCATCTCGAGAACGACCGCGTTTTTCTCAGCCCCGTGGATGACCGGGCATTTGCTATCGCCGTCCATTGTCTCTCCGTTCGAATTTGCTGCGTTTTTCTTGGCGACAGAAGTTTACGCCCGGACACACATAACTCAAATCGATTTTATCGTATCTCTCGATAGGTGAAGCCTATTGACCTGCACCCCGTGGAGGGCCGGCACGGTCGCGCCTATGGCTACTTCACCGCTCCCAGCGTGAGTCCCTGCACGAGATATCGCTGCAACGCCGCGAACACCACCGCCACCGGAAGTGTCGCCACCAGCGTCGCCGCCATCACCTGATTCCATTCCACCGAGTAGCGTCCGGCCACCAGATTCACCACCTTCAGGGTCACGGTCAGTCGATCCGGGTCGCGCAACACGGTTAGCGCGACGGTGAACTCGTTCCAACATGCGACGAAGGTGACAATCCCCGTCACCGCGATAGCGGGCACGGCGAGCGGGAGGAATATCCGCCATACGGTGCGCAGCGGGCCGGCCCCGTCGATCCAGGCGGCTTCCTCCAGATCGCGCGGGATGGTGGCGAAATAGGAGGACAGCATCCAGACCGCGAAGGCGATGTGGAACGCGCCATAGATCAGAATCACCCCGGTGCGCGTGTCCACCAGCGTGCCGTCGCCGAACGGGATCGACGCGACCATGCGGAACAGGCCAAGCACTAGCAGCACCGGCGCCAGCATCTGCGTGATCAGCAGAAATTGCCGATACCCGCCCCGCCCACGGAATTGTAACCGCGAGAGCGCATAGGCGGCGGGAATGGCCACGCCGATCGAAAGCGCCGTGCCCGCCACGCTAATCACCGCGCTGTTGAGGATCGCGGTGCCGAGATCCGTGGCATGCCACATATCGGCGAAGTTTTCCCAGGCGAGCCGGGTCGGCAGCCAATGCGGCGGGAACGACAGAACCTCCGCCGTCGGCTTCAGGGCGGTCGAGATCATCACGGCAAACGGAAACAGCGTGAGCACCAGGATAGGCGACAGAATCAGCCAACTCGTCACGGAACGGCGGATCACGCGGCCTCCCGATCCTGGAGGCGCGCATAAACGATAGTGAACGCCAGCACGATCGCCAGCATGGCGATCGACACCGCCGCCGCCGGACCGGGCCGCCCCAGCCCGAACGACAATTCGTAGAGATACGTGACCAGGATATGCGTCGAGTTGTCCGGCCCGCCCTGGGTCATCACCCAGATGATCGGAAACGAGTTGAACACGTAGATGACGTTCAGGACGATCGCGATGTTCATGAACGGTCGCAGCAGCGGTAGCGTCATATAGCGCAGCGCCTGGATCCCGGTCGCGCCATCGATGCCAGCGGCCTCATAGATATCGGTCGGGATCGAGGCGAGGCCGCCAAGAAGGATGGTGACCGTGAACGGAATCGACACGAGGATGCCCACGCCGATCTCCACGGGGAAAGCCGTCTCCGCGCGTGCCATCCACTGAATCGGTGCCGTGATCAGGCCGGCTTGCGCCAGCATGGCGTTGATCATGCCGTAATCGCCGTTGAACGCCCACAACCACACGACGGCGGCCATCGACAACGAAACCGCCCATGGCAGCATCACCAGGGTGCGCGCGATGCTCCGTCCCCAGAACGGACGGTTCAACACGATGGCGATTGGCAGCGCGGAGATCAGTGTGCCGACCACCACACAGATCGTCCATTCCAATGTGCGCAACGTCGCGCCGAGAAAGATCGAATCGCGGAATACCCGCTCGAAATTCGCGAGGCCGACGAACCCCCTGATCTGCCCGAAGCGCGACACATCGGATAACGCGAGCCGAACAATGAGAGCGAAAGGATACAAAATAACACCGATCGCAAGCGCCAGGCTCGGAAATATGAGCAGCCACGCCGTCGGGGCGGCGTGGCGCCGCACGCGTTGCGTCACGCTCCGGGGCGCTACTTCCCCAGCGATTCGTCAGCCGCCTTCGCGGCTTGCGCGAGGGCGGCGGCGGGATCGGCCTTGCCGAGATAGACTGATTGCAGCGCATCGGTGACCGCCTTCGCGGTGTCCTCCCATCCGGTGATCGTCGGCGCGAAATGCGCGGTCGGCAGCAGCTTGACGAAGGTCTGAAGGCGCTCGTTGCCGGTGAAATACGGATCCTCCGCCTCGCCATGCGTCGTCGGCAGGAAGCCCTCGCCCTTGGTGAATTCGATCCGCGGCTCCTTGGTGAACAGGAAGTCGAGGAACTTCCAGGCGGCGGATTTGACCTTCGAGTTGCGGAACATCACCACGCTGTCCGTCACCGCGTAGGTCGAGGAGGTCGTGCCCTTCGGAACCGGCACGATTCCGTAGTCAAGCGTGGGCGCCTCCTTGGCGATCTGATTGATCAGGAACGGCGCCGTGATCATCATGCCCACGCGGCCCTGCTTGAACAAATTCTGCACGTCCTCGCGGGTGTAGTTGGTCGGGCTATCTTGCGTCAGGCCATGATCGAGCATGGATTTATAGAGCGTGAGCGCCCGCACACCCGCCGGGGAGTCAAACGCAGCCTTGCGGTCGGGCCCGACGACGTCGCCACTGAAGCTCCACAGGGCATAATACCAGTAGACGTCCACCTCCAGCGGCTTCCCCTGAAGCCCGAACCCGGCGCCACCAGCGGCCTTGATCTTCTCGGCGGCGGCGACAACGTCATCCCATGTCGCCGGACCATCAGGAAACCCGGCTTTAGCCAACATCGGTTTGTTGAAATACATCGCACGGGCGGACGCGGCGATCGGCAGTCCATAGACCTTACCATCGATCTCGCCTGGCTGCAGGAACGGACCGATGAAGCGCTGCCTGAATTCCGGCGACATGTAGCTGTCGAGTGGTTCGGCCATGTCGTCATGCACGAAATCCAGCAGCCAGCGTGTGCCGATGATCGACAAGTCCGCGTTGGCGTTGCCGGAAATGTCGGTCTGGAGCTTCTGTAGCAGCGCCGGCCACGCAACCATCTCAATCTTCACGTCGATCGAGGGATTCGCCGAGTGAAACTCCCGCGCCATCTTCTCGAAATACGGCTGCGTCGCGGCGCTGTAGGTCGCGACCGTCATGCGCACGGTTTCGGCGCGGGAAGGCGTGGCAAAGAAAGCGGTCAGACCGATGGCGGCAATTACCCAGCGCGCACGCATGCGAAGAACGGTCATTCAAGCCTCCGTAATTGCTGATCGAGGCTAACGTGACGGGCCGCTAGCAGGGAAGCACCTTCACCAGCCCCTGATCGGTATAGGCGATGATCTTGCGATCGCTGGTGACGATGGGCACGTCGAGATGGCGGGCTGTGGAAATCAGCATTCGGTCTGCCGGGTCGTTATGAAGGCTTCCCGGGAGAAGCGACACGTCGATCGCGATGTCAGAGGTGAGGGGCGCTAGCATCGACCCGGGGGCGGCCATCATCTCGGCAAACCACGCCTTCGGCTCAGGCGCAAACAACTGTATTGCGGAGCGAAGGCGATGCCTTCGCTCCAACAATCCGATTTCCCAGGCTGAAACAGCCGAGACATACAACGAATTGCACCGGACAGCCTCTCGAATATCGAGCAGAACGTCCTTCTTCAGGGGACTACGCGCGGCAAGCCAAATCAGAGCGCAGGTATCTAGCAGAAGACCCGACGCACCGATGTTCACCGATGCAGAATACCCTGCTCTGCGTCGAAAGGCTCATCCAAAACCGGTTCGGTCAAATCGAGACCTTCCGGCAAATTCACGGTCCCAGCCATCCAGCCATAGATGTCTCGCCCGGCGGAAACAAGCTTCGGTGGGGCGGTGAGCATGCCAATCGTTTTGCCACCATCCATGATTTCCACGGACTCGATCTCGCGAGTGCTGAGATTGCGGAGTATGTCACCGCAGTCCGCCTCAAACTGGATCGCACTCGTGACAAGACCGTCCATACCAAGCCCTCCATTCCCCGACACTCTATATTTTGATCACGCACGCTCGGGGCCACAATTTCGCTCACGCCCACAGCAGCACCTTGAATTAGCAACGTATCGGCCCGCGGCGTCCGCTCGAAGAGCGTGCTGAGCGACTTATCTAGGGATAGACGGATCGCCGCCACGCTACTTGCCGCCATCCACCGACAAAATCTGCCCGTTCACGAACCCGGCCAGATCGGAGGCGAAGAAGACCACCGCGTTGGCGATATCGTCCGCCGTGCCGAGCTTCTTCAGCGCGATACGCTCGACCAGCGCCTTCTGGCCCTCGGCGCCGTAGCTCTCCCACTGCTTCTCGCTGGCGGGATTGCTGCGGATGAAGCCCGGCGCCACGCTGTTCACCGTGATGCCGAACGGACCGAACTCATGGGCCAACTGCCGGGTCAACCCCACCAGCGCGTGCTTGGCGCTGCAATACGCCTGAATCCCGGTCAGCGACGCGGCAAGCCCCGCACCGGAGGTGATGTTGACGATCCGCCCCTCCCTCGCGCGTTTCATGGCGGGCGCCGCCGCGCGCGACAGCACCATCGCCGCCCCGACATTGACCGCGAAGATCCGGTCCCAGGCCCCGTCGGGCACAGCCTCCAGCGGCACGGGGCTCTGCCCGGCCACGCCGCCGGCGTTGTTGATCTGGACATAGGCCGGCGCGACCGCCGAGACCTCGCCGATCCAGGCCGCGGCGGCGGC
>Ga0116231_10012493_pt1 | contig 12448 bp, 12 predicted proteins | sample S1TSphgellanicum_2_FD_89695 | JGI IMG/M metagenome (GOLD analysis project Ga0116231, IMG submission 89695) | Host-associated microbial communities from peat moss isolated from Minnesota, USA - S1T2_Fd - Sphagnum magellanicum MG | ecosystem: Host-associated > Plants > Peat moss > Unclassified... | reverse complement strand
GCCGGCGGGCACCTATGCCGGGCGCTCCCTGGAAGGCGTAAGAGTGGAAACGGTCTACCGCGCTCTGCCGTCGACCATGGGTTGGACAGTCGCCTTTGCCATCCCGCTGCGCCTGCTCGAGGCGCCGGTGCGGCGCGCGCTCTATATTCTGGCCGGCGTCGGCGGTGCTGGGCTGGCCCTCGCAGCGTTACTTGCAGCACTGGTCGCGCATGACCTCGCGCAGCGCCGCCGCGACGAGCGGGCGCTGGCAACCCGCGCGCTGGCCGCCAGCGAACAACGCCGCGCGTTGGCCCTCGATGCCGCCAATCTCGGCACCTGGCGATGGGACATGGCGCCCGACCGCTTTGATGGATCTCCACGTTGCCGCGACTTGCTGGGGCTGGCGCCAGATGCTCTGCGGCAGTCAGCGGAAACCTGGCAGCACGCCACCACCTATGTCCATCCCCATGACTGCCCGGTGTTGCAGACCGCCATCCGTCGCTGCTGCCATGGGCTGGCGCTAGAATGCGAGTTTCGGGTGGTGGACGCTGCCGGGCAGGTTCGGTGGGTGCGGATGGACGGGCGACTTCAGGAGGGCGGATTTGACGGGCCGCGCAGCCTGCAGGGCGTAATCGCCGATATCAGCGCACTACGCCGGGCACAGGCGGAGCGTCTCGCCTTGCAGCGGCGGTTGGCGCAAGCCCAGGAAGAAGAGCGGCGCCGCATCTCGCGCGAGCTGCACGATCAGGTGGGGCAGACCGTGACCGGCCTGTCACTGGGGTTGAAGGCGATGGAGGAGTCGCTGGCAGAGCGACCCTCCCACCCCGCTATGCGTGCGCGGTTGCACTGGCTGCGATCTCTCACCGCCGAGATCGGGCGGGAAATCCACCGCACGGCGTCTGATCTCAGACCGGCGGCGCTCGATGATTTCGGGCTCCACCGCGCGGTCGAGACATTGGCCGCGCGCTGGAGCGAACGCTATTGCGTCAACGTCGATGTTCAAACTGTCGGCCCAATTGGGCGCATGTCGCCGGAGGTCGAGACCACTGTTTTTCGGATCATTCAAGAAGCCCTCAACAATGTTCTCAAGCATGCCAGAGCGCACAACGTGAGTGTGGTGCTCAAGCAGGCAGACGAGCAATTGCGCGTCATCGTTGAGGATGATGGGGTGGGTTTTTATCCCGACCAGGTGGGGCAAAGCGGCGCCTCGCCGCCTCTCGGGCTATCCGGCATACGTGAAAGGCTGAACCTGGTCGGCGGAACAATGGGGATAGAATCCGCCCCCGGTTCTGGTACGACCTTATTCGTGCAGGTGCCGGCCCAGCCGGCAGCGCCGGGGCCGCTCGCATGATGCCGATCCGCGTGCTGCTGGCGGATGATCATCCCGTGGTGCTTGCCGGGGTCAGAACCTTGCTGCTCGCAACCCCCGACTTAACCGTGATTGGCGAGGCCAACAACGGAGGCGAGGCGCTGCGACTGATCGGCCAAATGCTGCCGGATGTCGCGGTGATCGACGTCTCGATGCCCGAGGCAAGCGGCATCGAACTTGCGCGAGCCGTTGCACAGAACCATCGCAGGGTAAAACTACTCGTGCTCACCGTGCATGAAGACCGCGCCTATGTGCAGCGCCTGCTACAGGCCGGCGCGCACGGTTATCTCTTGAAGCGGACCGCCGCAGAGGAGTTGGTGCGGGCGATTCGGGCCGTGCAAGCCGGCGGCCTCTACCTCGATCCCGCGGTTGCGGGCAAGGCGCTGCCCGACAATCCGGTGGCAGGCGTGGCCGCGGGTGACGAAGTTGCGCTGAGCGCCCGTGAAAAGGACGTTCTGCGCCTGACCGCGCGCGGCTTCAGCAACAAGGAAATCGCGGCACGGCTTGAGCCGAGTATCAAGACGGTCGAGACATACCGCGCCCGCGCGGTTGAGAAACTTGCATTGCACACCCGGGCCGACATCGTGCGCTATGGCATGGGGCAGGGTTGGCTCGACGCACTTTCGAGCAGATAGCACGCACTGACCGCCGCGACTCAGCGCTGTGGCGGAACCGCAGAGCCATGGCGTGCGTTGCGTAAATCTCTGCGGCAACCGTTCTGCGGCCCGTCGTTTCACCACGAGTAAGTCCTCTTGAGTAGCTTCCGAGCCTGCCGGCGCCAGCAGCCAGCGCCTATGATAATGTGGAAGCGAAGATGTGTGTCCTCGGACCTTCGATCGATGTCCTGTTGGTTGGAATCACGAAGGAGAGCGCATTAAACGATCTGCAAACCATAGGGGACGCCGCGCACATGCTCGCGCGCGATGCGATGACGGAGCGCGTCGTGTCGGTGAAACCGGAGGCCAGCGCGCAATCGGTGGCACACACGCTGTTCGATCATCGCATTGTTGCTGTACCGGTGATCGACTCGCGTGGCGTCGTGGTCGGCAGTGTGAGCGACGGAGACCTGCTCGGGCAGCGTATCGCCACGGACGGGCCGGACTGGTGGCTCGACATGCTGGCGGGCGGCAAGCCTGTCACCGAGCAGATGGTCTCCGCTCGCAGCATTGCGGTGCACGAAGTGATGACGACGCCGGTGAGCGAGATCGCTCGGCTGTTGCAGCTACATCGCATAAAGCGACTGCCTGTCATGCGGGATGGCAATATGGTTGGGATCGTCAGCAGGACCGACCTTCTGGGTGTCGTCGAAAACCTGCCGAAATTGAAGGCGACGAAGAAAGCCGTCATCACTCGACTGCACGGCCTGCTACAGCCACTCGTTTCCCGCCAGCGCATCCGACACGGGGAGAAGCCTGAGTACGACGAGCAGGCATGCGCCGGTCACAGCCCAGATGAATTCCGGCCAGGCAAACGGGCGTAGAATAACCCCGGCAATTGCCGCGGCGGCGATGTTCCAAATGGTCCAAGGCGACGCGAGAACAGCGCCCAATATCTCTGTCCTTTCACCAATGCCGGCCCTTTCAGTTCGGGCCGAGCTGGGTGTCAAAGATGAATTTCTCCGGCAAGGCACCGATGCCGTCCTCATCGCTGCCGTTGGCGATATGCAAGGTTGGGGTCCAGGCTGAGCCGTCGGGTTCGACGATATCGTGGTCCGTTCTGCCGTTTGCCCCGCGCGCCCGGATAGCAATTCGTGGGCCCCCGTGCGCGACAAAAGCCATCCACAAACCGGCTCCTCCTGGGGCAGGCATTATCGAAACCCAGCCATGATCGTCAACGCAAAGCGCGACAGCTTCGATCGGCACACCCCCAATCACCTTCGCGCGGACGGTAAACGGGCCACTGGTGATCTGATGTGAAGCGGTAACAAGACACCGATCCACCGGCGTCGTGATGAGCACGCTGGGCAATGCCTCTTGCGGCGGCTTGAAGCGCCGATTCACGCCGAGCCCGTCGACGCAGGCCACGGAAAACCCGGTCGGTCCTTCTTCGATCTGCCCAGTGGACCGCGTCGCCATAAACATCGTGCGGCCATCATTGGTGATCTCGTTGTAACGCGTGTGGCCAATACCACTCAGACGACATGCGGTTGCGCGAGCAGAGCGGCCAATCTTTCTGCACCTGCACGAAGGCCCGCCGGGTAGACATGCATGAAGATCACAATGCCGTTGCCGCCCGTCATCTTCCGTCTCCATCAATGAATGAGGCAAGGGGGGATGAGGCCGGGCAGCGCACGCCCAGCCTCCGCTGCAGTCCTCGATTCCTCCGGCAGATGGTCTAGATCAATCCCATACGCGCGTTTGTCCTCACGGTTGGCTGAAACTTAGGGCTCGAGCGACCGTTACTCCAATCCCGGTGGCGGCGCGCTTTCCGGCAGGAAGCTACCGCCGCGGTGGGCAGGGTCGAGGACCAGGTAAAGACCCTCGCCCCCGTCACCGCCCAATATACCCTTGCTCCGCCCATACCGCGTCGGTCTCCGGCCCTGTCAGCGTGGCGCCCAGCCATTTCTGGCTCAGGCCGGCGAGCGTGCCGTTCGTTTTGAGTGTACGGATGGCGTCGGACATCGCGGCTCGAAGGGCTTTGTCGTCTTTGCGGACGGGGAAGCCGATCACGCCCTTGAAGACCGGTTCTCCGGCGATACGGGCGCGAGCAGCGTCGCGTTCGTGGCGAAGGGCGTTGGCGGCAACGGCGAACTGCGTCGATAGCCCGTCGACCCGGCCGGCCATCAGGTCGATCCATTCCTCCGACCAGCCGGGGTACGTTTTGAGCTCCTTCCAGCCCGGCATGACCGACCGCAGCCGCCGCTCGTCTACCGAACCAAGGATGACGCCAATGCGGCGATCCCTGAGGTCGGCGTAGCTCTGGAATGCCGTGTCGCTGGCCCGAACCAGCATGACCGTGCCGCCATAGGCATAGGGTTCGGGGAAATCGACGGCCTTTACCCGCTCTTCGGTGATGACATACGCCGCGCAAGCGGTATCGAACTTGCCGGCCAGCAGGCCGGGAAACACCCCGGCCCCCTCCAGCGTCACGAACTCCGCCGTCACGCCCAGCAGCTTGGCCACCGCTGTCAGGTAGTCAATATCGAAGCCAACATTGCTACCGTCGGGCGCAATGGCAGTAAACGGCGGGAATGACCCGCTGGTGCCGACAATCAGCTTGCCACGGCTGCGCACCTCGGCCAGGTCCGCCCGCGACGCGCCCGGCCACCCGGCCGTCGCCACAGCAGTCAAAATCGCCCGTCGCGTCGGCCGAGCAAATGTCATGGGTCCATCCATTGCAAATGATTGTTCAGAGCGTGATCCGAATGATGCTCCAAGGGATAGCAAGCGCCAGGCCACCAAACGGCATGTCTGTTGCTGGCATGTCTCTTGCTGTCCAATGAGGATGTCCTTCGATTTCGATGTTATTGCCCAATACCTGCCCTTGTTGTTGCAGGCCGCGCTCGTCACGCTGGAGCTGTTTGTTTTAGCCGGGCTGCTGGGCACAGTAATTGGTCTGGTTTGCGCGCTGACGAGCCTGCTGGCGGATGCTGGGCTGGGGCGGGTGGCGCGGCGGACTGTAGGGTGTTACGTCTGGCTGATGCGTGGCCTGCCGCCCCTGGTCGTCGTGCTGTTCAGCTATTACGGCCTGCCCGGACTTGGCATTGCGCTGGAGCCCTATCCGGCTGCGGTCAGCGCGCTGGCCTTCAGCGTCGGCGCCTTCTGGGCGGAGATTTTCAGGGCGGGCATCGAAGCAATACCAGCCGGGCAATGGGACGCCGGCCGGGCGCTGGGCCTGCGTATGGGCGCCATTTTGCGTACCGTCGTTCTGCCACAGGCGTTTCGGGTCGTGCTCCCGCCCTACGTGAACGGGCTGGTCGCGCTGGTGAAGGAAACGTCGTTGGTCTCCGTCATCACCGTGCGGGAGCTGACACTGGTGTCTCAGCGCGCCTATTCCGCCAGCTTCCGCCCGTTTGAGATCCTGACCATGACGGCACTTCTGTATCTGGCGATGACGTCGATCCTGATGGCCGCCCAACTCATGCTGGAGCGGCGGTTCAGGGCGCGTTAAGCCGCCTTGGGCTGCTTCCAGTTGGAGGTGAAGCGCTCCAGCATGTATGGCCCAACGGCAAGCGGCTCGTAGCGCGGCGGGTTGGCGGCTGACTGGCAGGTCGGCAGGCATTCCACCACCGCGTCATAGTCGGGGTTGGCAAAGAACGGCACGGAGAAGCGTTGCCGGCCGGAGCGGTTGATCACCCGGTGCGGCGTTGAGATGAAGCGGTCGTTCGACCACCGCGCCATCATGTTGCCGATGTTAACGACATACGTGCCAGGGATCGGCACCGCGTCGATCCAGTCCTGCCCCACTGGCCGAACCTGCAGACCGCCGGTATCGTCTTGCAACAGCAGGGTGAAGGCCGACGTGTCGGTATGCGGGCGAATGCCAAACTGGTCCTCTGGCGTGTCGGCCGGCTGCGGTGGGTAGTGCAGCAACGAGAGTTGGGTGAGCGGCTTCTTGAAGAATGGTGCGAAATAATCCTCGTCCAAATCAAGCGCCAGCGCGAACGCAAGCAGTAACTCGTGCGTCACCCGGTCCATCTCGGCGTAATAGTCAAGCACCGCCTCGCGCCAGCCGGGCAGGCAAGCAGGCCACTTATTCGGCTGGTGCAGCGGTTTGCCGGCCAGCAGGTCCGGGTCATCCGGCGGCAGTTCCATCTGCATCTTGAAGGCTTCCATGAGGTCGGAACGGCCCTTGGGTCCATAAATGCGGGCGCCGGTCTGCATAAAGCCGCGATAATGGTCGACGGTTGCCGGAATGCGCAGACGTTCTTCCAGAGGGAGTGAGAAGAGCCGGCGAGCCTCTTTGAAAATCTGGGTCAGCATGTCGGGGGGCACGCCGTGGCCGCTGAGATAGAAAAATCCGGCGCCTTCGCATATCTCACTCAATCGCTTTGCTGCGTCGCGTCTGGTTACGGCGTCACCGGTGCGAAAGCAGCTCAGGTCGACGATCGGGATGGCGGTTTCAGGCATCGGGGGTTCCCTTCAGTGGCCAATCTTGACAATGCATATGTTCAGCAAAGTTTTACAATGGGTCTTGTGACGCCCAGTAGTTATTGAACGCGGCTTCAAAATGGGTCCACCGCGCAAAGGCACACTCGGCTTCGTTGAACTTGAGATGAAAGCCGCGGGCTTGTCGGATTACGGCGTGAGTTTGGAAAATCCCAATTCCGCCGCGATCGCCACCGGCGCCGGCATCTTCGCCCGCCGCGCCGAAGACCCGGCGTACGCCGTTTGCGCGGTGCTGGCCCACCCAGCGCCGGGCTTACTCGATGTTGTGACCGCCAAGCAGGAACTGCCGATGCCTCCGAAGATCGGCGGCGAGCAGGTCAGGGGGTTCAGCCTCTGGCTGGCCAAGGCGGTCCTGAACGGGCGAGGCAGTGAGTTCATCGACCTGGCGAAAACCAACCTGTTGCGGTGAGCCGCTTGTGTTGTCGTAGACCTGAACCTCAAAGCTGTTCCAACCGGCGCGTTGCATGATCGAGAAAGCCCGACGGGGTCATCTGGGTGACCTGTCGGAAGGCGAAGCTAAATGCCGCGGTGCTGGCGAAACCGGCCTGCGCGGCCACGTGAGAGATGGCGCCTCCGGCGGAGAGTTGGTCGATCGCAAGCACAATGCGCGCCCTTTGGCGCCAAGCCTTAAAGGTCAGCCCGGTCTCGATGGGAAACAGACGGCTGATGGTGCGAACCGAAGTGGCCGCCCTTGAGGCAAGTGCGTCGATGTCGAGCTGACGCCGAGAGTCGGCCAAAGCCATGTCGGCCACACGCCGCCCGATCGCGCTGGCCGGCAACGGCAGGTTGCCCGATGCCCAGGCGCCGGGCCGATGCGATCGGCAGATCGCCGTCGCCTGAGCGGCGAGTGGTATTGCGAATGAGTATCACTTACGCTACTAGCTCTGCGTCCTGTTCTAAAGAGCCCCAGCCGTGTATGTCTGCCTGTGCAACGCCCTGACCGACGCCGACATTCGCCAAGCCGCAACCCAGCGCGGCGCCCAGCGTCCGGCTGAGGTATTCGCCGCCTGCCGGTGCCGCGCGCAGTGCGGTACATGCGTGCGCACCGTATGCGCCCTGATCGGCGTTTGCCTACGCCAGCCCGGCGATCGGCAAACACCGGATGACCCTTTAAGGCAGCGTGCTGAGATAGCGGCATAAGTATCAAGGTCCATCGCCAAGGAGAACGCTATGCTGCGTGACGCCAAGGTCATCGAACATCTCAATACCCAGCTCACCAATGAGCTGACGGCCATAAACCAATATTTCCTGCACGCGCGCATATTGAAGCATTGGGGAGTGACCAAGCTCGGGGGCCACGAATACAAAGAGAGCATCGAGGAGATGCACCACGCCGACTGGCTGATCGAGCGCATCTTGTTTCTAGACGGCCTACCGAATGTGCAGCGGCTTCATCAGGTCATGATTGGTCAGACTGTGGAAGAAGTGCTCAGCTGTGATCTAAAGCTGGAAGAAAAGGCAATGGCCGACCTCCGGGAGGGCATCGCTTATTGCGAATCGGTGCGCGATTATGTGTCGCGAGACCTACTCCGCCGCATTCTCGACAATGAAGAGCACCACGTAGACTTCCTCGACCGTCAATTTGACCTTATCAAACTGATCGGCATTGAGCGTTACACCCAGCTTAATAGCGCCGCGGCGCCCGATCAGGAAGAGGGTGGCGGGTCGTAATCACGCCGCCGTCAGGGATACCCGCACCCCACGGGCCGCGCGCCCTTAGCCGCATAAAAAAGCAAGGATTTTCAACCTCAGATAAACACGGATGAACGCAGATTGGCAGAATAGGCGATCTCCTTGCCTCATCTGCGTTTTTCCGCGTTCATCTGCCGTTCCAATTTCTTGATGTATACCCGTAGCACGGCGCGAGTGGCGCGGCGCGGTGAATCTTGCCCAGCCTCGCTTGCGAAATCCATCCAACGAAGCTTTGCACGCCAGGAATTTTTACGAACAAATTTCGAACTGCAATACTTTCAATTGCGACTCATTCTTAGTTGCGTATGCTAGGAACTGACACAGTGATGGAGCCGTCGATGAACGATCCGCGCAATAAATGCCGGCAAGCTATGTGGCACAAACAAATCAAGCCGCGCGCCCACCAAGATGCACAGGAAGACACATGTCGAACCCTTCCCACGGCGCAAGCGGTGCTGCTTTGGTGCATACGCATGTGGGTGTTGGAGCTTCGCAGCGGCATCCCAGCACAGCAGGACATCGATGACATGCTCGATGCGTTGGGCGTGCTGGCAGCATCGCCGCATCTCCAAGCCTTCATCTCCGCCCTGAGCCACGGGGCAACCCGAATGATTGCGGTGCAGTGCATGTGCCGCTCATGGGTCGGCCCCGACGAGCGCGCCCTGCTCGATGTCTTGTCGCTCGCACAGGCGGCGCGCCCGTTCGAAGCGACGCTGGTGTTGCGCGGGTTCGTCACCCCGGAAGGTGCGGCTTCGGCCCTGCGCTGTGCCGACGAAATTGGCACCGTTCTGGCCGGAGCCGGCCATTTCCTGCCAGAGCCAGAGGAAGCCGTTCGCCATTACGCCCTTTCCGCGCCCTCCGACGCCATCCTCCACTGAGGATTGACCCAACAAGATGCCTGCCCTATGAGCTGCAATTGCGAGGCGTTCGCAAATATTTTATGCCCCGCCCTTCGAGGAGTCGAAACTGACATGCCGCTTACTCCAATCCGTCGCATCGCCTTGGGCCTAACGGCGCTGGGCGTTGCCATCTCCCTTGGAGGCATTTCCGAGATGCCGGCGAATGCCTGGGCCGCTGACGCCCCGGCGCTGACGCTTTATGCCGCACAGCACGAACAGGTCATCGACATGTTGGCGGAGGCCTTCACCAAGCAGACCGGAATCAAGGTTCTGGCGCACCAGGGTGAGGGGCCGGATATTGCCAATCAGTTGATCCAGGAAGGCAAAACCTCCCCGGCAGATGTGTATTTTACCGAAAACTCGCCCGAATTGATGCTGTTGGACGAAAAAAAGCTGTTTGCCCCGGTAAATCCGGCCACGCTTGGCGCCGTGCCCCGCCAAGACAGCGGCCCAAGCGGCAACTGGGTCGGCGTATTGGCGCGGGAAAACGTCTTGGCGTTCAACCCGGCATTGATCAAAGAAACGGCTTTGCCGGCCTCACTCCTCGACCTTGCCGCGCCAGCCTGGAAAGGCAAGCTTGCCATCGCGCCGAGCGACGGCGATTTCCTGCCGCTGGTGAGCGCCGTGCTGGTTGAAAAGGGCCACGACGCCACACTCGCCTGGCTCAAAGGTCTCAAAGCCAACGCCGCGGTGTTCGATGATGATGAGGGCGTGGTGGCTGCCGTTGATCGCGGCGCGGCGGCAACAGGCATTATCAACAGCTATTACTGGGCCCGCTTATTGACCGAGCAGGGCGCCGAAAAGACCCACGCCCAGATCTATCATTTTGGGCATGGCGATGTCGGTGCGCTGGTCAACATATCCGGAGCGGCGGTCCTTGCTTCGTCGAAGCACAAAGAAGCGGCCCAGCAATTCCTCGCCTTTTTGGTCGCGGCGCCGACTCAAGCGATGCTGGCAAAATCCGATGTCGATTTCGAATACCCGCTGGCGCCGGGCGTTGCGGCCAACCCGCAGATGAAGCCGTTCGCCGAGCTCCAGCCCCCCGCCATTTCGTTGAGCAAACTCGGTGACGACCGCGCAGCGGCGAAGCTCCTGCGGGAAGCCGGGCTGATCTGACAGCAACCAGCGCGTGCGCTGGACTGCCTCGCGCCGCCCGCCGCCGGCATTGCTCGCGGCGGGCGGGCTCGCCGGCCTGCTGGTTCTGGTGCCGATCGGCTGGACCGGATGGCTCGCAACCGGCGTCGGAGCAGAAGACGCGGCGGCGCTGCTCTTCCGCCCGCTGGTTGGCGAACTCCTGCTGAACACCCTGGCATTGATCGCCGCAACCGCGCTGGTCACAGGCATGGTTGCGACAGCCACGGCTTGGTGCGTTGAGCGCACCGATTTGCCGGGGCCTCGGGTGTGGTCGGCGCTAGCTGTGGTTCCGCTCGCCGTGCCCGCCTTCATGAGCAGCTTTGCGTGGGTGTCGCTGAGCCCAGCGTTTCAGGATTTCGGCGGCGCCCTGCTGGTGGTCAGTGCGTCATATTTTCCGCTGGTGTATTTGCCAGTGGCCGCCGCCTTGCGCAGCATGGACCCAGCGCTGGAGGAAACCGCGCGCGGTCTGGGCCTCGGCGCCTGGCGTTGCTTTTTCCGCGTGGTCTTGCCGCAATTGCGCCCGGCGCTGCTGGGCGGTGTTTTGCTCGTGGCGCTCAACACCCTCACGGAGTTTGGCGCCTTCGCCCTGTTGCGCTTTCGAACCTTCACCACAGAGATTTTCGCGATTTACCGCACCAGCTATGACGGGTCGGAAGCCGCGCTGTTCGGCATGGTGCTCGTCTTACTTTGCTTGCTTTGCCTGGCCTTGGAAGCCCGGGTCCGCGGCACCGCTCGATACGCTCGTGTGGCCCGCGGAGCGCCGCGCCGCGGCACGCTTTTGCCATTGGGGCGGCTGAAGCTGCCAGTGCTGGCTGGGTTCGTCGTTTTGGCGCTGGTCACAGTAGGCGTGCCGATCGGCATGATCCTTTATTGGCTCACGCAACAGAGTTCGGCGGCCACCACAGCCGCCGGCGCCAGCCTGTCGGCGGTGACACAGGCCACCTGGGCGACTTTGCAACTTGGCCTCGGCGGCGCGGTGCTCACCATGCTGCTCGCCCTACCACTTGGCTTCCTCGCGGTCCGTTACGATGGGCGGTTGATCGCCGGGCTGGAACGCACCGCCTATTTGGCACAGGGCCTGCCCGGAATCGTCGTTGCGCTGTCGATGGTTTCACTAACCATTACGTTGTTTCGGCCGCTTTACCAAACCAGCGTGCTGCTGATGCTTGTCTATGCCGTGCTGTTTCTGCCTCTGGCCCTTGTCGGCGTGCGCAGCGCCTTTGGCCAGGTGTCGCGCGGGCTGGACGAAGCCAGCCGCATCGCCGGCCTTGGCTGGTTCGCAACCTTCTGCCGCGTGCTTCTGCCACTGGCCGGGCCGGGGGTGGCCGCCGCCGCCGCGCTGGTGTTTGTGTCTGTCGTAACCGAACTGACCGCCACTCTGCTTATGGCGCCCATTGGCACCCGCACGCTGGCGGTTCAGGTCTGGGCCAATACCTCCACCTTGGCCTTTGCCGCCGCGGCGCCGTACGCGGCCCTGATGATGCTGCTCTCAATGCTAGCGGCCTGGGTGCTCGCCCGCAGCTCAGGCGTGCGTTAGGCAAGGGCAATGTCGGAATTGCAGGTTGAGGGGTTGAGCAAGGCGTTTGGCGACGCGCCGGTTCTGCGGGGGCTTTCGTTTGTCGTGCCGCCCGCCCGGTTGGTCGCGGTGCTGGGCGCCTCGGGTTCGGGCAAGACCACCCTGCTGCGGCTGATCTGTGGCTTCGACCGCGCCGATGCCGGCACAGTCGCAATCGGCGGGCGGCGCGTTTGCGGCCCGGCTCTGCATCTGCGCCCAGAGCAGCGCCAAGTCGGCTACGTCGCACAGGATGGCGCGCTGTTTCCGCATTTGTCCGTTGCCGACAATATCACCTTCGGCCTGCCATGGCGCCAACGCCGCACCCGCACTCGCGTCGGCGAACTTCTCGACATGGTCGGGCTGCCGGCGCCTTATGCCGTGCGTTTGCCGCATGAACTCTCCGGCGGCGAGCAACAGCGTGTGGCGCTGGCCCGCGCGCTGGCGCCGGCACCGAAGCTGGTGCTGCTGGACGAACCCTTCTCGGCACTCGATGCCGCATTACGGGTTGAAACGCGGGGGGCGGTGGCCGCGGCGCTAGCGGCCTCTGGCGCCACCGCAGTGCTCGTCACGCATGACCAGTCGGAGGCGCTGTCGATGGGCGATGGCGTCGCTGTACTACGCGCCGGCGCCCTGGCGCAAATGGCCGACCCCAGAACCCTGTACCGCCAACCGGTGGACCTGGCGCTCGCGCAGTTCCTGGGCGAGGCGATTG
>Ga0116231_10012492_pt1 | contig 12449 bp, 15 predicted proteins | sample S1TSphgellanicum_2_FD_89695 | JGI IMG/M metagenome (GOLD analysis project Ga0116231, IMG submission 89695) | Host-associated microbial communities from peat moss isolated from Minnesota, USA - S1T2_Fd - Sphagnum magellanicum MG | ecosystem: Host-associated > Plants > Peat moss > Unclassified... | reverse complement strand
CATATAGACCTTAAGTGCAGTAAAATAAGCACCTATTTAAATGTAGCACTGATATTGATATCATATGTACACAATCTATCATTATTGCCAAATATGTTTTCAACATAATATCAGGCCAAAAAGCATTTTTAATTATTTTTTAAAAGGTTGAATTGAATTTTGAGAAATAAAATAATTATTATTTTACACCTAGTTAATGTTGCTTAAAAAAAATGGTCTTGAGAATTAAATGGTTATATTGACTATTTTAATTAATGTTTTCTATTGTGGCCAATTTTTTCCAATTTAAGGGGGCAACAACATCAACATGTGTTTTTATTTTTTTTAAATTGTCAAATTTAATATATATCATCAAATTTTTTAAACAAGTTTTAATAATTAACCATAACATTGAAAGATTTAAACAAGTTTTTAGTTCCATAACTTGTCTATAATCAAATGTGGTTAAATCTTTTTATGGATGATTACCATTTGAGCACAATTGCAAAAGTGATCATATCAAGGAAAAAACGTGCAATTCCTTAAAAAATGCATGTATATTTTACATAAAGAAAATAACATTTTAAAGACTTAATGAAGGCATTATTGAATTCACAAATATTATAGGTTAATTTAAACAAAATGGTATTTGTAAAATTTTCAATTTATTGATCACATGTTATTTTAAGTTGGTTTTTTATACCCTTTAAATTTATTATTTATAAATTATAATTATTTGAATTAAAAAATATTGAAAAATTTTCAAGTTTTCATTTGTAGCATTGTGAATAAACTTTGAAAAACAAAACGTATTGTAAAGTTTGAATTTGCTAAATAATTTCATTTTGAACACAATAAATTTAATTTTTGATTTTATGTTTTAATTATTAAATGTTAATAATTATTAAAATTTTGAAATGATTTAATGATCAAGACCTAGTTGCATTTCCATGAGGTTTTGGGTTCAAACTTTAATCATGGATATGTTCATTCATTGTTATGAATTTTTTTTAATGCATGTTAAGAGTTTTCCTCCATGTTTTGGCTTCTAACTTGATTTTTTGTGTTGTTATTGCATTCAAACCATGGTGAATAGGTTGGTCTTATTCATTTGTTCTTGTTCCCTTGGGAGCTTTCATGAGTCTCCAATACCTTTCAAGCTATAATTTAATGTGTTGACTACCAAATTTGGGATTGACATCATTACAAATGATGTACCCTTCAATAACATTATTATTTACAAAATCCAAACCTTGCATCTCAATGGAATTCCTTGAGGTGGCCCAAAAGAAAAAGGTTTCATTTTCCTTTCTACCATACTACAAGCATGTTGTGTTGCCAATGACCTTGTGGTTGATCTGATAGTAAGAACATGTAGACTTCAATTTATGGCATCTTTTTAGAATTTGTCATTTGGTTTGAGCTACTTTTGTTCAAATTTTTTATTCTTCATTCATGCAAAATTTCCAAGAACTTCCATTAAAGCTTGCCGAGGAGCAAACAAACATATCCTTGCTCTTGAAAGAGACAAAAAGTTGTTTGAACATGTGTTGAAGCTAATGGCTAAAGAGTGCCCTCATGATAATTGTGGTCTTGCTCAACTTCATGTTGAAACTCCAAATGATTTTGACTTTGATGATGATGATGACATGTTCAATGTCGCACCTTGTGGGCATCAAGATTTATTTTGTAAATAAGTGTTTGTCGAATTTTGTACTTCAAATTTTTGAATAATACATTCTAGTATTGTTTGAAACTTTTGTTAAAATCGACATTTCTAGGCTAAAAAAATGATCACATTCATCATTCAAATTTTCTTTGTTTGTCCATCTACTTTGGGTGCCCTTAAGAAATTTGTGGTGCCTTGGGTTGTCCAACAATGTGACTCCTCCTTAGCATTGAAGGTGTCTACCATTTTTTTGTGCATGAATACTTTCTTCATAATCCTTCTCGAAGTCCACATCTACTAGTTTAAATAAATTGATTGGAGCTTTTTGTGTTTTCTTACCATGCTTAATTTGTTGGTTTATTATGTTGAGTTGTACTAGCCTATGCGTAATTTCCACATTGACAATCTAATATTTTTAATTTTTCATGTAAGTTGTAAAATGTTTTAGAACAAATGAATGTTAATTTGAAGATGATTGGATGACATCCATGTATACATTCAGACATAAATTGCACATCTAGCATGCATGAATGCCATTTATGTATGAATGTAGATGTTCTTCACCAACTATGGATGATGGATTTCATCATTTACATTCATCCATAGTATCCACCTATGTGCATCCACCATGTTCACATACATGTGTGCAATACATACATGGGGAATATACATGATGTGTACATAATGTTATTTGCAATGGATGTTATTATTCATTCATTCATTTGATTTTCATTTGTAACCCCTCCCATGCACTCTATGGAAGTGCACACTCCTCGTAAAGACAACCTCTCGTAGGCAAGAATCAATAGACGGAGCACGCGTGATTGGCAGGGGTATAAATAATTGCTTTGGCTACCTACAGATCTCTACGGCTATTGCTGTCTCTCTCGCGCCCCTTCCTCTCGCTAGTCGTGACGACCACGGACCACCCTCTCTTCCCTTCTGTCGTCGCATGCGACATGCCTCCTCCTCCATCCACTCTTTGCTCTAGTTGCCATGCCAATGCTCCTGCTGCACGACTTGTGTGTCGTGTCTCTGTGTGTGCGCTCGCCGTGACAGAGTTTGCGTCGTTCTTTTCTCTCTCTCTCTTTCTCTGTCTCGATTCTTTTTTGCGCTGTTTTGTCAAGGTGCAGTGCTACATTCGCTCTCCATTTTTGCATTCATTATTGACTCCTCCATGAATTAGCTTCGGCTGCAGGCTTGTTGAATTTTGTGTCGTTTCTGTGTCAATCTAGTCGTTGTTTCTGTTGTTGTTGTTGTTTCAGACATTATTATTTTTTTGGTAGTAGTGTATAATGTCGGAAGGGGGCGATAGGAAGGCGTCGGAAAGAAAAGTGTCGGAAGGGGGTGATAGGAAGGCGTCGGAAAGTAAAGTGGCGGAAGGGGCTGATAGGAAGGCGTCGGAAATGAAAGGTTCGGAAGGAGGCGATAGGAAGGCGTCAGAAAGGAAAGTGTCGGAAGATAGGAAGGCGTCTGAAAGAAAAGTGTCGGAAGGGGTGGATAGGAAGGCGTCGGAAAGTAAAGTGTCGGAAGGGGGTGATAGGAAGGCGTCGGAAATGAAAGGGTCGGAAGGGGGTGATAGGAAGGCATCAGAAAGGAAAGTCTCGGAAGATAGGAAAGCGTCTGAAAGAAAAGTGTCGGAAGGGGGTGATAGGAAGGCATTGGAGGTGAAAAACGAAGGTGGAGAAGCGAAAAAGGAAGCGGGAGACAAGAATGCATCAACAACGGAAGCCAAAAAGGAAGGTGGAGAGGTGAAAAAGGAAGGAGTGGAGGTCAAGAAGGCAGCAGCAGAAGTCAAGAAGGCAGAGGATGAAGATGTTGCAATCATACGAAGTGTGTTGTCGGTGCAGCACGTGCCCGTGGTTGCGACAATGGCGTGGGACAAATTGCAGTTTTTGCTTGGTTCGCTTTGCGATCGCATCTCGTCTCAGGTTCCTGATCAACGCTCTCTTAGTGTTGTAAAATTTCAGCAAACTGTGCACTTGTTCGCTCTTTCTCTTCGAATAGCGCATGTATGTCGAAAATGTATAAAATTCGAGCTCTCGCATTTGCTCGTCGTTCGATGATTCTTGGTTTCCCTGCGTACCGTGATTGTTGTTGTCTGAAGGTTGTTGTTTACATGTTTCAAAGACTTCTTTTTGTTCCCAATGTCATGTGTTGTTCATCATGTGTCCACCTGAGTATGGTACTCTTGGAGGAATTCTCTGCAGGCGACGCGTTTGGAGAAAGCAGAGGAGCAGGGCAAGAACCTAGCTAACTTCAAGGACGAGCTTAATCTGCTTTGGTACAAGGTTTCACTTATCTGTTTACCATGCTCTTGCCACTCTAATAAGATTTGTTGTTGTCCATTTCTTATTAGAAGCACTATCCTACACTCTAGGCAATATTTTTCAAGCAATATTTTGGGCCTCTTCTTTTAAAAAGGTTTGCTAAAGGAACACGTGGTGTCTTTGAGACAATTGCAGCAAGAATGCTGCAGATGTGGCGAATGCTGATAGAGCAGTTGAGGCAGAAAAACAAAAGAAGTTTTGGGACCAGATTGAAGCACGTTTGACAGCACTAGAGAATAACATTGCACCCCTGCAGACAGGACAGATGCCAGTGCTGGTGGCCCTTCCTGACCGCTTGACCGTTCTGGAGACAAGAACAAACAGTTTGGAAGGAAATTTTCATGATATGGAAACTCATGTGTCACAGATGGATGCTGACTTACAAGAGCTAGATGCTGACTTCACTGCCAAGGAAGCGCGGGACAGTGGTTTGAGCCCACAGGAGATGACTGAAAAGATCAAAAATCTAGAAGCTCAGGTAAGTATGTTTGTAGTTATTATTTAGCATATGAGTCACAAAACACTCGTCTTATCTGATCTCTTGAGACTGCTGCTACAATAGGGTGTTTGTAGAGAAACTTGCACAACTGGTTGGATTTTGGTTGAGGAAGTTCTCATATTCTCACCACCAAATCTATTTGATCCTTTGGCACATAATGATGATTTTACTTCTCAAAACCCAGCTCATACAGTTTCTAGGCCCTTATTTCTTTCTTACAATGGACTGATTTCTGTACACAATCAATTTTTTGCAACCTGTTACAGGTCAGGAATTATCTATGGTGTGCACATTAGATATGTCAGCCTTGACCAAGAACATGAGTTTATTGGTTCTGGCAGATGATTAGATAAGTATTTTGGGTGTTGTTGTGCAGTTAGAAGCATTCCGGGAGCTAATGCAACAGGTTACCAAGGCACAAACAGCTGACCTGGAAGCCATTCAGAAGGCACAAAGGGTAGAGTTCCCTACTATCCGTCCATAATATGGGTCCTGCTTTTCAGATACACTGAACACTTTCATATCCAAATACAGGTTAGAGGTCACACAATTGATAAGCAAGTGCTCCTCTCATGTCACATATTGCATCCTCAGTAGAATGAAGGTGGCTTCTGTCAGATCCTACGGTCAGATTTGGAAGCCAAGCCAGTGGTGCGTGGTGAGGGCAATGATGGAATTACTGAGTTGCAAAAACGTCTTGAACGAAAGGCTGATGTGGACACTGTTGAGCAGTTATTACGTGGCTCAACAAAAACCAAGGAGGTGATATCAGCCTCATTTCATGGTTGGCTGGATATGTGTGTGTACTGGGTGGGGCCATTCAAATGTGATTTCGCTCACAGTTGCCTTGATTGCAGGGACTTGAGGCTCTAGCAAAGGCAATCGATGAACTAAAGAGGGGGATCAGGAGGTCATCTAGGACCTCTGTAAAAATGGATGAACCAATCTTACCCACGGTGTGCACTTTTCTGTTTTGCTGTATGGTCAGGGTCTAATTGAGCAATGAGCGAAGTCTAATTGTTGCAGATATCATGACATAAAAGCTAAGGTAGATATTCTGATTGGATATTAAGGATGATTCCTTCAGTTGAATAATCCTTCTGTTTTCTGTAACTGATAAGAAACTTCTGGGATTATCTACATATTTTGCTGTGATCTCCTAATAGGTTGGAGCAAGCAGCATCTCTAGTTGAAAGAGGGGGAAGTCCAAGCATACCAGCTCAAGAGCTCTATTTTCATGCTTTACTAATGTCATTTTGTGCTCCTCAGGGTGGCGACCTTGTAAGTGAACCTACAGATGCAGGTCTCCTTGATGCCCGATGCAAGAAAGTAGAGGATCAATTGCAAATACTGGTATTTGTAACCTTCACTTTGTGTTCATGTGTTTTCTATTCAGAGATTGCCTGAGAGTAGCCTGCTTCCATTAGACAGTGATGATGGAAAAAAAACAATTGAGAATAAATCAACTGCTAAGATTGACTGCAATGTTGGTGTTTCATCACATACACCAGGTAGTTTCATCCAAGGCAGTCATCTTCATCAGAATACATATTTTTGTATTGGCTGCATATGCACTCAGATCAATTTGTCTATATATCCCCTGACAAATTTCAGAGTTTTGCATCAACAGTGCAAATTATGGGGGACCTGCTCCTAGCATTTGAAGACCACAAGGGTTGGTAAGAGGAGTAACTCCATTTGGTTTGTGGTGTCTTTGTGGTTACAGGACAAAAAGCTGTCAGCAAAGGCAGACCGCTCTTCAATTGATGATCTACAGTTCAAGATTGCTTCCACAGGAGGTGCTGGAGGAAAAGAAGATCAGAGCAAGTCTGATAGCAGTGGCATGAAGGTAAGGCTTTGTCTATTGTACATATCCTGAAAGGAAGCAAACAGTGGCATTTTCCTTCAAATTCAAAATTTCAGAAATAAGGAAACCATTGTAAGAACAATTTGGTCTAGCTTTAGTTCACCACAGGAGATCATGTGATTTTTCATACTTTCATTAGATTCCAGATTCTATCCATTGTTTAGTAGAACCAATTAGTGAAGTGAAGCAATGTCCTGGCATACATATATTAGCAATTCAGAAAACCAAGTAGGTGCTGAATATCTTCTGTTTTAAATTGGTGTAGTGCCATAGAATTTGATAATGGTTGGGCCATCTTAATATTGAAATTCATGATGATGGAGTTTGCATCTGATTAATCTCTATCTTGTTCTTTGCAATCAGAAAGAGCCAGTCAAAGCTCTAGAAGCTCAACTCTTACTGTTAGATTAAATCCACTAAGCTGTTTGTATTTTTGCTACAGTAAATGATGAGTAAAAATATGTCATAACAAAGGGAAGTGCTCCAAGTTGTCATAGTATCCTTGCTGATAACAAGTCTCATTCTGGCATGGCCTTTGTTGAAACTTAGTGTAAGTAGAGAGCATGTTTATTAAAATAAAGGAGAATTGTAGACATTGATTTATCTGAGCATGAATGTTGCAGGATTTGATAGCCAAGAAAGCTGATCGTAATGAGATGCTTGAGCTGCTAAAAACCTCAAGTGCTACCCAAGTTGAAGTAGGCTTTTGCTGAACTCTGTTCACATAGTATCAGTTTGACCGTAATGATTGTTGCTAGTGAAATGTTGACCAAGCATGGAGTTGTGTAACTTTATTGGCTGTTTGATTATAGATGGAGGGACATGAATAATATGTCTGAGAGTAGGAGTCTCACAGTGAATCCAACTTGTCAAATGATTATTGCAAGTTTCCAGCAATTTGATTTTTGCTGAAAAGGTTTCCATCTTGGGACTTTCCAAGTTAGGTCACCAAAATTTTCTTATTTATTATCTGTTTTGACAGTCCCTGGACAAGTTATACAAAGAACTGAAGGAGAGGCTCAACATTTTGGGCAGCTCTGTGACTGCTTTGGTGAGCTTCACAAACACAGCTTGGGTTCCATCACACCCACACTGGACACATTTGATGTTAATCCATGATGTGGTCCATCCTTGATGCTGGATTTTACTTGTGGTAACTTGGATATCAAGCCAGAGAAGCTCAGGAAGTAAGAAAGAGTCAAGGGAGTTGTATGTTTTAATCTCAGGGCTGAAGCTACAGCCAAGCCAAGATTATTGTTGGGGCATGTAGGCAGAAAGGAGTGACTTGGCAGTGTTGCTTGCCAAAAGGGCAGAACAAATAGCACACCCTGTTGCTGCTATGCAAGTGGGAGGCCCTCCTGAAGATGAAGAGATTCAGTTTGTGGTGAACGAGCATGCCAACCGTATCATGATTTATGCAGACATGCTTCTTCAGTTACAGGTTGGTGGCTTCTGTGTGTTATTAATCACTTAGCTATTATCATCCATAATTTTTCATTCAGACCTCAAAACCACCTTTATAAAGAAAAGTATGCCCAAGGTTCAAGTTGTGAGAACCTAGGAGTTACTGATTATTGTGGGGGAGGGATATTCAGTCAGACTGTCACTAGACTTTTCAAACATTTTCTTACAACAGTCATTGCTTACCATGTGACTGTGCAGGTGGTGTTGGCGAGCAAGGCAGACAACACAGCTTTGGCAGCTTTGCGTGAAAGCGTAGAAAAGCAGAGGGGTGGGGATGCCAAGGTAACTACGAATTTATTTGCTTTGCTGATCTTTGTCTGTTCAAGTTGTTCTTTGAAGGCAACTAGCCCATCAAAAATACTCCTGCATGTGTGGATGATAGTGCTGTCATGCTTTTGCACTTGGTTGTAGCACAAGCTCGCTACATTATATCATACCTTATGTTCCACCTAATATGCCACAGTGTAAGACAGAGGCTTGTTGTCTTAACAATTTCATGATTGCAATAAAGACTTCTTGAGATGTTCTGCTCACTGTAGCTGGTGATTGAGATTAAGGCATTTGACTCTAAATTGAGATGTTTATTTGCTTAATTGCTTGTATCAGGGAACTTGTTTTACCGAGGAATTCGAAGTCCCAAATGGTTGTTCATCAAATTGTCTACACAATAGTATAGTATAGGCATTGATTTCAAACTCAGATACAACAAAAATAGTTGTCATCAGCCTTGTGTGTCAGCTTGCTGTGGATTTGTCTCTTGGATAAATGTTTCATGTTGTGTCAAGTGAGAATCCTGAATGGATGCATGTGTTAACTATCAGGCTGCATTGGAGGGAATTACAGATACCATAAAGAGCCATGAAAAGATGTTGATGAAGGTATTTTCTGTACTGTGTGTTGCTCTAGAGGAGGCTAGTTGTTAGTAGGCTCACCATTTTCTGTGATTAGTAATTTGCTATGTTGAATGCGGTGCCCTGAAATTGCTAATTGGGTCATACATTTGGCTCATATATTGGAAATGGCATTGTAACTAAGAGCATCCATGCTAAGTAAAATGCTCCTGCGGTTGGTCAAGCACTGTCTAGAATGGAATAAATACAAGTAGAAGGGGAAACATAGCATTTCAGCATTCACTAAAATGGGATCATCACAGCATATTGTCTTGGTATATTAGACCAAAGGGAAACAAAAAGCCTTGGGATATCACTTACTCACTTCACATATAACAGGTAGGTGGGAGAACCAACTAACAATTCCTAACATTTGAGAGAGGTTGGCAGTTGTTGGAGGATGTTGGTGTACTTGGGAAGGGTGTCCTTATCATGTCTGGCCATGATGTTGAATCTCTGCCAACATCTCCAACTAGTACCACAGCTGTTGTAGAAGGAAAAACATTGGCACCAGCATGTGCACCTCCACCTGCACTTGCACCTCCACCCGCACTTGCACCAGCACCTTTGCCTGCAACCACACCCACACCTGCACCAACACCTGCACCCACTCCTGCACCTACACCCACACCTGCAATAGCACCAATACCAGAACCAACTCTGGCACCTGCATTCACACCAGATGGAAATATTGCAGAGATGTCACTAGAGCGACCTTTTTCTCCCCAAATGAGGTCATCAGCCACATCAGGAAGTCCTCGAAGACCAACACGTATGGCAGGGTCCACCCAAAACAGTCCGCAACGAGGCTCAGCCATTCGCATCACAAATGTATCAGATGCAGCACAGGCAGTCAGCCAGTCAAAGTATCATGACACTCTTGGTGTACTTGAAGTAAGTCCTTTCTTTCAACATGGATGACTTTGCAGACAGAATATAGCACCAGGATGCATATGCCATTCTTGGTTTGCTACAGGTCTTATTGGACTTGAAATGGCAACGCATCTGTGCCAAGCAAGTTACAAAGCATGATGATGACAAGGGATTAGGTACAAAGTTGTTCCTGGAGATTGGTGCAGGAGGCATTGAATGCAAGGAAAATTGAGCCCAAGGAGAATGTAGCAGTTCTAAGGAAGCTGGTGATTGAGGTTGAGAAAATGGCAATAGAGCTGGAGAACAACCTTGCACTTCTTGACAGCTTAGAGCAAAGTAAAGCGGATAAGCTTGATCTACAGGCAAAAATCTGCCTTATCTTGATAATAGTCCACATATATGTTAGTATGCTTCTCAAGAATACTGTGCTACAGTTGGTTGAACCAAAGGGAAATACAAAGCACCAATTTGTCTTGATGTAAGTGTACTAATGCTTTTTCCATTCATGCAACAAGTTATGCAATGAAGAAAAGGAATTTTTCAAGATGTGGAAGATAGTGACAAGTTGTTGCTTTCATGGGAGACTTCACTTATTCTTATGTAACTGCTTTGGTGTGCTTGTTCTTCTTGTAATTGCAGGCATTGACAAAACTTGTAAAGGACCGTCTCAAAGCAATGGACAATGCTATGCTCTCTGGCAAACCTTTGCTGGGATTCAAATGCATGTATGTCTTCAAGCTCTCATTGATGTACCGATTCCTCATGTATATTTGTTTGTTGCCAAAAGGTGGTGCTTAAAACTTGTGATATGAATCAGAGTGCTGTAAGTCACCTGGATAATCCACCTACAAGAATACGATCCATGACCCAATAGCATCAAACCAACTAGCTAAGCTTGGGACAGCCATCTTGCTTGTCAAAGGCTCCAGTCCCACCTAGGTGTGTGCTATGTATGCCCCTGACAGTCAAGCCCAGCCATAGGAGGGCCACGTGTCCAACAAGTGTTGGAAATTGTGGAAAGTCAAGGGTATAAAATGGCAAATTCCTGTTATTGGAAAGTGTTATCTTCAAAAAAAAGAAAGAGCTCTTTTAGTGTGAAAGAACCTCATTATGTTTTTCCATTTAGGAGGATATTACTGTAGGTACAGCCCCCCAGTTCAAGAGAACATGATAGAAGTCTACAACCTGAGATGTGTACTAAAGAATTAAAATTGGCAAGGTAGAGTTCTGTACACGAAAATATGAACTCCATAGACCAAAATTTTGAGGGAGGACTGGAGGTTGGACTGGGAGTATACCTGTGGTGACTTTTTGTTTTTTCTTATGATCTGATGAACCAAGCTAAATAGTTAGACAAAAGAAACCTGTATTGCTAAATTACTGACTGTGACAATGACATGATGACATCTAACTGTTGGAGTGTGTGCAGGTCATGTGACCACAATTTAGACAAGCTCAATCCAATTCGTGCAAGCCATATTCCCACTGGTGTGATGCCACGGAGTTTCTTATCAATGCTCTCAGCAGAGCGAATCTTTTCCCAGGTGTGTAGTCTTTTTTGTCCACAACAAATAGAAGCTTTCTTAAATTTTTTACTTTGTTAGACTCTGAGAGGAGTGGTCAGGAGATGCAACTTGCTGACTCTTGCCTTGGTGGTGGGGAGGGTAGGATAAGCGAGATGCATCACCACCACGAACACCTCCTACAACACCTCCATATGAATGGGCTGGGGAAAAGGTTTATTCAATGCAGAAAGGTGGAGGTGCTGCACAGGGAGACAATGGGATTCGGTTGAAAGATCGAAAGAGTGTTAGTAGTTGGGGAGCTGGGAGCCCTTACAATGCTACCTTGCCTCGTCGAGTCTCCTCTGCTGGGCACAAAGAGTCCAAGGCCTAAGCCACTCCAATCATCGTATTAACTCCTTACAGTTTTGTACTTCTGGTTTCGAATCATGCATTCTAGTGAATGTGATGTGTGGTGTCAAGCTATAAGGAGACCACTTTGGTTTTTTCCCCAACAGGATGCCACTGTAAGACCCATGATCCGCTGAACTCTTAAGGTAAGTGCATTATCCCTTTGGTTGTTCCTTTGCTATATGTACTCATACAAAATTCCAGCTTTTCATCCCCTTTGTTAAAATGTGACACCACAAGTCCTTGAGGAGCATAAATCTTAGTTCCAATAATAATTTGCCCCTCCAAAGACTTGCAACTTTTCCAACAATGTTGCACGGTTTGAGCTGACAATCGCAAATCCTACAACTTGAGAGTAATGTTTTCAGATCATAATGTTGGATGGTTTTTAGGTTTTTTTAAGACTTGTCAAGTCCAGGTTTTTAGAAGAGTTTACAAGACCCGCCCTGGTTCTTTTAAATTATTTTTCAAGAGACCTAGGCAAGGTTTCAAAATTTTGGGGGAAATATTTTCACTAAAAGTTTCAAAATGGCATGTCTCATGCATTTCAAACCTCTTGGTATTCGAAGATTTTCACATGCCAATTTTCAAAAGCTATCTTATTTCAAACTTGTAATTTTTCAAAAAATAATAATAAATTACAAAAAAATGTGGAAGAATGAATGTGTATGCAAGATTCAACCACAAGATGGCAAACTTAAGCATGATCTATTAGACTTCTTTTCCTTTTGATGCTAAATAAATTCATGAATATATGATACATCTTCACACCTAAAGTTCAAGGATCTCACAACTATCTTATATATTAAAGTTACATGTCTGACTGTCTGTCTGTCCGGGCAGTTTCCGGGCATTGCTCGGACCTTTTTTTTTTCTTTTTTTTTTGGTTTTTTTTGTTTGTTTTTGTTTATCTCTCCGGCCTTTTTTTTTTTTTTTTTTTTTTTTTGTTTTTTTTTTTTCTTCTT
>Ga0116231_10012491_pt1 | contig 12451 bp, 6 predicted proteins | sample S1TSphgellanicum_2_FD_89695 | JGI IMG/M metagenome (GOLD analysis project Ga0116231, IMG submission 89695) | Host-associated microbial communities from peat moss isolated from Minnesota, USA - S1T2_Fd - Sphagnum magellanicum MG | ecosystem: Host-associated > Plants > Peat moss > Unclassified... | reverse complement strand
GTACAGAGTCAGCATCTGGCTCACAATCAGGCCGCCCACAATCGTGATCCCCAACGGCCTGCGCAGCTCCGAACCCGTGCCCGTGCCGAACGCCAGGGGCAGCGCCCCAAACAGCGCCGCCATCGTGGTCATCATGATCGGCCGGAAACGCATCAGGCAGGCCTGGGTGATGGCCTCCAGCGGCTCCATGCCCCCTTCCCGCTCGGCAGGGATGGCGAAATCGACCATCATGATGCCGTTCTTTTTCACAATGCCGATCAGCAGAATGATGCCCACGATCGCGATCACCGAAAGATCGCGCCCCGCCAGCATCAGCATGGCAAGGGCGCCGACACCGGCCGATGGCAGCGTGGAAAGGATCGTGAGCGGCAGCACATAACTTTCGTAGAGAATGCCCAGGATGATATACACCGAAACGAGCGCAGCGGCGATAAGGTAGGGCTCGCTGCTCAGCGAGCTTTGGAACGCCGCAGCATTGCCCTGGAACGAACCCTGCAAGGAAGGTGGGGCCCCGATCTGCTCCCGCGCGCCATCCACCAGCTTCACCGCTTCACCCAACGAAGCGCCGGGGGCGAGGTTGAAGCTGATGGTGACGGAGGGGAACTGGCTTTGGTGGTTCACCGCCAGCGGGGTGATCGGCACGGTGGTGGTGTGGACCAGCGTGGAGAGCGGCACAGCCGTTCCGTTCGATCCCTTTACGTAGAGATTGTTCAGCGTTTTCAGGTCGCCTTCGAGGCCCGGCGGCACCTCCTCGATGACGTAGTAGGAATTCAGCTGCGTGAAATACTGCGTCACCTCGCGCTGGCCGAATGCGTCGTAGAGCGTATCGTCGATCTGCTGGGGCTGGATGCCGAAACGGGCGGCGGCGTCGCGGTCGATGGTGAGCGTCGCGGTGGTGCCGGCATTCTGCTGGTCGGTGGTGACGTCGCGCAGCAGCGGGAGGTTGCGCACCTTGTCGAGCAGTTTGGGCGCCCAGGCGTTCAGCTCCGCGGGATCGGCATCCTGCAGCGTATATTGATAGAGCGTGCGGGCGAGGCGGCCGCCGACAGTGATGTCCTGCGCCGGCTGCATGTAGAGGCGAAAACCCTCCAGACCCTGCGCCTTCCGGTTCAGGCGGGCAATCACCTGCATGATCGGCTCGCGCTGGCCCCAGGGTTTGAGGTTGATATACATGCGGCCGTTATTGCTGGTCTGGCCGCCATTGCCGGCGCCGATGAACGAGGCGAAACTGGCCACCGCCGGATCGTCCTGCACGATCCGGTTCATGATCTCCTGCTTCTTGTACATGGCCTCGTAGGAACTATCCTGGTTCGCCTCGGTAATCGCGATGATCAGGCCGATATCCTGCTGCGGAAAGAAGCCTTTCGGAATGATGCTGAACAGCACGCCGGTGACGCACAGCGTGGCGAGGAAAACCATCAGCGTGATGAACCGGAACTTTAACGCATAGCCGAGCGTGACGCGGTAAAAAGCGAGCATGCCGTCGAACATCGATTCGATGATGCGGTAGAGCCGGCCGTGCTGGTGGCTCTCAGCTTTCAGGAAGCGGGCGCACATCATTGGCGTGAGGGTGAGCGAGACAAAGGCCGAGATGATCACGGTCATCGATACCGTCACGGCGAACTCGCGGAACAGACGGCCGACGATGCCGCCCATCAGCAAGAGCGGAATGAACACGGCAATCAACGAGATGCTGATGGAGACGATGGTAAAGCCGATTTCGCCCGCACCTTTCAGCGCCGCCTCCATCGGCGTCATGCCATCCTCGATATGGCGATAGATGTTTTCCAGCATCACGATCGCATCATCGATCACGAAGCCGACCGCGATGGTGAGGCCCATCAGCGAGAGATTATCGAGGCTGTAGCCGAGCAGGTACATCACCGCGAAGGTGCCAACCAAGGCGAGCGGCACCGTGACGCTGGGGATGATGGTCGCCCAGAGGCTGCGCAGGAACACGAAGATCACCATGATCACCAGCGCGATCGAGAGCAGCAGGGTGAATTCCACGTCGTCCACCGAGGCGCGGATGGTCTGCGTGCGATCGACGATGGTTTGCACATGGATCGAGGGCGGGATGCTGACTTCCAGCCGCGGCAGGGCAGCCTTGATGCGCTCGACGGTTGAAATCACGTTCGCGCCCGGCTGCTTGAACATGATCAAAATCACGCCGCGGTGGAATTTGCCGACATCGAGCCAGGCGGCGAGCTCGCGGTTCTGCGCGCCGCGGACAGCCTTGCCGATGTCGCCTATGCGCACCGGGGCGCCGTTCCTGTAGGCGACGATCAGATCGTTATAGGGCGCCGGATCGGTGAGCTGATCGTTATCCAGGATGGTGAAGGACTGTTTCGGGCCGTCGATGCTGCCTTTCGGGCTGTTCACCGTGGCGTTGGAAAGCACCGTGCGCACGTCCTCCAGCGTCATGCCCATGGCGGCGAGGCGCGCGGGATCGATCTGCACGCGGATGGCCGGCTTTTGCTGGCCGCCGACCAGCACCTGGCTGACGCCGGAAATCTGACTGAGCTGCTGGCTGAGCACGTTCTCGGCGTAGTCGTCCACCGTGGTGATCGGCAGATCGTTCGACCAGACGGAGATCAGAAAGATCGGACTATCCGCGGGATTCACCTTGCGGAAGGTCGGCTGGCTCGGCAGGTTTTTGGGTAGCTGTCCCTGCGCCGCATTGATGGCTTCAAGAACGTCGGTCGCTGCGGCATCCACGTTGCGCGAGAGGTCGAACTGCACAGTGATGGTGGATGTGCCGAGCACGTTGATCGAGGTCATCTGACTCAGGCCGTTAATCTGCGAGAACTGAGTCTCCAGCGGTTCGGCGACAGAGCTTGCCATCACATCGGGGCTCGCACCCGGGTAATTGGCCGTGACCGAGATGGTGGGAAAATCGACGGCCGGCAGAGGGGCCACCGGCAGCAGAGGGTAGCTGGCTACGCCGACGAGGAAAATCGCGGCCATCAGCAGCGAGGTCGCGATCGGCTTCTTGATAAACGGCGTCGAAATGCTCATGCGGACCTGTCAAGGAGAAAGAAAGGCCTTCTTTTTTGAAAAAAAGAAGCAAAAAACTTTTGTTCTTTAAGCGTCTGTTTCGCCAAAGCGGCTCCCAGGAATAAAAGTTTTTTGGTTCTTTTTTTCAAAAAAGAACTGCTTTCTTAACTCTGTGGGTGTGTCTCCACCTTGGTTCCGGGTTGCAGCCTCAGCTGGCCGGAAAGCACCACCATCTGCCCATCGGCCAAGCCGTCGGTCACCAGCACCGCCTGCTCGTCCTGGTAGCCTACCTGCACATCCTGCTTCTCAACTGTATTGTCGGGCTTGACCACATATACGTAAAGCCCGTCCGGCCCATGCTGGATGGCGGCGGGCGGCAGGGTGAGCACGTTGTGCGCGACTGAGAGTTGCAGCTTGGCGGCGACGAACTGGCCGGGCCAGAGGCGATTATCCGTGTTGGCGAACTCGGCCTTCAGCGAAATCGTGCCTGTAGATGTGTCGATGCTGTTGTTCGGTGTCAGCAGATGGCCATGCGAGAGCACCTTGCCGCCGTCGGAGGTGAGGGCGATCACCGGCAGAGGCACGCGCTGATCGAATTTTTCGGTTGGCTGACCGTTCTTCGCAAGTTCGCGCTCCATTGCCTCGCGCACCGCGGGGAACTGGTCCTGTGGGAGTGTGAAGACCAGGGCGATCGGGTGGATCTGCGTGATGGTGACGATGCCATTGGTGTCGGTGGCATGAATCAGGTTACCGATATCCACCAGCCGCAGTCCGACCATGCCTTCGATCGGCGAGGTGATGCGGCAGAACGAGAGGTTGAGCGCGGCCGCCGCGATGTTGGCTTCGTCGGCCTGGATATTGGCCGCGTCGGTATCTACTTGAGCAAGCTGGGTATCGACCTGTTGGCGGGAAGCGAAATTGGTGCGCGCAAGGTCGCTGTAGCGGGCCAGGTCGCGCCGGGCGTTTGCCAGCTGGGCCTGGTCGCCTGCGAGTTTGGCGCGCGCCTGGTCCAGTGTGGCGGCGTAGGGGCGGGGGTCGATTTCGGCGAGAAGGTCGCCTGGCTTGACCTCCTGCCCTTCGCGGAAGGCGATGTTGTCGAGCGTGCCGTCCACGCGGGCGCGCACCAGCACGGAGCGATAGGCCTGCACGGTGCCAATGCCGGCTGCATATTCCGGCAGGTCCTGTTTTTGAACTTTGACGGCGGTGACCGGCACGGCGCCGGATGGGGATTGCGCGTTGGCATGGGGGAAGCCGGAGGCAACCACAAGGCCCAGGGCTGCCAAGGATGACAGCCGGATGCGTGAAAAGAGTGTGTGCACCATGTTCCTCATCGGATCGCCGCGCGTCGGGGCCGGGACTATGCCTAAGCCAAGACGAGCTAGGCAAATGACGGATAAGTCCCCGCGCGCAAGCCCTTTCCTTCGCATGGGAGGGCACGGATTCGTGTGGTTGGGCCAGATGGAATACGCCAGCCCCCCCACATCGCCCGAGCGCGATGCGGCCTACGGCTTAACCGGGCCGGGCCGGTGCACGGAATGCGAGCCGTACCGGCATTTGCCGGTAGGCATCTAGGCCGCGCCCGGCGGGATGCATGATGCCCACACGCGGCTGCTCCCCGGAGAGGGGGGCGAGTTGCCGGCCAAATGCCGAAAAGCTGGGGCCGGCCGCCATTTGCACCGCCGGCGCCGGCGGAGACGACGGCGCGCTGGGCTTCGTTGCGGCCTTCGCCGATGGCGCACCGGGCCGGTCGGGCTGCGCCCAGGCGGCCAGCACCTGTTTCTGGTAAGCGGCACCCACGGTGGGTGTTTGCGAATGATAGGCGGCGGCGGCCAGTGGCCAACTGCCCATCTGGCCGAACAGTGAAACCAGCAGCCCGCCGGCATATTGCGCGTTGGCCGTGGGATCGAATGCCTGGTCGAGCGCACGAAACGCGTCCGGATGCTGCAGCAGGTTCACTTGCAGGCACCCGACATCGATCGAGCGCACCCCGCGTGCCTGCAAAGCCCGCACGGCGGCAATCGCATCTTCCTTGGTTGCGAAGTAGGATCCCCTCCCCTCCGCATTGATCGTCCATGGCCAGGGCACCACCATGCCATCGATCGGGCGGCCCGATTCCACCTTGGCAATCGCGGAGAGGAAGGCATCCGGTATGTGGTGGCTCAGCTCGGCAGACGCGATGGCGGCGCGGCAGAGTGCAGCCGGTGCGGATTGCGCCCGCGCCCCGGCGGCGTGGAGCACAGGCATGACAAGGGCACACAGCAATCGCAACAGAGGCAGCATAGGGCGCATGGGCGGTACTCTGCGCGGTGAACATTATCAAATAGTTACTGCGATGCCACTGCGGCGGTAACGATGTTGCAGCGCAAAAGATTTTGCTTGCACCCGCCCGAAAACCTCCCTAATTGGGAAGGGCAGCGGCGCTTCGGCCCCGCTGTTTCTTGGACGTTTCCTCCCTAAACTTGGCGGTGCCCACAAGGCGCCGCCTTTTTTTTCTTGACGTCCGCGTTGCCCACCGGGTTTTCTCTCCACCCATGGTTGCTGCGGCCGTCTCACGTCGTGAACCGTTTTCGCCCCTAAAATCTCAAATTAGCGATATTTGCGACCGCTTCACGAGATTACTTGCTGCGCTCAGGCTCAAAATGTTTTAATAAAGTGTCGCAATCTCGTTTGAGGAGTGGTATGAGACGTGGCACTACCTATGGTGGCAACTCGCAGGCAGGGTCTGGTCCATGAGTGAAGTGTGCAACAAAGGGCGGTTGCTGGCTGATCGGGCAGCCGTGACGGCGTTGGAATACGGGATCATCGCCGCGTTCTTCGCAGTGCTGCTGGTTGGCATTTTCGGCAATTTCGGCAAGACGCTCGTCACCATGTTCAGTGGCGTTACGTCATCGCTCTGACGTTGCTTGCCTTTTAGCCGCCGCCCGGCAGCATCAGCCGTTCTGCCTCAAGTGCGAGCGACTCCACAAAGGCCGACATATCATCGGTAACCCGTGCAAAGCCCGGATGCTTCTCGAGGCTGGATTCCTTGACATATAAGCGTCTGGCGATTTCGATCTGAAGGCAATGCACGCCATTGGCCGGCTTGCCGTAATGGCGGGTCACGAAGCCGCCGGCATAGGGATCGTTGCGGCGCACAATGTAGCCGCGCCGCACCAGAAAATGCTCGGCATGACGCATCACCGCATGGCTGCAGGTAGTGCCATAGGCATCGCCCAATACGATATCCGGCACTGGCCGCTTATCCTCGCAGGCATGGGCGGGCATCGAATGGCAATCCACCAGCAGGCAGGTTCCAAAACCGTCCTGCATCGAGCGGATCAGCCCCGCGAGCGCGTCATGATAGGGCTGCCAGCCTGTGGCGATGCGGTGCTCCGCCTCGGCGAAGCGCAACCGGTCGCGATAGATGGCGGCGCCGGTGGAAACCACGCGCGCCAGCGTGCCGAGGCCGGCCGCCACGCGCGGGCTGCCGGTGTTGACCCAGTCCGGCAACGAGTCCTCGAACATGCCCGGATCAAGTTCCCAGGGTTCACGGTTGACGTCGCACCAGGCGCGCGGGAATTCGGCTGCAATCAGCACGCCCCCATGGGCGGGGGCGGCGGCAAATATCTCATCAACAAAACAATCCTCGCTGCGGCGCAGGGCGAGCGCATCAAGGCGTGAACTGGCGAGGAATTTTGCATCGTAGTTGCGCCCTGAATGCGGCGAGGAAAACACGACCGGGGCCAAGAGTGTTGGTGGACTGTGCAGTGTGTAGCAGCCAGGATAGGTCTGTGGCAGCGCCAGGGCCGGCGATGCGGCGCGCGTTGATGCGCGTTGTTCTGATCCGGCAGGTGTCACAACGACAATACGGGGCCCCGAGCGGAGGGCGATCGCTTCGAAAATGGCGGCTTACGACTGGGCGCGATCGTATTGGTTCCCTGCCTGGTGGGCGCGACAGGGATTGAACCTGTGACCCCTACCGTGTCAAGGTAGTGCTCTACCGCTGAGCTACGCGCCCCGGCCACCAGACCAGTGGAGCGCGTCTCTAGCGGCGGCGATGCCGGGGCGCAAGAGCGCCCATGGCCTTCCTAACAGCCCTATGCTCCCGCTATCAGACGCCGCATGGATATCGCGACGACTCCGGGTTCGAAAATCATCACTGTCTCCCGGGCCGCTTTCGCGCGGCCGGATACGGATTTCCTGTGCTTTGGCGAAAGCGATGTCGGGGCGCCGGACGTGGCGCATGCGGCCCTGCACGCGGCGCTGGAAGCGGGGCAGACGCGCTACACCGACGTGCGCGGGGTGCCGGCACTGCGCGAGGCGATCGCCGCGTATCTTTCCAGCCGGCATGCGCCGGTGGCGGAGGAGCGGGTGCAGGTAACCGGCTCCGGCATGGCGGCGGTGAATGTGGCGATGGCGGCGCTCATGCGGCCAGGCGACCGGCTGGTTCATATCACGCCCGCCTGGCCGAACTCTGGCAACGCGGCCAGGCTGCGCCACGCAGTGGTGGAGGAATTCCCCCTCACCGCCATGCCGGACGGTGGCTTTCAACTGGATCTGGGGCGCCTGGCCGAGCGGCTGGAGGGCGCACGCGCGCTCTTCATGAATAGCCCGAGCAACCCTACGGGCTGGATGGCAAGCGCCGATGAGATGCGGGCCATCCTGGAGCTCTGCCGCGCTGCCGGGGTGTGGCTGATTTCCGACGAGGTCTATAACCGGCTGGTGTATGAGGGCGAACAGGCCGCCTCGGTGCTGGACGTGGCAGCTCCCGGCGATCGCGTGCTGATGGTGGGCAGTTTTTCCAAAGCCTGGGCGATGACCGGTTTCAGGGTCGGCTGGCTGGTGGTGCCTGAGGGCACGCGCGACAGCTTTACCGAACTCGTCGAAGTGACCCATTCGGGTGTGGCAGCCTTCGTGCAGGCCGCCGCCTTGGCGGCCCTTGCCGATGAGCCGTTCGTAGCCTCGTTCCGCGCTTATTGCACCGCCGGGCGGGCATTGGCCACGCAAGCCCTGGCGGGGCTGAACCGGGTACGGTTCACTGCCCCGCCGGGTGCGTTCTATGCGTTTCTCGGCGTTGACGGGCTGGCCGACAGCCTGGATTTCGCCATGCGGCTGGTGCAGGATTTCGGCGTGGCCGTGGCGCCGGGCGTAGCCTTCGGCAGCGGCGGCGAAGGCCATCTGCGCCTGTGTTTCGCACAGTCACCAGCGCGGCTTACGCGGGCGCTTTCACGGCTGCATAATGCCCTCAGGTAAGTAAGACGTTCTTTTTTGAAAAAAAGAACCAAAAAACTTTTATTTCTGCGCGTGCGCAACGATCCCGGCCATGGCCTGGATCGTGTGAGCTGGCGGAGCAATAAAAGTCTTTTGCTTCTTTTCTTCAGAAAAGAAGATTCTTCCTTATCGGACTGATGTCGCTATAACAGTCTGATTGAAGCACCAAGGGATTTTACGAAACGATGTTTTTGTGCCGGATGATGCTGGCTTCCATCGCGGGGCTACTGGCCGGAGCCGCGCAGGCCGAGTGCGTCATGAACCGGGCGGCGGTTCTGCCGATCACCTTGTGGCAGAACAAGCTGTTCGTGCCCGTTACGGTCAATGGCGTGGCCGAACGTTTTTTTGTGGATACCGGCGCCGCGGTGACCACGCTATCGGACAGCCTGGCCAACGCGCTGAACATTCCGCGCGACTTCGACCATACGATCGACATGTTCGGCGTCGCCGGCCGCGAGAGCCATTTGTATATCGGCGAGGTGGACAGCATCAACGTAGGCGGCTTGGAGGTTAAGAAACAGTCTTTCCCGGTGGCGGCCTTCGGATCGTTTATGCTGGCGGATGGGCATTCGCACGCCGATGGGTTGATCGGCGCGGATATTCTTTCGCATTTCGACGTGGATATCGACATCCCGCACCGGCAGATCGCCTTGTGGCGCGTGCAGGGGTGCAGCGTGGTGAAGCCGGATTGGCAGGGTGATGCATCGAGCGTGCCCATGCAGATTGCGCCGTCGCACAACATCACCGTGCCGGTGCGGATCGACGGGGCGATGCTCGATTTGATGCTCGATACCGGTGCCGGGGATTTGTTGCTTTCCACACGGGCGGCGGCGCGGGCGGGCGCCACGCCGGAGGTGTTGGAGGAGAGCCGGCAATCGACCGGTTTCGGAGTCAACGACCGCAGCTACCCGGTATGGCTACACGTGTTCCGGCGCGTGGAAGTGGGCACGCAGGTTTATGGCGACGTGCGGGGCGTGGTGGTGAACCGCGGCCGCTATATGGACCAGGGTGACGGGCTGCTGGGCGTGGAGTTTCTGAAGCGCGGGCGCGTGTGGATTTCCTACAGCACCAGCACGTTCTTTACCGAGGCGGGCAGGTAAGCAAGATTCTTCTTTTGTCTTACGAAAAAGAAGCAAAAAGACTTTTGTTTCTGGCGCTCGCGGATAGAGTCAGGCTAGTGCCTCGATCTTGGGATAGGCGGAAAAAAAAGTCTTTTCGTTTTTTCTTCAGAAAATTCCTTATCGTCCAGCGGCAAACCCTCCTGGATGAAAAGGAATCGACACCGTAGGGCGTATTTCTTATCCGCCTCTTTTGGTGCCGCCGCAAAAGAGGCGGATAAGCAATCCGCCGTACGGCGTCCACTGAAACACCCAGGCGCAACACAGTACCCTTCGGTCTGGAACATCTTTCTCTCTCAATGTGCCTCCCCCCAACTCGCCCCAATGCCCGTTTCGACAACCAAGGGAATGCTGAGGGCTGCCGCAGATTCCATCACGCTTTTTGCAACCGCCGCGAAATCAGCCGCCTCCGATTGCGGCGCTTCGAACAGTAATTCATCATGCACCTGCAGCAGGAGCCGCCCAGCAAACCCCGCTTCCCGCAACGCTGCCGGAAGCCGCACCATGGCCCGCTTTATGATGTCCGCCGCCCCTCCCTGCAAAGGCGCGTTGATCGCTTGCCGTTCCGCACCCGCCCGCTTCTGCATGTTGCGATCCGCAATACCCGGAATATAGCAACGCCGGCCAAACGGCGTCAGCACGTAACCATGAATCCGCGCTTCCTCCTTCGTGCGCTCCATATAGGCGCGGATGCCGGGGTAGCGGGCGAAATAGGCGGCGATATAGCTGCCGGCCTCGCCCGAATCGATGCCCAGTTGGCGGGCAAGACCGAACGCGGAAATTCCATAAATAATACCGAAATTGATTGCCTTGGCGCGGCGGCGGGTTACGCCATCCATCTTTTCCAGCGGCACCCCAAAAACCTCGCTGGCGGTGCGGGCATGAATATCCTCGCCCTTGGCAAACGAGTCCTTCAGCGCTGGAATGTCCGCCACATGGGCAAGTAGCCGCAATTCGATCTGCGAATAGTCCGCGCTGATCAGCACATTGCCGGATTCGGCGACGAAGGCGCGGCGGATGCGGCCGCCCTCCTCCGTGCGGATCGGGATGTTTTGCAGATTGGGGTCGTTGGAGGAGAGGCGGCCGGTGCTGGTGGCGGCCATGTCGTAGGCGGTGTGCACGCGGTGTGTGGCGGGGTTGATTTCCTCCACCAGCGCGTCGGCGTAGGTCGATTTCAGTTTTGCGAGCTGGCGCCATTCGAGAACGCGGGCGGGCAGATCGTGGCCGAGATCGGCGAGGGTTTGCAGCACGTTGGCATCCGTGCCCCAGGTGCCGCTGGGGGTGCGCTTGCCGCCGGGCATGCCCTGCTCATCAAACAGGACTTCGCCGAGTTGCTTGGGGCTGCCTAGGGAAAATATGTGGCCAGCAAGGCGATGTGCATCAGCCTCCATGATTGCCATGCGGGTGCCGAAATCGGCGGAAAGCCGCCGCAACTCGGTTTCATCGACGCGTATGCCTGCGTTTTCCGCCGCGGCGAGCACAGGCACGAGGCGGCGTTCGAGTTGCTCGTACAGGGCGAGCGATTTGGCCTCGCGCAGGCGCGGGCGGAGGGCCTGCCAGAGTCGCAAGGTTATGTCGGCGGATTCGGCGGCGTAGGCGGTGGCGCGATCGATGGGCACGGCGGCGAAGGCGAGGCGGTTGCGGCCGGTGCCGGTGGTTTCATCGAGCGATCTGGGGGTGTGGCCGAGATGCAGGGGGGAGAGGGTGGGCAGATCGTGTGCGTGGGCGCCGGCGGCTTGCGCGTAGCTGATCAGCAGCACGTCGTCCTGCGGTTCCGGCGCGGGCAGTCCGGCGGCGGTGAGAACCCGGCGGGCGTATTTGGCGCCGGCGCTGATTTTCAGGACGGAGGGATCGGCCAGCAGCGGCGCGAGGGCGGCCAGGATTGTTGGGGCGGGCAGGCGCGGTTCGGTGAGTTCGGCGGTCGGGAATGGAATGTAGCAGGCGCGGCCGGGGGAGATTGCGAGCGATATGCCGAGCAGGGCGGCTTGCAATGGGCGGGGGTTGCCATCGGTTTGCACATTGATGGCGACGCGGCGGGATTTTGTGGCGTCGGCGATCCAGGCGTTGAGAGCCGCTTCAGTGGCGATGGTTTCGTAGGGACCGAAGCCGGCAGCGGCGGTGGCGGGCTCTTCGCGCGGCGCTTCACCTTCCTCGGCCTGCGGGGCGTCGGCCAGGCCGAGGCGCAGGGCGGTGCTGCGGAAACCCATGGCGTGCAGCCAGTCGCCGAGGCGGGCGCGGTCCAGCGGCACGGTGGCCAGCGCCTCGATGGGGAGCGGCAGCGGAACATCGTCGGTGAGGGTGACGAGCTGGCGGGAGATGCGGGCGGCCTCGGCATGGGCGATCAGGTTGTCGCGGCGTTTGGAAGGCTTCATCGAGGAGGCGGCGGCGAGTACCGCGTCGAGATTGCCAAACGTGTTGATCAGCTCGGCGGCGTTCTTGGGGCCGATGCCTGGCACGCCGGGCACGTTGTCGACGCTGTCGCCCATCAGGGCCTGGACGTCGATCACCTTTTCGGGCGGGACGCCGAATTTTTCCATCACCTCGGCGGGGCCGATCGGCTTCTGCTTGATCGGGTCGAGCATCGATACGCCGGGGCGGACGAGCTGCATGAGGTCCTTGTCGGAACTCACGATGGTGACGGTGGCGCCGGCGGCGAGGCCGGCCTTGGCGTAGGCGGCGATCAGGTCGTCGGCTTCGAAATCCTCCAGCTCCACGCAGGCGACGCCGAAAGCGGCGGTGGCGTCGCGCACCAGCTTGAATTGCGGTACGAGTTCGGGCGGCGGGTCGGGGCGCTGCGCCTTGTACTGGTCGTAGATGCGGTTGCGGAATGTCTGGCTGCCGGCATCGAACACCACGGCGAGATGCGTGCCGACGTGATCGCGCATGAAGCGGGCGAGCATGTAGGTGAAGCCGAAGACGGCGTTTACGGGGGTGCCGTCGGCGCGCGTCATGGGCGGCAGGGCGTGGAAGGCGCGGAAAATGTAGCCCGATCCGTCGATCAGGACCAGGCTGGGGGCGTCGGACATCAGAAGGCCAGGGGCTCCTGTCCCCCTCGCCACCGGCGCTTGAACCGGTGGCGCTTTGGT
>Ga0116231_10012490_pt1 | contig 12453 bp, 12 predicted proteins | sample S1TSphgellanicum_2_FD_89695 | JGI IMG/M metagenome (GOLD analysis project Ga0116231, IMG submission 89695) | Host-associated microbial communities from peat moss isolated from Minnesota, USA - S1T2_Fd - Sphagnum magellanicum MG | ecosystem: Host-associated > Plants > Peat moss > Unclassified... | reverse complement strand
GTTCTGAGTGCGCCCAAACAGCTGCAGGGGATCGCGGCATTCGATCTCGAGGTGACCGAGTACGTGGATGGCGGCGAATGAGCGCCGGAAGACTATACTGGCGTTCAATCCAGCTTGTGGAGTCACCCGTGCGAGGAGCGTTTCGTGGCCATTGACCAGTCGAAGATCATCGAGGGGGAGCTCATCGCGCGCGATCTGCGTTTTGCCTTCATCGCCGCGCGCTTCAACGATTTCGTCGTCGAACCCCTGATACGAGGCGCGTTGGATGCCCTGTTGCGCCATGGGGCCACGGCGAAGCAGGTGGAGATCGTGCGGGTACCGGGTGCGTTCGATATTCCGCTCGTCGCACGCAAGCTGGCGCTTTCACGCCGTTATGATGCGCTGGTCACTTTGGGCGCCGTGGTGCGCGGCCAGACACCGCATTTCGATTTCGTCGCAGGCGAGTGCGCCTCGGGCATCGCGCGCATTGCCCTCGAGTCCGGCGTGCCCATCGCGTTTGGAGTGTTGACCACCGATACCATGGAGCAGGCGGTCGACCGCGCCGGCGGCAAGGCCGGTAACAAAGGCGCGGATGCCGCGATGGTAGCCATCGAGATGGCGAATCTTCTGCGCCGCCTCGAAAGTTGACGGGGTGAGCGTTCATCGTGCCCGTAGCCTGGCGCGCCGGCTTGCGTTGCAAGCCCTGTATCAGCTGCAGATCAATCCCCGGCCCTGGGAGGACACCCATCGGCAGTTCGTCGAGGACCCGGATGCGGAGCGGGTCGATCTTGATTACTTCCTCGAATTGTTGAAAGCGATTGCGCCCGATCGGGAACGCTTGGATGCGCGCCTCGCGTCGCTCTGCGAGATTCCCCCCCACGAGCTCGATCCGGTGGAACACGCCGCGCTTTGGGTCGGATTTCACGAGCTGGAAGCGCGTCCGGAGTTGCCGTATCGAGTCGCGCTGGCAGAAGCCGTGTCGCTCACCAAACAGTTCGGTGCCACGGACGGGCATAAGTTCGTGAATGCCGTGCTGGACCGCGCGGCCCAGGAACTGCGTCCTCTGGAATACGGGGTTCCCGCCGGCCAGTCGGCGGGCTAGAGCGCGGTGACCGCCGTTCAACAGCCGCTCGGCGAGTTCGACCTGATCGACCGGTATTTTGCCCGATCGGTTGGCGTTCGCGCCGACGTGATTCTGGGGGTCGGCGACGATGCGGCACTGCTGCGGATGCCACCGGACACTGAGCTCGTTGCCGCCGTGGATGCGGTGGTCGCGGGACGTCATTTCCCGTTCGACTGCGACCCACGATCGATTGGACATCGTGCGCTTGCCGTGAATCTGAGCGACATGGCGGCCATGGGAGCGACGCCGGCCTGGGCGACCATGTCGCTGACGCTGCCGAGCGCGGATGAGGCCTGGCTGCAGGGTTTTTCAGCGGGTTTGTTCGCGCTAGCGGATGCTCATGAGGTGGCCTTGGTCGGTGGTGACACGACCGCGGGGCCGCTGACCATCAGCATTCAAATACTCGGTCATGTCGAAGCCGGCACCGCGTTGCGGCGTGGCGGCGCTGCCGCTGGGGATCTGTTGGCGGTGACCGGTACCTTGGGGGATGCGGGAGCCGGCCTCGCGCTCGTCACGGGGCGGCTGGATGCTCGAGATCGTGCCGCGGCGGACGCGATGATAGAACGCTTCGACTATCCGACGCCGCGGGTCAGGTTCGGTCGCGCTGCTCGTGGCCTAGCGAGCGCCGCGATGGACCTGTCCGACGGGCTCGTTGGGGATCTACCCAAGCTTGCGCGCGCCAGCGGTCTCGCGGCACAAGTCGACGTCGAACGGCTGCCGCTATCGCCGGCGTTGCAGTCGCTTGCCTCGCCGCAACAGGCGCGAGAGTGGGCGCTGGCGGCGGGCGATGACTACGAGTTGTTGGTCGCGGTGCCGCCGCAGCGCTGGGACGCCTTGGCGCAGGTGGCCCGCGGGTTAAACCTAAAGCTCACCACGATCGGTGAGCTGCGTCCCGGAAATGGCGTTCGCTGGATGCTGGGTGGGCAGTTATTTGCGGCCCCCGAACATGGGTTCGACCACTTTCGCTGAGCCTCGACCCAAATCACAGTTTGGCAACGGAGCGGTCAGTATCCTTTAAGCCCATTGCATAAGCTTGTCGCTTCGCAGCACACGGTCACCCTTGAGCAACAGTCGTCCCCATCAAGCGAAGTCTCAAAACAATCGCGAATCCTTGCCCGAAAAAATCGGCAAGTACGTGATCATCAATGAGGTGGGTCGCGGCAGCACGGGCGTCGTTTACCTTTCGCACGATCCCTATTATGGCCGTGACGTTGCCATCAAGGTGTACAACGTCGACTCCAGCGGCGACGAGAGCCGCCAGCGCATCGCGCGCAAGATGTTCCTGTCCGAAGCTCACATGGTGGGCATGCTGCAGCATCCGAACATCCTGCCGATCTACGATGCGGGCGAGGAGAACGGCCATTGCTACATCGTGACCGAGCACGTGCACGGCGCCCGGACGCTGGCGGCGTATTGCCGCCCCGACAACTTGCTGCGCATCGATGACGTCGTCGAACTGATCTACAAGGCCGCCCGGGCGCTTCATTACGCGCACAGCCGTGGCGTCATCCATCGCGACATCAAGCCCAGCAACATCATGCTGACCCTGGAAAGCGAAGTACGCATCATCGACTTCGGGATCGCGCTGGTCGCCGACTCGGAGATATCGCGCATCGAGGGGATTGCCGGCAGCCCGTCTTACATGTCGCCGGAACAGGTGCAATCGATCGAGCTCTCGAACCGCTCGGATCTGTATTCGCTCGGTGCGGTCATGTACGAACTGCTCACGGGCACGCGGCCGTTCCGGGCCGGCAACCTGCAGAAACTGCTGCATCAGATCGTGTTCGCGACGCCTCCACCGATCCACACTTTGCGTCCCGACATTCCCGAAGAACTCGAGAACGTCACGGCCATGGCATTGCAAAAAGATCCCGCCAAGCGCTACAAGACCGGTCTGGATTTCGCCGCCGAACTCACGCGCGTGCATCAGAAACTGCGTGCGCAATACAACCGTATCGATCAGCAAGAACAGTTCAGCCTGCTGCGCAAGCTGAAATTCTTCCATGAATTCTCACACGGCGAGATATGGGAGGTGCTGCGTGCGAGCAGCTGGCAGGACTACGGCGATGGTGAGGAGATCGTCAAGGAAGGCGAGATGGACGATCGCTTCTACATCATCGTCGAGGGCCGGGTCGCCGTCGAACGGTCGGGCAAGGCGTTGGGGTATCTCGACACGGGCGACTGTTTCGGCGAAACGAGCTACGTGCGCGGCGCCAAACGCACGGCCACGATCAAGGCTGCGGGTGCGGTGACCGTCATGAAGGTGAGTTCGACACTTCTCGAACAGGTCTCCGCCGAGTGTCAGCTGCGTTTCAACCAGGTTTTCCTGCGCAACATGATCGGCCGCCTCCAACATGCCGAGAGCAAGTCGGCGGAACGCAAGCTAATCTAGCCGCCGCCGCGATCGCGCGTCACGCCGTCCCGCCATCCCCGGTGTCGAAGCTCTCGATCGCCGGCTCTCCGGCCTTCTTGAGCAAGATCTCCACTTTTTGTTCCGCTTCCGACAGCGCCGTCTGGCAGCTGCGCGTCAGCATGACGCCTCGCTCGAAAGCCGCCAATGACTCCTCGAGCGGCAGGTCTCCCTGTTCCAGCCGTTCGACCAGGGCTTCGAGATCGCGCATCGCGCTTTCGAAGTCGATTTTCGGTGATTCCGGGGTGTTTGCGGCCATGGCTGGAACGGTACAGGCGCTGGGCGACATGCGCAAGTTCACACCACGAAGGGTTCGAGGCCGGAACATTGCCAAGGCGTGAGCCATGTCACAGCAGCGGACTCGCACGATTCTCGCGTTTGAGTACCATTGAGGAAAGGAATGCATATGCTTCATTCAACCAAGCCAGTCGTCGCCGGCGCGTGCCTGTTGGCCGCCCTGTTGGCCTGCTTGGGTTGCGAGCCCAAGCGCATTCCGCCGATGACGGTTGCGGATTTGATGGAGGACCGCGTCACCCTCGATGGCATTTTGATGAAATGCAATCAGGAACCGGAGAAGGCGCGCAACGACGCGGATTGCCTCAACGCGCGCGTCGCCATCGAACGGCTGGCGCAGGATACTGATCCGAACGAAGCGGCCAAGCGCAATGCCGATTTCGAGCGCCGGCGCGAGCAATTGCGGCAGGCTCAGGAACGCGCCCGCGAGGAACAGGAATCGAAGACCAAGGTGGATCCTTACAATCTGCCCGTGGTACCGGTCGACCCCGGTGCCCCGACCGCCGGTGCCCCCGTCGCGAACCAACCCAAACCCTAGGAGCCGGGCGGCGCAGGGTTTTCTCTTGAGGTAATCTGGACGCCCCGCCAAACGGAGTCAGGGTGCCTTGAGGCTATTCGCCGCGTTCATGTTGAGTCCAGCCCTTGCGACCGCCGGGGTTGTCTACGAAGTCGCCATCCGGCCCGTCGATCAGTCCAATATCGCGCTTGCGTCCCCGCCGTCACCCGCCGTCGTGACCCAATACTTCGTCGAGGAAGGCAAGGTCCGGGTGGGTGGGCCGAATGCGAAGACCATCTACTTGTTCAAGGATCGGACCATGTATGTCGTCGACGGCGTCTCGCGGACGGTCCATGTGCTGAAGCGTGCCACGTTGAGCCAGCTGCTCGAACATTACGCGGATGCGGTCAAACAATTGCAGGATGCCGCGGCGAATGCGCCGCCCCAGGATCGCGCGGAGGCGGAGCGCAAGGCGAACGACATGCAGGAGGTCAGTGAGCGGATGCGCCAGCCGGTGCCGCACGATTATCGGGTGACCGCCCGGTTCGAATCCGTCGACGGACACGCGTGTAGAATCTGGGAGGAATACGAAAGGGATGCGAAGCGATTGGAGCTTTGTATTGCGTCTCCCGCATCGCTGCCGGGCGGAGCCGAGATACTCAACGGCTTGAAGACATTGAGCCAGTTTCGCCAGGGATCGGACTTCGCATTCGGCATCGCATTCGGTTTGACGGACTGGTGGCCGGATTTCGCCATGCTCGGCGGCGTGCCGCTGCTGATCCGCGAGTACAAGTACGACAGTCAGATATCCGAGGCCATGCTGTCCAACCTGCGTCCAGGAATTCCAGCCGGAAATCGATTCGACCTACCCGCTGGCTATGAGATGCAAGAGGGTCCCGATTACACCCAGTGGTATGTCCGGTGACCGTGCGTCCGCCGCTCATTGAGTTTCGGGCAGGGTAACCATGGTCAGCGTGCGCTGACCCAAGGCGGCATTGTCGCTGGGCGCGTCGATCACCACATAAAAGCTTCTGGCGTCGTGGTGGCCCGGACCGGTAATGAGGGGTATGAACAGATTGACCTCTTTTTTCCGTCTTCGATGTGTTCCACCTGGGATGGCACCGCCTTGAAATCGCGGCCGGGTTTCGCCGTTCCCGATTCCGTCCACCAGAGGAAAGTGACATCGCCGCGCAAGCTGCGGGTGCGCTTGACCACGACGTGGGCCATGGGCTCGGAAGGCGCCACGTCGACGGTGTCGGCGGCCAGTTCCAGACGCGCATGGATTGGATTGGCCACGGTCGCGGATGACGTGGCAGCCGGTACAGCGGTGACCGGCGCCTCTGGTTGGGCCGTCGGCGGAGCCCGGTTGGCCACCGCCGGGGGAGCCCGGTTGGCCACCGGCGCTTCTAGTTTCGCTGCAGGCTCCGGCGGCAATAGGGGTGGCTTGGCTGCAATGCTCGAATGGCTCGCTCGAGCGCGCGGTGCCGCGGTGATCGCAGCCTTGGGTGGCGCGAGCGTGCTCGGCGGAGACGACAAATTCAAGGCGCGAGCGGCGGCCGCTCGGGCTTTTTCCAACGCATCGTGATGCGTCACGGCCCACCCGATGCAGGCCGCGACGAATACGGCACACAGAACAGCCACGCGCGACGCACGACCCTGATGTGGTTGCCGGGCCGACAGCAGTGCCGGCAGCGCCGGTAAGTGACCGGCCGCGGAAACCGGATCGAGTTGGCGCATCCATTCTCCGACGTCGCCGGGACGCCGCTGCCGCTCGAATTGCAACCCTGCCCGCAGCGCGTTCCATTGCAGCCGGCCGAGACCGGCTGGACGGTTGGGCTTCAGGCGCAAGGTGCGAGCCCTGAGAGCGCTGTGCTCCCCAAACGGATGGTTGCCGGTCAAGAGAACGTACGCGATGCACGCCAGCGCATAAACATCGTCGCGAACGTCCGCGATCTCGCCTTCGAGCATTTGACAGCTCGCAAACCCTCGCGTCGCCACGGCAATCTGATTTGCCTCGTCGAACTCCGAGATCCATGGAGCGCTGCGCAAATGATGAGAAGCGCCGAAGTCCAATACCCGAACCTCTCCCGCGTCGGTGATGAATATGTTGCCCGGGTTGAGATCACCATGCGCAATGCCGCGGTCATGGGCGTGCGTGAGCGCCGAGCCCACGTCTCTAATGATCGCGAATGCATAGGAACGATGCATGGGGGCAGAGAGATATGCGCCGATCACTCGGGTCAGCAGCGCACCGCTCAATAATTCCATCGTGAAAAAAGCCACGTCGCCATCGCGATCGAATTCGTGTACGCGAACGATGTTGGGATGGGACAGGGATTGCAGGTATTGAAATTCGCGACGCAGTTCGGCGAACAGGTGTGGCCTTCGAATCACCGCCGAATGCAAAACCTTGATGGCCACCCTTTGGTCGCCGCGCGAACCATCGACACGGAATTCATCGATGGCCTCGAACACCGTGCCCATGCCGCCCTGGCCCAACAAGGCCACGATCCGGTAGCGCCCGCGCAGCACATCGCCGGGCTGCAGAGTGCGTTCGGCTTGCGGTCGTGCGGTCTGCGCCATGACCGGCGCCGCGGCGCCCACCGCATGCACGGCGCCCGGACGCATGAGTGAATTTTGCAAATGCGCCTTGAGATCAGCAAACGCCGCCGCGTTGATCTTGCCGCGTCGATAATACTGGTCGATGCGTGCGAGGAGTTCCCACCCCGCGTCGGTATCGTTCTCCAGCAATTCGCCCACGCCGCGCAGAAACGTATCTTGGTCGCAAGCTCCGCTCGCGAAGCTATCCAGCCATTCGTTTGCGGAAATCGAATCCGCGGCGCGCCCCGGCTGTCGCGTCACGGGCTCTGTCGATGATTGCATACACGAACTTTCTTCCGATCCGCGAAGTTCTGCAAGATGGGGGCTAGATTGATGCGGTGCTCCACGCGCCGGTCGTCACGAGTGGTACCGCATGAAGAGTCCGATCGTCAATGCGAAACCCAACAAAAGTATGCAGATTCGCATGACCTTCTCGTTTACGCGGTTCAGCGCATAGGCGCCGATTTGGCCGCCGGCCAGCGCGGCGGCCGCGACCACCGCGACCTGGGTCCAGGCCACGCCGTTCGAGAACAAGAAGATCACCACGGCCGATGAGTTCATCACACCCGCGAGTACGTTCTTCGTGGCTCCCGCGCTGCGCAGGGCAAGTCCCGAGAGCGTCAACGCAGCCAGCATGAGGATCCCGATCCCGCCTCCGAAGTATCCTCCATAGATCGAAATCCCAAATTGCAAACTGCCGGCAATCCACGGACCCAAGGGCTTGGGTTTGGGGCTTGCGCGACGCACGAAGCTTCCCCAGGCGAACACCAGTGTTGCGAAGAGCACGAGCCAAGGCACCAGCGCGGAGAAAATCGATACGGGCGTCACGAGCAACAAGACGGCGCCCAAGCCCCCGCCAATCAGGCTGATGGCGACCAAAACGCGCAACCTGAGCGATGGGGTGCCGGCGCATTGCCGACGACCCGCAAATCCCGTCGCCATTTGACCGGGAAACAGTGCAATCGTCGAGGAGATATTGGCGGCTCGCGGATCGAGTCCGGTGAGCAACAACGCCGGAAAAATCAGGAAAGAACCACCGCCGGCGAGCGCGTTTTGGATCCCGGCGACGAAGGCCGCGATGGCCAGCAAGACGTACAGCGCTGCGTGCGTCAACTTGAGCGTGCGACTAGCGGTTTTCCTCCAACGGATAGGTGCGTGGTGCATCAGCCGCCGGTGTCGCGGGCGTTCGGGCCGGCGCAGCCGGCACGTCGGCTTGCGGCGCGGGGGAGCCGCGGACCGTCGTTCGGGTGGCTAGGGCCAAGCGCTCCAGGAAACGTTGTGCGGTGGCGGGCGCGGCCGGTGATTGGCCCGAGAAAATCTCGGTGGCCGTGACGCCGTCCTTGCCGTAGAGCGCGGCATTCGCGGATTTGTCGATCGAGATGACGCTGCCGTCGAGGGCAATGCCGCCGAATAATCCGCGGGTGCGCGCATAAGAATAGATTTCCGCCAAGGCGACGTCCGTAGACGCCGAACCCTGACGGCCGACGGGACCCGTGGCAACCGATGCATCGGCGCCTAAGGTGAGCTTGCCGCCCGCAATACCTTCGACGCCACTCTTCGTCGTGAAAACCAGAATGATGTCCGACGATTGGGCGCCAGCCTGGAACCCCCAGCTACCGCCGGTCAACGAGACGAACACCGGATTGCTCCAAGGCGCATCCAACTTGTCGCGTACCACGAGCACGCCGTTGCCATGACGACCGCCAAAAATGAAAGCCACCTTGGTCACGTCGGGTATCACGGCGATGCCATAGGCGCGCGCCAAGAGGGCATCCGGCAGCCGCGAGTCGGGCATCGCCTGAACCTCCTCCAATACCTCGGTCGCCACCAAGAGCCGACCCTCTTCACGCGCTCCCGCATGCGCGGGCGCGATGCTCGCCGTGGCGCTCGCGACGATCATCAGCAGGGCGGCGAGCCTTCTTTTTGCAGGATCGAACATGGCAACTCCTCGTGTCATCACTCGTATGTTAATGGCACGGACCGCGCGGCTCGTGCTTGGTTGCGCAAGCTTAACCCGAGCGGGCTCGGGACAGGTCGGGACAGCTCCTAGTGCGCTCCAGCGAGCACCTCGCTGGCCTCGGCGTCCCGATGATGGGTGCGCAAGTATTGCACCAGGTGTGAGGTAGCCCATTCCGTCGCGGGATTGGCGGCGCCCACCTGCGACAAGAGCCGGTTGCGGGCGGCCACGAGCAGCGGCTCGCCATCCGCCGCGTCGTCGCGCAGGATCTGTGCCCAACCCAGGCTCGCCTGCGTGCGCGCCGTGCGCCAGCTGTCCGCGCCGGCCAGCGCCGTATTGATGTCGAGGGCGGCGCGCAGCTCGATTTCGGCGGCCGGAATCGCGCCACGCTGCAATAGCACTTCACCCAGCAACTCCCGGATCGAGGCGACGTAGAGGTGACGCGCCGGCAAGGATTGCGCATAAACGGCGAGCGCCTGGCGAGCGGTCGACTCCGCAGCGGGCAAATCGCCGGCCTTATCGAAGAGGCCGGCCAGATTCGACAGGTAATAACCGGTCAGGTAGTGCTTCATGCCGAGCCGTTCACTCGCGATGTCCACGGCCACCTGCGTCGCCTTGATGGCGCGCGCCAGATCACCGCGCCGCTCGTACAGAATGCCGAGGTGGGATTGAATCTCGGCCACGCGCTGATCATGCGCACCGAACACATTGCGCTCGATGTCGAGCGCCTCGTTCAGAGCCTGGTCGGCTTCGTCGTACTTTTCGCGCTGGGTCAATATATAACCCAGCGTCGCCAAGGCGACGGCGTGGTCCGGATGGTTGCGGCTGACGGTGGCATCGAAGATCTTCATGGCCTCGCGCTGGTCGCGTTCGGCCAACGGCAGGTCGCCGCGCCAAAGCGCGGCAGTGGCAAGGCTGCCGAGCGTGGACGCGACGGCCAAATTCTGGTAACCGAGCGCACTTCGATAGACGGCAAGAGCCTCGGTCAGCAATTTGCTCGCCGCTTGCGGGTCGCTTTTGGCATCGAGTTCGAATTGACCCAACTGGACCAGAATGTCCGCGGTTTCCCGGGAGGGCGTCGTGTCGGCATGCCGCGATAACGACAGCGCCTGCTGCAGGTATGCCTCCGCCGTGATGAGGTGTCCCCCATCGGTCAGCGCGCTCGCGAGGTTGGCGAGCGCGGCGGCGGTACGATGTTCGTCGAATGGGCGTTCCTCACGCCTGATCGCGACCGCTTGTTCGAACAACGAGATGGCGCGCTCGCTCGATCCCAAGCGTCGGTAGGCGAGTCCAATACTCTCCAGCAGCTGCGCCCTGACCTCCGGCTGCAAACTGGTGTTGCCCGAGATCTTGTCGGCGCCGCGATCCAGCAAGTCCTTGGCCGTCGGCTCCCGGCCTTGTGCGTTGAACGGGTCGGCCTGGGAAAAGACGTCCACGAGAAACGCCGACACCTGCTGCGCGCGATCGCGTTCCTGTGCGGCGGTGTCGCGTGCCAGGACGATCCGATGGTTCTGCCAAATGGTCACGCCGGCAATCGAGGCCAACCCGACGAACGCCGCGGCGATGGCGAGCACCGGCAACAAATGCCGCAGCATGAACTTCCCGGTGCTGTAGCGCCAATCTCCATGCCGTGCGAGTACCGGCTGGCCCAGAAGATGACGGTTCACGTCGTCCGCCAGGGCGTCAACCGACGCATAGCGTTTGTCCGGCTCCTTGCGCATGGCCTTGGCGATGATGGCGTCGAGGTCGCCACTCAGGCGCGCGCGCAGCCGTTGCGGCGACAAACCACGCCGGTCGGAAATCCGGCTGCGATCGGCGTCCTTTTCACCGCTCAGCTTGGCGACGACGGCCTGACTCGCCCGCAAGGGGTCATCCATGCAGATCGCGCGTTCGAGCTGGAGCTGGCTGTATCCCGACAAGCGATACGGCGATCGACCGGTCAGGAGCTGGTACAGCAGCACACCCAGGGAATAGATGTCGGTGGCGGTGGTGATGGGTCGTCCCAGCACTTGCTCGGGAGCGGCGTTCTCGGGGGTCAGGATGCGCTCTTGCAGGCGGGTCACGGGCAATGTGTGGGATAACGATTCGGGTGCGAGTAACTTGGCGATCCCGAAATCGAGCAGCTTGGGCGTCCCATCCGCCGTGACGAAAATGTTGGCCGCTTTGATGTCCCGATGCACGACCAGATTACGGTGCGCATATTGAACGGCGGCACAGACCTGCACGAACAATTCCAACCGCTCGCGCACGAACAGGGTGCGACTATCGCAGTAAACGTCGATGGATTCTCCGTCGACGTGCTCCATCACCAAATACGGCGTCCCATCCTCGAGGTCGCCGCTGTCGATCAATCGTGCGATCGACGCATGATCGAGCGTGGCGAGAATGTGGCGTTCGCTGTGCAACCGGTTTCGCAAGCGCGGATGCAGACTCGTGTGGTGCATGACCTTGATGGCCACGGTTTGCCGATACTGCAAGTCGTCGCGCTCGGCCCGGTATACGGTGCTCATGCCGCCGTGGCCGAGGATGGACACGATCTTATACGGACCGACCCGCGCGCCGAGCAAACGATCTTGGTGTGCCTCGAGCAGCGCCTCGGCTGCCTCGCCAATCACATTCGGAAAGGGGTCGCCCTCTTGCCGATCCGACGCCAGCAGCGACTCGACCGACGTACGAAGCTCCGCGTCGTTGCCGCAATGCCGCGCCAGGCGCGCATCGCGCTCCGCCGGGTCCGCGTCGGCGATCTCCTCGAAAACGGATTGGATCCTCTGCCAGCGCGCGCGTGAAATCATCCTGAACGGCTCGAGCTGATCTCCGTGAGCAGCCAGGCCTTGGCGAGCCTGATGTCGCGGTGCACGGTGGCCGTGGACGTGCCGGCCGCCGTGGCGATCTGTTCGTAGGTCAGTCCGCCGAAGTAGTGCAATTCGACGACTTGGGCGAGGCGCGGCTCCAACTGGATCAGGCTCTCGAGCGCGTCGTCCAATTCGACGACATTGAAATCCACCGGAGGCGCGCCGGCCGCATCCGCACCGAGTTCCCCTGGGGCCACATTGCGTTTCAAGCGGGAGCGGGATTTGGCGTGGTCCACCAACACGCGGCGCATGAGCCGTGAGGCGAGGGCGAAGAAATGGGTCCGGTCCTGCATGGCGACGTTGGCCTGGATCAGCCGCAGGAACGCTTCATGGACCACCGCCGTGGCTTGCAGCGTGTGACCGCCGCGCTCGGAACTCATGTATTTGCGCGCCAGCCGCCGCAATTCGTCGTACACGAGCGGTGTCAGACGTTCCAGCGCCTGGGGGTTCCCCAAACGCCAGTCGTTCAGCAGCTGCGTGAAGTTTGCGGGGGCTGGCATCGTGATTTTGTCGTCATCTCAATCAAAAGCTTCCCCATCAGAAGGGTATCCGGAGTTTTGCTAAAAGCGCGCAGAGTCCATTTGAGGGAATTTTGTGCGCAACGTCGCTTTATAGGCAGGGGATGCGCTTTCGGCAGCGTAAGTCCTCTAACGGCTTCTCTTAAGACCAACAACGGAGTTTCTAGCAATGAAAGTTAGTTTAATCGCTTTGATCGTGGGCTGCGCTGTGACCACGACCGCT
>Ga0116231_10012489_pt1 | contig 12454 bp, 6 predicted proteins | sample S1TSphgellanicum_2_FD_89695 | JGI IMG/M metagenome (GOLD analysis project Ga0116231, IMG submission 89695) | Host-associated microbial communities from peat moss isolated from Minnesota, USA - S1T2_Fd - Sphagnum magellanicum MG | ecosystem: Host-associated > Plants > Peat moss > Unclassified... | reverse complement strand
TTAAATTTATTTTTTGGGGTTTTTTGTTTTTTTTTTTTAAAATTAAAAATTAAAAAAAATTTTTTTAAATTTAAAATTTGGGCCAAAAAACCCCAAAAAAAAGAAAAATAATTTAAATTTCACAAAAAACCCCCCCCCCCCCCTCCCCCCCAATTCACCAAATGGTTTGGGGAAAAAAGAAATTTTAATCCAATTTACCCTAGAAAGAACACATTTATCCAAATACCTTCTGAATTTTTGGGTCAAATGAGAAACAAAGAATTTCAAAATAAAAATCACTGCCCCTGAAGGTAGCATTGCAGTTAAATAATAATAATAAATAAATACATAAATAAATAAATTATTAATAATAAATTCCCAACAACATCAGTAGAGAATCAAAACATGAAGGTGTATGGGGGGGCACTTGATGAATGAAATACAAGAGGATAGATAATTTTGCCAGGCTTTGTTTCTCTAGGGTGCATACATGGATGATAATTGGTATGTGTGTAGTATCATTACATATATTAAAGGGCGTCGGGATGAGAAATGAAGCTTCCCCTGAATCCGTCTGGTCGTCCATCCCGTCATCCGTCCAGTCCATCCATCCAAACAGAACAAATATATGTTTCCATCCATCCGTTCGTCATCCATCACTCTGTCGAATACGAAAGGCACGGATTTTTGGTATTTGTTTGTTGAAAACATCAAAAATCGTGTGTTCCGTCCATTTGGGTAGTTCTGGCCACTCTAGTTGTGGTGTGGCCACCTACTTGATACCATTGCACAAGGGCTCCGGAAATCGTTGTTGGAAATTTTAGCAAATTTTTTTAACCAACTTGCACATTGGTACAACCACCCGACCGTTTGTTTGTTGTTTTTTTACGATTCATGAAGTTAGTTGCATTTTGTATCACGTCGGACAATACATATCGGACAACAATACAGCCATGAATGAGTGCAGCGGCATGTGGATGAATGATGGGTGGACAGGAAACAAATTTTCCGTTACGTTCCAATTCCCAACTAAACTATAACTATGGTAGTTATCGCAGTTACTCTTACTCTACTTTTACCGACCAACCCCATCAGCAATTACTTACTTACCGAACCATCTATGTTCCCAACTAACCACAACCCACCTATTATCCTACCTACCTACCTACCTACCTACTTATTTACTTACCTACCTATCGATTTATTTACTTACCTACCTACTTAGTTACCTACCTTCCAACCTATCAAACTAGATACAAGACCTAATTTTTATGAGATAGGTGTGAAATCCGACAACAACTTGGGTTGGGTGTTCATTCACAATTGATTCGGAACGGGATTCCGATGGATGTTGGTGTTGGTGGGTGTTGGTTCCACTCTAGACCCTACTACGGGTCACTATTACAGTTAGAACGTCACTATAGGTGCTCTTGGAATGATGAGGGACGATGAGATATGGTAGGTAGCTAATGGGAGTGTAGTTTGCATGAACCAAGAATCTGCATGACTTTTTTTTTCGTTGCAAACTCGATGGATTTCAACAAAGGGGTGTTGTGTGTCATGGCACACAATGTGGCCTTGCCATTTAAATTATTAATTAAAAAGTATCTTTTATAAAGGCTTATTATAAAACAATTATGAAAAACTCAAATATTTCACCATTGCAAAAAATTATAATCTTCGAAAAATCCTCCTCTAAATGAAAAACCAAAATCCTTCAAGATATTATATAACTCTATTTGTTTGGAGTTTTTTTCATCTCAATTGTTGCTTGTTGGAGGCACTTATTATTTATTGGAGTCGATCGAATCTTCTTTGCTCAACAAACGTCCCATAATAGTAGTATGGCAAGTTCAACATTTCAGTATTGTATAATTATTTTGTTTTGAACGTTCCATGTTGAGAACTAGATTATTCTGGCGAATATTTTAAAAGATTTATTATTTTTTTTGCATTTTTTTTCTTTAGAAGACTTTATTTATTTATTTATTTTGGGAATGTTTGAAAATTTCTGAATATAATATTAGTTGGTGTTGAAGTTGCCATAGTATCATGGTTGTAGTGCTTTTTTTTTCTTTTTCTTTTTTTTTCAATTTTGTCATGTAGCCAAAGTGGTGATCATCCAGAAGTTGATTTAGCTGAATTTGGTCATTTTTTATAGATTTTTATTTTTATTTTTTTGTGTGGTCATTTCTCCCAAAAAAATCATTAAATTTTTAACAACGGTGTGAAATTGGTTTCATATCTTATTGTCTCATGCACTTTGTATGCAAGTTTTTGAAATGCATCTTGCCACCCTTGAAACTTTTCCAAGCATGCCATAATTCTTCCCTAACATCCCCCCCATTCCACTTGCAAAGTGCACCCCAAATAATCCCAAATCTGCCCCCAAAATAACCCCCTCAAAAACTCCCAATTCACCCCTTGTTACCCACAAACCACCCTCCAAATCTGTTCTCAAAAACAGCCCCAAACCAGTCCCTCAAAAATTTCCAAATTCATCCCTTTTTGGTCACATGCAACCTCCAAATCTGCCATAAACCAGCCCTCAATTTTATCCTAACTTTGCAAAAATTTAGAGAACAAGATAACTTAACTACAAAATGGCATAGCAAGGAAAAAACAAGAAAAAATGAAACCTAGCAAATTTGTAGGTTACATCATATCCAATTCCTAGGGCATGGCCACTACAACCTCATTCAAAGATTCATGACAACCCAAAACAACAAATTGAATATATCAACTTTGACCAACACGGGAATCAAATTTGAAAGAAAAAAAAGACTTGAAAGATGTAAGAAAGGAAAAATAGAATTCAACTAAAGCCTATTGTTGATATGCTTCAAATCCAAAAGCCCAAATGATGCAATTACATCCTCATTCTCCTTCATTCGGGTTTCTTCCATTTTCATGAATTTTTCCATGGATGGAAAACCACCAACATGGGCATCATTAGGCCAATTTTTGTAAATGCTTATAAGTATCTCAAAATTTTCCATGCCCAACTAAGAATATCTTAAGTTTGTGTAAATACCTGCAATATTGAAAACTCTTTCAACCTCAGTTCGAGAGCCAACAATCCCAAAAACTTGTTATTCTACAAATTCAACATTAAAAAATGAATTTTATGGGCTTTCCACCATACTAATGGATCTTTGCAATCCTTTTCAATTATTTTCTTGATCCTAAAATGAGTCAATTATTCTTTTTCCACTGACAATGCCATCTCTACATTAATTCATAAGATCATACAAACTTGTAGATTGGGAAATTTGGGATGTAGATCTAAGAGCTCTTTTACTTGCATGGGTTGGGTGAAAAAATTTGTATGCATAAACAAGGAGTGGGAATAATACCTATTTATCATACTCATCTACAATTTGAAAAGCCATTTCTTTACCAACATATAGAATCACCAACTCGAAGCCCTTATAATGGGGGTTTAACACCATGGCCAACATATTATGGGCCTTATGAAGTTGAAAGGAAAGCATAAATGGAAGGAAAGGATCAAGAACTTGTACCACTTGTTTTTGCATGTGTTGTTGTAGGACTTGAAGTTCACCATCAAAATCTAGAAATTTCATTGGAATCAAGTGTCAAATAATCCACTTACATTTGACATACCAATCATGTGGTTGTAACAAAGGCATTAGAAAGTCATTAGTAGCTTTGGTTTTGGTTCAACACACATTGTTGGACCACAAGACCCAAAATGCCTTCAATAATTTGAATTATAACCCAAACTTGTGGATTTGGCACATAGCCTTGAAATGCCAACGATTGTTGCCTTTTGTAGTAAAAGGCAATGGTGTGTTTGAATTCCAAAATCTCTTGGAACAAAATGACTCAAAAAGAAAAGAAAATCAAGTCGTCATTAGGGTTTTGAACTTTTGTGGGGGGCATGCTAATATCCAACACATGCCTTGTGCCATTCTTATCACCCCTTCCTTTTTTTTAGTCCATGTGATTATTTTTGCAAAATGAATTGTGTTTCTTTGATGGAAATAAAGGTTAAACCAACAATATTTTTAAAATCATATGTCATGTTGGGAACACTTAGACATAACACACCCCCACAAATGGTGTTATTTAATATGACCCCACAAATGGTGTTGCCATCTTCAACACTTCACATGAAATAATAGAAATCAAAATAGTGGTCATGGTTGAAAGATTGTTCACCTCACCTTTAACATAAGCAATAACTTGAGCATTAAGCCCATGTTTTACAAGCATTTCATGAACTTACAATGGCACTCCTAGAAGTGTTTGTTGTTTCAAAAAAACCAATGGTTACATGACAAGGCTCCCACTTTTCATTCAAAAAATGCACAATGTAAACAAATGTATCCATTCCACCTTTAAACATCCATAAATCAAAGTTCATTGTACAAGAATTACAAGACTCAAGGGTTGAAAAAGTGTACATTTCCTTGGTCTTATTTGTCATCTTAGGTAAGATTTCATTGACCAAAGTTTGCCTTGATGGATAATTCAAATGAAGATTTTATTTCAAAAAAAGCTTTCTAAAAAATGGAGCTTCAACAAAAAACAAAAGCACTAGCTCCTTAGCTAGCTCCTTAGCTATGAACAATGTCAAATCCTCTTCAAATTCCTTTTGGTGAGGATCATTATTGGGATAAGGCACATCATAACCAAAGAAAGAATAAATGGTTGATTGGGTGGTGCTAGAGCTTTTCTTTGTAGGTCACTTCTGTCCTTTAGGATCCTTTTTTTCTTGTTCAATACTTTTATTTCAAAATTCCCAATGAGTGGTTTCAAAATGTTTCTAAAAAACGAAATCTCATTTGTTGTGTTATATGTTATGACTTTAAGTTTTAAATCTTGCAACTAGGCCATTAGGATTGCAAAAAATACATATCAATTGTTCAAGTTGGTTTGAGTTTGAGTTTGAACTTGAACTTACCTTAAAAGAAGATGTGTTGTGGGTGTAAGGAATGTTTAAACAATAGGATTATGACTTTAGCTTTTGAAAAATCTCGTTGTTTTGCCAACAAAGCCTATTAAATTGTAGCATTTATGGTCGTAGAATTATGTATGAATGTTGTGTTTGCAATTACACCAAAAATTGATGTTGAACCATAACAATCAACCTCCAATGGAGGTTCATTGCGATAAATGTCCTTTGCATCGAAAACTAAAATCTCTTCCATGTTGGAAAGAAGCTGGCTATGACTATAACAACATTAAAAAAACATCGGGATGAAAATAGTAGGAAAATCAAAAGAGGATCAAAAGATGAAGGTGATGGCAAAGAAACTTGTAGGAATAATTAAACTATGATGACATTGATAACAAAAGGATGAAAACATGATCAAAAGATGAAGACGATGAAAAGGAACCATGTAACAACAAGTATACTAGAATGACATTAATGACCAAAAGGATGAGAAGAGGATCACAAGACAAAGATAATAACAAGGAAATAAATGGGACGATGATGATTAAGAAGATGAGAAGTGAATCACAAGACGAAAGTGATGACAAAGGTGGGCAATAACATAGAATGACGGTGTGCATGTGTGAAAATATGAGAATCACCAAAATTGGAAACAAAATACACGATACAAAACCCTTAACATGAAACTAAAACTAAAACTAGTTTTTTGAAAAAGAATTGATTCAATTCTAATTTTTGTGGCACTTAAGAACTAGATTTGATTTTAGTTTTGATTTGAATATTCAAATGGAATGGGGGAGTTGGTTTCCCACCCAATTACTATAATATTCATAACCCCAATTTCAATTATTATTCAATTTCACCATTGAAACCCAATTTTGGTTAGATTTTATTTAAGTTTTGATTACTTGACACTAAATTCAACCCTATGTAATCGACCAACCTAAATAATCACACAACATTGGTTCTTACCCACCAAGGTGGATACTTCCCTAATGTTGGTTAGAAGTTAAAACTATTGTGGGGCATGCATTTGATTTTTGAAATAATAGTTAACTCTAAGCTTTTGAAATTTTAATTGAAGAATTACTTGAATGTGGGGTTTTGAAAACTTGAGTTGGGTGGGTATGAGCTGGATGCAAAGGTTTGATTATTGGTCAAGCCAAGTACATATTTAGGTTCTTTAACAAATACATGTTAATCAATGGTTGAGTTCAATGTTGGAAAGTGCAAAGTATTGTTTAGTCCCAAAATAAAATGTTACTTGTTTTGTAATTCTTATTGAATGAATTGTGATTAATTCAATGAACAAGAATTTAGGTGGTCACCAACATACGAATTCACCGGTGCCATGTCAATTCACTAGTTCTATTTACCTATAAAACAAACAAACCAAAAAATCCCCTCCCAAACCACCCTCCCCCCCACCCCCCTTCATCCACACCCAAAACGAAAAAGAGAAAAAAAAAGTGGGTCTCTTGTGATGCATTCACACTTGATGTTAAGTCAATGTTAAATGAAAATCTAGGTGACATCCTAGGTGGCACCCAATGTCAAATGGGTGATAGCTTAATGTCAAGTGAATATAAACTTAACATAAAATGTTCATGGTAAGTAGGTGTAACTCTCAAATGACTAGCATGGTGTTAGGGGATTCAACACTAAAGTCCCTAACACCAAGTGTGAATGCACCTCTAGTTCTTTGGCTTGTCTCATTGCCTACCACAATATTTTTTCCATCACACTAGTCCTTTCTAATTTTATTTGTACACCAATACGTAATTCCATGAGGATGGGTATTTAGTTAAGCAAGTTATTAGTTTTGGTGGGGGTGTGATGTAGATGGAATTGAACTTAAATCCAATTTTTTTGGGAAATTTTTGGAATTAAAGGATTTATAAACCCTAAAAACCAATCTCAAAATTACATTGGAGGTTCTATAATTTTTTTAAAAACCTCTCCTTAATCTAGTAAAACCATATGTGGTTGAAAGCTTTAGATACCCACGAAAGTAAACCTCTAAAATAAACATGTCGGTGATTGAACACTTAAGTGCTTAGGGCAAGCTGAATCCAAAGGGAGGGCATCATTGTTTTTAGTGTCCAAACAAAACTTGAACCTCTCCTATTGGCGCATCTAGCACATTAAAAATCATCAAAAACAAAACAAAATTGAGAAAGTTAAGGCCGTTCAAAGTAGAAGGGGTCAAGAATTCAAAAAAACAAACCACCAAACATTATAAAGACCAATTCCCAAACACTCAAAAAATTGCTTATATGTTGTTCTATTACTATTAGAGTTCAAAGACAATTTATAAAACTTCAGCTAGTTCTCCTATAACATTTTGAATAGTTTAAAATGAATAAAAAATAAAAAAGTTATAAGGTTTGAAAGTAAGAGAGGTCCAAAAAGAAGAAATGAATAAGATGAAATGGTGAGCTAGAGACCTGTTAGGCTGGTTTTGTTCCTTCTTCAAATCCAAGAAGGAACCTCGATCTTTTTACAGTTCAGATTTGTAGTCCAACCAAAACTGGACTTTTTTATGGTAAGTTCCACTTGATAGCCAAGAATATAGAAAGATTTTGATTTTTTTTTCTACTTTCATATCTAGTAAGTAGCCAAATTTGGCTAAATTAGTTTTTTGGACGATCATCACTTTGGCTACATCAAAAAATCATTAAAAGAAACCCTACTTGGAGCATTCAAATTTAAAACAATTATATTCAACTTTGGGGGCATTCACTTAGTTTGGACAACAAACCCATAAACAAAACCCTAGCATTATTTCCCAATATGAACAACTATTAAATACATCTTGGTAATAAGTAATGATCAATTTTGGACACTACCCAAACTACATTTAATTCTTTTGTGAAATATTTTGTTGTGTATCTATCCATTGAGAAGAATTGTCCAAAGAAGGGAGCACCCATGTCAAGTGTAACTCAATAAATGCATAGCAATTGGGTAGTGGTGTTTTTGGCCCCCTTCCTTCCTTCACTCCATATTTTTCTCTCTCATTAGTGGGCCATGCCATGCATTTAGGCAAGCACTTTGTAATTCATTTGGGTCCCTATACAACACCCTAATGCTTTAAGTAGTTTGGACCTTATGGTAAGAAATAGGTAACCTTCAATTTTCAAGCACAACTTATAAAAAGCAATTAACAATTTAGAACTAGCTGAAAAGGTCAGAACTTAAGACTTTAAAAAAATGTACAAAGAGGTGAAATTAATTCATACTTCTTTTATTTTAAAGATCCCATCTAATTAATTTATTGAGTATTTTAATTTAATTTGTTTCTTTAAATTGTAATTTTTGGTTTAGCTCAGTGTTTTTTTTTTAAAATTTTAGTTTTGTGATGTTGCTCAAAGTGAAAATAGTCCATAAGTATATTTAGCCAAATTGGGCAATATTCAAAAATATGAAAGTAGAAACATCTAAAATATCCTATGATATATTGTAAGCAATTCTGGTGATTTTTTTGGCAAGTGTTCATTTATTCCTTTTTTAGCCAATTTTTACCCAAAAACTGGGAATTTGTGACAGACTATTCTTTTTTTCAAAATTTTTTAAAAAAAATTCTATGAAATTAATATAATTTAATAAATATTTCACATATATATATATATATTAATCACAATATATAACTAAAAAGTGTACAAATCAAGCTAAAATAATGCAAATATCATGGCATTGATGATTGCCCTAGTGTGTTTTACATCTTTATTTTGTCTCCTGGCAACCCTTTGGGCCAGTTCTCAATCAATTAAGTTCCATGCCCACACAATCCAACTCTGGCTTTAATTGAATGAAGTCATAATGTGTTTGTGGGAAGGGGGGTGGGAGCAGAGGTAATAACTAATAATAATAATACACCCTAAATGGACAATAACTATTAATACAATAGGACAAGCTTGAAAAACTAGTGTATTCACATTTCCTTTCTGCAATGGATTTTTCTCCCCCATTTGTTGCAAAAATAAATAAATAAATATTTCAAAAGATTCTTCATTTTCTTTCATAATATTATTTTCTTTGAAAATTATGTTTTAAAAAAATCTCAACATTTTTACAAATAAGTGTCAAGGCAGCCAAGGTATTATGGACCCATTCAATGCTAGGAAAATGTATTATAAAAGTGGATTATATTCATTTTTTACATGTTAAAATAATTTAATAATTTCAATAGGGCATTTGAAACACAACACAAGTGAGGGAGTGGACATCATTGACAAACTATGAACAATGAACATACAATATGAGCAGGATTTTATTTAATTTTTTCAATCTTATGGTATTGAAAATTTTGCTAAATTTTCCCAAAAATAGCAAAATCATTCAAAAACACATTTTTTCCAAAATTTTCTCAATTTGATGTAAGCACTTGGCACAAATTGAGCTTGGGAATATCACAACAATTTTTATATCGTGTGGATGATGACCCATCCTTTAAATTTGGTAAATCAATATTGGTGATAATTTCATAAATTATGGTGTGGTGGAAACCTTGGGTACCTTTATTTCCTTGCACCCAAGGATGACTACAACCCCAACCATTTAGCTACACAAAAAATGAATGAAAAATGTACTACAAATTAAACCTATGTATCTAACAATTGGGATTCATCATATACTCAACATGGACCAACATGGACTTTGTATGAGGGACTACTCCCCTACAAATATATCTTTATGTCAAGTCTTCATTGGCATGTCAATGGCAAATCCTCTTAAAGCCCTTTGGAATCATGTGTCCCAATTTTTCATCAAGAGTTGATTTTATTTTTTTTGTGGGAAATGATTTTGGATTATACTAAACAACATTGAATGTCCCTACATCTCTTTTATTCTCGCACAACCTTGTCTTCTTAGACTTCATGCCAACCTAAATAGCATTTTGTAAAATGTTGATATACCTTTAAATGACATGTAAATATTTTTCAAGATGGTTTTATATTTGACCCCAAAGGATTACAAAAGGCTAAATCTATGTGTATATAACACCAATACAAACCAATGTTGGGTAAATAAATGTATAAAACTAAGGTATTGGTAAAGGCATTCAACAAATTGTCAATTGTACATATCACAATGATATCAATATATAACCAAATAAATAATTTTAAGATAATGATATGATTATAAGTAGTGAGGAGACCAATATCAACAAGTATTGAATATGAATACCTAGTGATATATTATATGAAGCACCCATTGTATTTTATTTGTGCTCCATTTTAATTTCCAAGTTAAATATAGCAAGGTTTATTCATAATTGGGGTTTACAAAAGGACTATTTAATAGAAAAGTGATTGCATAACCTAGTTGTGAGATTTTATCATATTCATCGTATTATAATCATAGTGAATTTTTGTATACCTACAATTATAATGATATCATGTTAAACAAATGAAAAAATTTAAAAATAAATGAAATATCATTTGTAAATACCAATTTGAGTCTTTCAAAATAATTATAACAAATGTTTTAATTGTAATTTTTTTTAAGGAATGAAAAGCATTACATTAAATAATGCAATTGACTTTTCATATTATATTACAACCTATTTCAAAGATTTCATCCTATGAAAAATCATCACCACCATATGAATTATTTTATTTGAACTACTCCATTTTTCTCAATTAAATTTGTGTCATGTACATATTTTTTTTGGTGGATAAGGAAAAAAATATGAAATCCTTATTTCTGAAAGTGATAATCAAATCATCAATGAACCTAACAAATAATTATTTCAAACTATAAAAATAATGATTTTACAAATGTTGGGAATAATCACACATTCCACAAATTAATGGTGTTATGATCTAAAACGCATTTTTGGCTATCATAATACCTAGGTGGCTGGGGCATAAATGAAATTATTTTTAACTTTGTTGAAATTTTTATAAAAAAAATTCAGCCTTTTTTGTCAAAATTTTCAAAAATACATTCAAGCTACTAGCTAGTTTTGAACTAGGGACCTACCTTACCTCCATTTGACCACTAACACAATGAAATATCTTTGAAATAGTGACAAAGTTTATTACTTATACTACATATATGTCAAAATTTTCAGAATTAAAAAGGTACTACCAAATGGATTAAATTAATTGTTCAGCAAAGAATTGCTAAAGCTGCCCAAATATTACAATATCTTCTAATAATAACTTGAATTGAAAATCAAATTTAATTGATGATACATAATCATTAGTCTATTTTTAAACCCATGAACTTCAACACCCACAATATGTATCTTCACCTTTAATGCATACCAACCTTCCAACAACAAAAGATGTTCAATAATCAATGTTGAAACAAATCTACCACATCATCCTCCATCAATTGGTCTAGTACGATCACCCATTGAACCAATAGATGTTGATAGCTATGAAATATATTTATGGGTTTTTGAATGTCAACATATTCAAGAATAAAATGTCGCAAATTACAATGGTATGAAGTTCTAAAATGCAATTTGAACACCACATCCATTATCCAAGTTTTTCACTAATTTTAATGTTCATTCTTTTTTTTTACATATCTGAGTTTTTTTTTTAAATCTATGAATCACGAATGTCATGAATGTTCTACATGTTTTCTGCAAAACTAAATTTTCTAAATGTTGTGCAAATCATATGTGTTGTGCAACCTATGTCTTGTGTGAAATGTAAATGCATTATTTTGAAACTTAAACATTTGTGCTTTTTTTTGGCATACCTAAACATTTGTTTTTGTTGTGCATGCTCAAGCATTTGTGTTTGTTGTGCATTTGTGTTTAAGTGGGGGGATGGTGAGATGCAAGGTTTGCTTCAAATTGTAAGGAGAGATAAATTGCTAGTTCCAAAGTTTGATTATTCATCAAGCATTCAAGTTTTTAAAAATGTAGTGTTGTCAAACCTAAAATGCTTGTTGATGCATACCTGTGAACCTTAACAACACAAATGTGAAGAATGAGAAATTGTATGCTTCCATGGAGCATGACATAATTATTCATCTAATTGAAACGGTGAAGAAGGTTTTTATTTTATTTTTTTTCGAAAATTTTGATTATTTTGGTTGGATGTATGCCTTGTTTTCTTTTGGTTGTTGGATTATACTAGTCCTCTTTTGATCTTTCACAAGCAAAATTTGATTTGATGAAGCTCAATTTCATAAATATGTTTTCAAATTTTTAAAAAAAATTAAGGGTATAAATTTTATGTAATGGTTTGAGTGATTTTTATTATACATACCAAAACAAATATTAATCGACAATTCTTCACACTCAATAAGCACAAAACCTCCTATGTTGAAACATTTGTCACCACAATACTATATTGCTCAAAACCCAATAACCAGTCGAACTTAAATATTGAAAAAAAAATTACCACTTAAACATACAACACTTTAAAATTTGTCACCAACAAGTTATGAACATACACATATTATCATAGCCACATCTTTTCCTTTTGTTTTGAAATCTCTACATAACTAACTTAGGGATCCATCAACTCCCTCTTCCCCCCCCCCCCCCCCCCCCCCCCCCCCCCAAAACCCCCCCCACCCCCC
>Ga0116231_10012488_pt1 | contig 12455 bp, 9 predicted proteins | sample S1TSphgellanicum_2_FD_89695 | JGI IMG/M metagenome (GOLD analysis project Ga0116231, IMG submission 89695) | Host-associated microbial communities from peat moss isolated from Minnesota, USA - S1T2_Fd - Sphagnum magellanicum MG | ecosystem: Host-associated > Plants > Peat moss > Unclassified... | reverse complement strand
GTTTCAAATGTTATAAGTAGGTGAGTATGTACAATTAATGCAAGATAAAAGGGACTTCAAGTTATATTTGGTTGGATGCACCCAACTTTGAAGGTCTCTAAATGTTGTATGTTATAGGCAAGTGGACATACTAAATTTTCATAAATTGCCTAAATTTGGGAAGGTTCATAAGGCTTGAAGGTTCCTAAATAAGTAATGAATCCTCAATGTAAAAGGTAATAAACCTTGTACATTTAATTATATATATATAACAATGATGTATTTCTTATCTTGACATGACTTCTGTTTTTGTTCTATTAAGGATTGTGATTAGAAATGTGGAATATAATTTTCTTACACATGATCATGGTTGAAGTTCCTACAACCTAAATAAGTTATCATTTGATAGTTGTTATCTTAACCTTTTGAAGAGAAATTTTGCATGACACAAAATATAATTCAAGTGATGTAGGAATTGGTTTATGGGGTTATTTGCAAAAAGTTTCATATGTTACTTCTATATGACCATTCTAGTCGTATGGTTGTCCCGAGACCATTCCAAAGACAATTAAAATTTAACTACCTCATTTTCAAGCCTAACTATTTCATAACTATTTCTTTTTCCTATTAACTTTCATAATAATTATCTCTTACCTTTCCTAATAACTATTTCTATTTTATAATTACTTCTCATTCCTTTTTCCTATCCACTAACATGGATATAAAAAAACAAATTAACATTTGTCTTTTCATGTCCATGAAATGTATATTAATTTAAATTAAATTTAACATTCACATAAATATATGAAAACATAATAAAAATTAAAATAATTGATCATCACTAGTAACACACAACAACAGGGAGCTCAAAGATTATTTGTAAAATGGTAAAAGTTTGACAACTCATTAATAACTATGAAAAATAACCTTAAATCACATGTGTGAAGGTTGGCAAATTTGAATTTGAAAGTTGTTTTTTTAACTTATGTTTCTATTCAATGGTTGTTTGTTTCTAGTATATACAAGCAGGAATATGTAGATTGTGAATTTTTCATTACTCTTCATGTGGCTAAAATCAAAACCAACAATTGAAACAAATGTAATGTACCAAAAATTTAATGCAAACATAAAATTTTAACTAAGTTTATGCTAGCTTAAATATGTGGAAATTTAAAAAATAGTAATAATAGGTTGGGAATTTTAAAGCTTACTCATGTATACTCCAAACATACCCTATTTGATTTAGGTAATATCAAAATATAACACAAAGTACTTTGGATACATTGAAAAAATTGAACAATTTATGGATAGAAATATATTTACTCATAACAAAGTTGTCATGCAACCCCATAATTTGGAAAGAAATAGTCCATCGAATACGCATGAAACAATGTCAAGCTAATTGGTGAGCCAAGAATTTAAACTTCAAAATGGAATTACAAATATTTTTTTAGGTATTATTGCAATGCCTAACGTTTATTGATAAATTTTGACCTTACTCAATTCATCATTATCAAAAAGAAAATTTATGGAGTGACCCCATGGCAATCATTCAAATAAAAAAGTCCCATGTGATTTCACAAAACAATTCCTTTGCAAAAAGCTAAAAATTGCATAAAGTTGGGTGTGATTTAAAAGTTGATTCCTTCAAAAAATCAAAGCACAACAATAATTTAAGTAATTTTGAAGCAATAAAAAAATGTTATTTTGAGTTTTTTTATCTTTTTCACTTTTAAGCAAGTGGAGTAATGGGGAGGGTACTTTGTAATATCTTTAAAGGTCTTTCAACACATGTAATGTATTGCACTTGGAGTAGAAAAAACCAAAGAAGTTGGCTATAGATGAGTCAATGGATAGGCCAAATGGAGGAGTGCAATGAATGCAACCTGGTAGTGGAAGATATAGTTATGCGTTGAACTCATGGATGCAAGCTTTGGCTATCCAACATTTATTCCCAACCTTACAATATGTAGTTAATTGTTTCAAACTCCCTCAAGATGGCATCATTCATGTTGTTGATCTTAAATGTTCTTATGGTGCAAACACTCTTAATGTTGCAAATATTATATCCATTAGTTTTCGTACAAATGGTGCATCAAAAATTAAATATTTTTTCAATGATCTTCCAACAAATGATTTCAATGTTCTTTTCCAACAACTCCCACATTTGGACCCAACGCTCGGTGGAAATCAAAACATTGATGCATGTTGTCCTCCTTTGAAATCAAATCAACCACATATCTTTGAATCCAATGTTCAATTGCAACAACCTATTTTGGATTTTGGAAAAGGGACAAAAGAAATGGAGGTGGAGACTACCAAGAGGTTATATTATGTTGCAAGTGTCCCATGTTCATTTTGGGAACGCCTATTTCCTTCTTCAAGTCTTCATTTTATTATTTCATGTCATGTGTTGTATTGGATTACCCATGCAAGTTAAATTTTTTTACCACATCTTTCCACCCATTTTGAATGATTACTTCCATTCAAAAGGATAGGTGAAAGGATTGGCAAAAACAAATTTATTCATGATGCAATTATCATTTGAGAACGGCCTTAACATTAAGACTCCATGTTTATCAATTATTGACAAGCATAATCAATAATCTAAATCAAGAGTTAATTTTTTTTAATTACCTTTAACTTTGTATTTGACCTTTTTATTGTAATCTAAAACAAGTGATTGTGATATAGTTTCCCAAAGGTATTCAAGACAAAACATCAGTTGTATACAACAAAGGACAAACTTTCATAAATGGACAAAATCCAAAAGCTTTTGAGGCATGTGGTGAAGCTTTCCAAGAAAATTTGCAAAAGTTTTTTATTCATCAAACAATTGAAATGGCATCAAATGGAATCCTAGTTTTGATATTTTGTGGTAGTTGGACATACCTTCCTACAACAAAAACAAACAATGAATCACCCCACACACATGTTGATTTCCTTATGGAAATGTGTGAGTCCATTAGGGAAGATTTCATTTTTGAGGTATGGTAAAAAAAACAAATTATTTGATGATGAGTAATAATTTTAATTCTTAAATGTCACTTGTGCATTTTTCATAATACAATTATATATGTAGGTCCATGTATTCTTGTCATGGAAAAATTGCAAAAAAACCTATAGAAAGATTGCTTGATACTCAAAACATTTTGGGGTTTAGAATCTGAAATGTTGAAAGTTGTAATAAGGAGCAAATATTACATGTATTTAATATACAATTCAAATTGTGCACAAATTCTATTCTATGTTTTCAAGTACACTATGATCATATCATAAACATTTACCGATGTTGATGGTATCCATTCATATTACCTCATTTTACATAATAATTAATACAAAATCAAAATATGAGTGTAGCGCTTGACAATTGAAGAATTAAGGGATTCTGTCAACTTTCCAATATATTATCCAAGTGCAAAAGAAATTCATATGGCAATGGAAAAATCAAATGTATTTGCAATACAAAAGTTTGAAGTGCAAGAAATAATTATTGCTAGTGAAATATTTGAGCAAGGTCAGCAATCATTTTTGGAAAATCTTGATTGTATGGTAACATGATCTCAAATACTTTGAGGTCTGCCTTTGGAGAGCTTCTTGAATTTCACATTGGTGTGGAACTTGCCAATACTTATTTTTAGTGTTTAAAACAAAAAATTGCAATACATGTTGTAAAAGATTCATTTCAAAAGTTTCCAAGTGAAATTCCACTTGTTCTAAAATGCAAGTAATGTTTTTCCTCGTGTGAAACATTTTATGTATGTTTTAAAATTGTAACATGTGGATAAATTAATAGCCCAAGTGGTTGGAACTATTTTGCATTGGTATATAAATTATATTGTTGATGTATAACATAATTTTTAAACATATATTAAGTAGACTTGTTCGATATTGAAACATGGGTTTAAGTGGGTATAAAAGTTTAATTGGAAATACTATTTATTAGATTAACTCATAGAAGGAAGTGATTTCAGTTCCCTACAATACTCATTATAAGTTGTCGTTTGATGCTACACATCCGGAATGGGTTGAAAGCATGGAAATAAAGTGATAGGGTTGACATTTATAAGTTTTGAAATTATAATGGTTATATACCTAGAAATGAAATTTCATTTTCAACATGTTATTGTTAAAAGATGCACAACAATGTATTTTTTTATCATGGCCCCATGAATTAAGAAACTTGTTTGGTTGAACTCAATTGCACATGTGAAAAAATAATATAAACCAAATGAAATATATTTGAGCATCAAGGATTAATTGGAAAATGTAATTGGTTGCAACTAAGATTGGTTTGTTCATGATGCCAATTATTATTTTTGAAAAGGACGCGATCTGTCACCATGGATGCAATACCTATGCAATATCTAAATTATATGTAATCCAAGATATAGATGTTTAAATAGAAATTGCAATAAATAGCAATGCATATAGGTCCAAGTCTTTTCCTGACCTTTCAATATTATCCCTAAGCCTAGAAAGTCTAAATGTAGGTTTGAAGGGGATGTTGAGAAGGTTTGTAAGTATGAACATTTCAAACAAAACATTGCCATTTTGGTAGGAAACCAAAAATCCTTGATCCCATTATCTTCATATAACAACGTAATTTGTCCCCCATAACATTTCAATGAGTCATTTCCAAGTTGTGGCATTTCTTGTTAATTATGAAAACCGACAATGCTAGTTTGGTTGGTTTTTAGTGAGGCCTTCTAGTGGGGTCTTGGCTAGCTAGCATGGGACTCCCCTTCATCTATAAGGTCTATAACAACAATTCCACAAAAACCCTTCAACATTTCTTCCAGAACTAGCCCAAAGTTCAGATTGTTTGGGAATTATTTATCAAAATTTATTAAGAATGGGGGGGCATGGAGGGTGGTTTCTCCTACCCCGCCCCCTTCACTTGGGATTTCATTTTATTGGGGGATATCATTAAGATTAGTGATATTTCTAACCATGATTTATTCAGGACTCATAAGGGGAGTTTTTCAATAATAATCATCCCCTTGACATTTTGAGATCGTTCCTTTTCATATAGGATGCACTTCAATGATGAATATTCTAGACCTTAGATTTTCCATTAGGTTTGGACCTCCACGGTGGAGGTTCGGATAACAACACGGCACATCATCAACTTTTTGAATTCCATTAGGGACCCTTTTATTTAAAGTAGCATTGCTACCTCTTTTAAGATTACCTAGTTATATTAAAACATTTTTGGGGCTAGTAAGGATATTAGTAGTTGGTGTTTCCTACCCCCATTGTACTAAATGTTGACTTTGTTTAATTTTTTATGTAATTGTTATTGACCTCCTTTATGGGGTTCCCCCATGCTTCATCCTATTCTTGTCATTTTGTCCTTATGTGTGTAGAAAATGCATTATGAAGAATGTGTGTGGACACTAAACTTTGCTTCTGTTACAAAGGTTGTGGATGCAAATTACATTAATTAAGTGTGTTGCAAATTTAAAACTCACCCATGAACAATTTTTTTATTTAGATTAATGTGTAGTTTTATTGGATGGGATTCAAAAAGTTAATGTCAAGCCTTGGAATTAATGCATCAAATAAGGATGGAATTCCCATTCATCAAAAGCTAAAATCAAACAAAAGAAAGCCCCCCATGGAAACATTATGCAAATTGAAGTTATTGAAGAAAGAGAAATAAAAGAGCACTATCTTGAATTTGGTGTTAAAATTCTATAAATTCTTCTTGGAAACTTTTATGTTTGAGAAAAAATGGAAAATGGGGAAGTTTGATGGCAATCCCAAGATCTTAGTGTTGGCAACATGGAAGTTTACCTTACAAGCTCCATGATCTGGGCTATAATAAAAATCCAAGAAAAGTGATGGTATTCATCAAAAGTCGATAGGTTGATCAAGGAAGCTTTGGAAGGAAACTTATCTCAATAAGGAAAAGGAAAGGAACAATGGCATTTCAATTTAATTATGAACATGAAGAAGTTTCAATAGGAAGATGCTCCTTAGACCTTCAAATTGCAAAACTTGATTATCTCATAAACAAGATTGAAGAAATTTAATAGTATTCCTTACAACTTGGTTATGTGCATGGGAATTCTTTTGTGGATTACATGATCATGAAATCTGACCACTCAATTTGGGAGGATGCAAAAATTCAATGAAAAAGCTCAAAGTTCAATAATAGGAGGCACTTTGCTTCTTTTGGAAACTTGTGTTCAAATTTTAAAAAGGATATATGAGAGAGAAATCGAAAAATGGCTAGCATTTGACAGTGTGGTTTTAGAACTTATGAAATCCAACGGTGATGGTGTATGCAATGGAGGCCACCACCAAAACCCTAATGCAAGCTCCTTTGTCTCTTTGATTCTCTTTAACAATTTGCTCAAAACTTGTTTAGAAAGCTTGTTTTCACTTAATTTTTGGGCTATGGGGATTCCAATGGAGAAAAATGGTGATGGTTAAATGTTTGAAAACATTCACAATGATGTTATTTTGGCGAAACAATTTGATTTCAATTGAAATGAACAAGTTCCAAGTTTCAAGAATTTATCAAATTCGGTGATGTTATAATAACTTCCAAAGAGCAAGGGAATTTGTTGAGAAGCAAATGATGTTTTTGAAGGCAAATTGTTTGCAAGGAATAATGATGCTCAACATTCAACAAACAAATTAGGTATTGGAGTTAAGTTATTCAACAACCTTTTCTCACTTCACTTCCTATTCAAACTTTAAGCACAACAATGTTCATAAAAGCAAAACATGTTTTGTCAGAACCAAACCTCGTGCCTTTTGTATAAATATCTTTTCCCTCCTTGCAACCTTTTCTTTTCCCCATTTATTAAGACTCGAATTTGGAGGTAAGTGGTGTAAAGGGATGCATTAAGGATAAGGTTGAAAAAAGGTCATTTGTGTGAGTTGATTTTAGAAGAAATTAAGGGGAAAGGTGTAAGGGCTTTTTATTTGCAAGTTGTGTTAGTGTTACAAAGCCAATATCATAGTACCTTTTCAGGTTTAACATCTTGTTGTCAAATAATTATTTTGTTTTGAATATTTGATTTTGACCATTTTTTTTAATTTCAAAAAAAAATTATTTAAATTAAAATTATTTGACAATGGCATGTGTTAAAATTTGGAATTGGGCAACCTAATTATCATCAAGGAAAAAGGTTTGCCAAATAAAAACATGAAAGTAAAACTTGTAGTTTGTCTACTTATTGTCATGATGCAGTTACCATCCCGTAACAACTACCATCATGCAACAACCATCATCATGCGCATATCATCATGAGCAAACTTGAAAGAAAACCCCCAACTACATGTAGACCTTCAATAATTGTTGCTTATTATCTATAGCACCTACAGATCCTTTGTAGTTATTGCCTACCGTTTACGTCAACGTTACCTTGGTTGGAGACCTCAAATCTCATGTCTACCTCTGGATTGATGCTTTCTAATGGTAACTACCATCTTGTGGTAGAATGCACTTTTATAATCCAATAGCAAGTATAGAAAGTATTTTCATTGTAAAAGAAAAAAAAGAACCAAACTAATGAACTAATAATTTACATCAACTAAGAAGGAATTATTTTCCCTACCTTCCTAGAGGTTAATACAAATAAGAAGAAACAATGCACATGTTGATTCCACACAACCTACAACCATTTTCCATTACATAACACCAAGTACAATATTATTCCATCTCTTCTTTTGCCCTCACACACGCAAGCATCCTCCTAAAGCTAATGATTTAATGGTCTAATGAAATCCTTCACTCCTCCCAAGAAATAAATAAGGAACCTAAGAAGGATGTTCACCACGCAAAGGTTAAATATTTATTCTTTTAGATTTCCTTATCCTTTTAGATCTCTTCATCCTAATCCCTTCCACACATCCTAATTATAAGAAATCTATCCATCCCTTATCCACTTGGCATATTAACCTAGATAGTTTCACCCCCTCGTAAATAGAAGATGACAAGTAGGAAATTTACCACTATTAACTAAATAGTTACTAGGATGCCCTTCTAAGTGAACTAAATTAAAATATTATTTCTAGTAACTAATATTACTTTTATTAAAATTCCTCCCATTATTATCTTTTGATTATTTTGCCCCATGAAAGTAGTTCATTATAACACCTTCACTTTATAATTTTCCTATAATGGTTTTACCATCTAAGGATAACTACCATCTAGTGATGGTACTACTATCTTTTAACACCCATAATGTTAAAACAATTTTCTACCTTTAACAACCTGAATTTGTTTAAAGTACAGGTAATAGTATACATATTAAAGCCTTGAAACTACCCTATAACAACTTTTTGATTTTTTGAATTCTTGAAGTTTGGTACATGTTTTTTAGAGAAATGTTTGCAACATTTGTGGAGAGTGATGTTTACAAGACAAAAAAATGAAGATTCCATAAAATGTATACCAAAGTATAGTTTAATTTTGTGCATGGGAGTGGAAATGGATAAAGAAAAGTTGCAAGTGGGAAGAAAAAGGGGTGTGCCCCTTCACTCTAAGAGAAAAGTGGGAAAAACTTTTCATCATTGTCATTTTTTGTTGTTTTCAGAGCTTGAGAAGGACAGGAAAGGAGCTTGGAAGGAGCAAGAAAGAAACTAGGGGGAAAACCTTTAGAGTGAGTGGCAAAATCAAATTTTAGTGCAATGGAAAGAGGAGGAGAAGGTGCCCTTAGTGTTGTAAAAAGAAATCAGAGCACAACCAGTAAAGGAGGTGAAAAAATTTGAGAAGAAGGTAGGAGGTAAATCTAGAAAAGAGAAAAATTGGGTTGGTTCCTGAGAGAAATTCAACCAGCAAGAGGCAAGAGAAAAAGTGGCTGCAACAAGAGGTAGACACAAGAATGGCAAGGAGATGAGGGAGGATGCCATCACAACCATGAAAATATCAAACTGGTTATAAAAGGAGATGACTTTCATGAAAGAAATGTTAATAGGCGACACAACACCCACGCAAGAGCAAGAAGGTAAAGCAAGAAGGAAGGGCAAGGCTAAGGCAAATGACGAGGGGGAAGCTAATAATGATCCTCCACCCCCAAAAAATGAAACCCTTTTGGAAAATGAAAAAATGGTTTGAATTTGAATGTGATTTTTGATGGGCCATGATGGTAGGGTTAGGGGGATTGTGGCCTTGTGTGGTATGTGGGGAAGGGTGACTAAAAGAAAGTTTGGGGGGATTTGGAATTCATTCAAAAAATTTGGGAGATGTAGGACTTCACTTGGAGAGTGGAAGAGAGGAATGGAGAAAGAAATATGTACTTTGTGTGTGATTTTAATAAAAGATGGTTGAAGGATTTGAATTTCTTATGTTGCACTAATCTTCAATTAAGTGTGGAAGGTAGAATTATTTAGGTGATAAAAATAGGATGTTTCATTGAGCTAGTATCTTTGCATTTCTTCTAAGACAAATAATAAGGTGCTGACCACTAGGTAGTCCTTGGAGCCCTAAGCTACTGGCTGCCACAAGAAGGTAACAACCAGTCCATGGTGGTGGAAATCAACGGTAATAGACCAATAAATTGCCTCCTCTAGGCTGGAAGGCACTACAATAGGCAATAGGCATGAGCTATAGAGGGATGACAATTGGTTATAGACAATAAAATGCAAAGGAGGGACTTCGAAGGTTGTAGGTGGCAAGCCGAACCACTAAAAAACTTGTAGGCATGGGGAAGGGAGGGACAACAATGTTAGAAGGGTTTATAAACCCCCTAAACAATATTTGGGGATGTTGAAGGTACTACAAACCCAGGGAGAGTAACTATTCTCAAATTGTCCCTTTTTTCACCCTGCCCTTTTTACGTTCTACCCTTTACTCCCTAGATTAGAAAATCGATATGAGTGTAGGTTTAGTTTTAGACAACAAACCTTTACCTTCCCCATTTCCACTTGTATGACATATTATTTACTACTTGAGTAGTTGTAGTAAAGTAAGTTAGTGAAGGTAGTCTTTTGTTTGTGGAATAACAAGGTGTTAGCCTTACCCCCTAATCCTATCTCCTGGAGGACAATAATGATTAGGGGTTGCAATTTCACCCCCTAACAAAAGCCTTAGGTGAGGAGCTTGATTAAATCAAATGAAACATGAAAATGAAATTTTAGGCAATTCAAAATGAATTTGTGTGAAGGTTTATTACTCCCAAATGTTCTACCAATCACCTTCATTTTGGTGTGTTTGATGGCCATGTTTTTGACATTGGTAGCCCAAGCTTATGAAAAGTCGGTTTTGAACTCCAAATACATGTCAATTGGTGATGAAGCTTGAGCATTTCTTTGAATGGGAGACACACCAAATTCATGTGTCATCGGAATTCACAACAAGGGATGGGAATGCTTGTGTTCTTGACCTTCCGAAATCTAATATGATGCATTCCTTCGTGTTTCCCCCTTCTTTAAGATGGTAGATTAGGTGATTCTTTTTTTCCTAATCCCATCAAGCTTGTTACCCCTCCCCCATTACTCATTTTCATGGCTATAGTTAAGAGCTTTGGTTTGCCATTGCCAACCATGGATAGTAAGACCTTAATATGAATTTCCAAAACATGATAACAGGAAGGTCTTTCTTCATTTCCCCCCAAGATCTCCATTGGAATCCCTTACCCCACGTCCTCCCTTTCAAATTATAAGAATCTTTTAAAAGATAAGGTTGTTTAGTAAAAGAGAGGGTACATTTTGAGAGGACGTACGATTTACATCTGTGGAAAGGAGCTTGTCAAGCTTTGATGCCTTCCAAAGTTTGGTTGGCAAATGAATGGAAAAATGATCACTAAAGAGATGAATGAAATGTGCATTAGTAAAAAACCCTCTTTTTAACTAAAAGTTTTCAACTACATGACATTTGCAACTATGTTTCAACTAGGATTTTTTTAATTTTAAAATAAAATTATGGCAATGACCGATTAAGTCGACTTGTCTACTATACTGGTGTATAGTTGAAAACATTTTTCAACTAAGTGGTCATTTGCCAAATATTCTTGCCATCAACAGTGTTTCTAAGTTGAACGCCCAACTATGTTGATAAATAATGTGAAACATGTTTCAACTAAAGGGCCATTTTTCAAATATTCTTGGCATCTAAGGTTTTTTAGTTGGCACACAATCAAGACACTGACTAATGTTCAACTATTTTGGTGACACCATCAACACACATATATGGATGATAAATTGTACTAGAGGATGGATGAAATGTTGTTTTGTTTGCAATTTTTGCAACTATCTCTTTCAACTAGGTTAAACAATTTATAGGCAACTTTAATTTTAATATTTATTTAAAATTATGATAACATTAACTTACATGTAAATTTTATTGTATAAATGGATGGTTTTTTTTGGTGCATATAAATATTAAATTTAATTTCAAAATAAAGTTTAAGGAAAATCCAAAATATATGCTAGTAATAATGTTTATGTTCAATACACATGTAATTTATTATTTTTATGTAGATCATTACAAAATATAAAATATTGATGCATAATTAATAATATTATGAACTCTAATGTTTATTCATTTTAATACACATGATATCTAAATATTTGTTTGAAATTATGATAAAAACTCATTAAACACTGATGTACCTTATGTCATTGGCCCAAGTTTGAATGAATTCAATTGAATTTTCCTTCCAAACCCCTTTTTGCAATTTGTTTGAATTTCCAACAATAATACCCACTAATATTGCAATAATATTGTTCACATTTTGGGTCTCAAAATTATGAAAACAATGTTATTAAATCAAACTTGCTGAGGGTTTTCCAATAATACCAAGAATGCCCCTATATTCCAATATAGTTTTCAATCTTGGGTTTTTAAAATAAAAAACCAATGAAAAAATGGTTCAATAATCGATAGAGTCCACACCATAACTCCAAAATTTTAAAACCAAGTTGGTGCACTCCTATTCATTGAGATTTTTTTGGTGATAAATCCCATAACATAACTTTAAACAATATGGTTTAAGAGATATCATTATGACAAAACAAAAAAAACTACCTTCCTTCATGGATAGATAACGTGACATATGTTGTTGGCCCTAAATGTGAACACATTCAACTCATTTTCCCTTATAATTAAACCCAAATTTTTATATATTTTTTGAATTTTCAACAACAAAATTCATTCAAAATTCAATATCTTCCACACTTTAAGTAAGAAAATTATGAAATAAACTTAATTAAATTTGACTTAGCAACTACTTTCCAACAACACTAAGTACACCTTTGGATTTGAATACAATTTTATTTACAACTTTATAAACGTTTACTAAGAAAATGGTTCAATAATCAATAACCTTTGCATTATAGCTCAAAAAATTCTCAACCCAAGTTAGTGGACCCCTCCTCAATGTTAGGTTTTCAAAGATATCAATAGCATTGCATGAAGCAATTTGGCTTGGGAAATTTCAACATGATAAAACAAAACAAAACAAAACAAACTATCTACCTTCATAAATAGATTAAATAATATGTTTTTTTTTTTTTTT
>Ga0116231_10012487_pt1 | contig 12455 bp, 11 predicted proteins | sample S1TSphgellanicum_2_FD_89695 | JGI IMG/M metagenome (GOLD analysis project Ga0116231, IMG submission 89695) | Host-associated microbial communities from peat moss isolated from Minnesota, USA - S1T2_Fd - Sphagnum magellanicum MG | ecosystem: Host-associated > Plants > Peat moss > Unclassified... | reverse complement strand
ATATTAGAAAAAGGAAAAAAAAAAAAAAAAAAAAATTCATTGTTTTTTTTGGGAAAGTGTTACTTTTGTTGACCTATCAAAAAAAAAAAAATGAAAAATTAAAAAAACTAAACATAAACCAAAAAAAAAATTTAAATATTTTAATAAAAATTTAATTATACATGTGTTTTATTTTTTTAAAAAAAAAATTAATTTTTTTTTTTTTTTTTGATCCTATTTATTTCAAAACCCTTGAAGAACTAGTGGCTTTCATGAAAGAACTAGCCATGAACTAATTCTTTTGTGGTCAATTATATGATTTTTCAAAAAAAATTAAAAACCTTGATTATTATTAGGACATGGTCTTTCTTTTTTGAGAATCATGATATTGGATATTAAGAACTTCAACCCTAATCTTATCACCAAGGGGTTTGTTCATGTTTCTAATAATTGCCCATGTAAAATCTTATAAAACAATGTAAATGAACCACCATGGGCATGGACTTTTACCAAACTTGAAGAACAAGGCAAATCTGGAGTGCACAGCTCCTCCATCTAACAAGCACTTCGAGTGTTAAGTCATGAACAAAAATGCACCCCAAGAAATTCCCTTGTGTTGGACGGGTCTCAATTTTTTTTGAGAACCGTCGGGTTTGCCACACCCTAAACACTAGACTCGAGAACCTACTTAGCTCTAGACCCCTTAAGTTTTTGTGTTGAAAATTGAACCCCCACTTGCTATTAGCACATAATTTTTTTTAAAAAATCAATAAAAAGATTGATTTTCAATTGGTCGATTCTCATTTTAGTGAGAACCCGTTTGAGATAAGTATCAAATTGGGTATCACTACCCAACCTTGTGATGATATTCAAGGTGAGAACCGGCTTGAAGCCCTAAGAGATTCTCACTCTTTTTTGAACACTCTTTTGCCCAACATTGATAAGAACCCTCCCCCCTTCCTATTCACCTTGTGATCTACATAATGTCTAAAGACTAGGTCCATGATAATAAGGTTCACAAAGTGCCTTATGATGAGTCCCTTAAAGCCCACAAGTGGGGTCTTGTGTTCCTTAATTGCGGGGTCCAACTCGTCTACAACCTCGTCCTAACTATTTATAACCAATTATATACCCATCATTTTTTAATGATTTTAAATAATCATTAAAATTTTTTATGACCAATTATATACCCATCATTTTAAAATTATTTTAAATAATAATTTAAAAAATTTATAACCAATTATATACCCATCATTTTTTTACCATTTTTACTATGTGCATTTAACCGACCCCCAGGTGGGTACCCGACAAGTATTTGGTACCCTCGACCGCGGGTACATGGCGGGTGGGCAGAATTATGGTAAGTATCCGCCGGTTCCATATCCCGTCCGGGTACCGGGAAGCTCTGGATCACCGCTTGTCTGCGCTTGTTGAGGACGAAGAGGAGGAGGAGGAGGAGTCCAGGAAGAGCGATTGTCAGTTTGGTCGCAGCGATGATGGCGTCGCGTCAGCTGCTTTTTGTTTGGATGCTTGCAATTCTTGTTGTGGTAGCAGTGGCGAGGGGGGATGGGAGTTTGCACAGAGTGTCGTTGAGGAAGAGGATTTTGGGTTTGGGGAAGCAGCAGCAGCAGCGAAGGACGGGGGGGATGTCGGCTGTGGATGTGGAGATGCGGAATTACTTGAACACGCAATACTATGGCGAGATCGCAATTGGGTCGCCGCCGCAAGGTCCTTTCAAGGTCATCTTCGACACCGGAAGCGCTAATCTGTGGGTGCCATCCGCTGCGTGCCATTTCTCTGTGCGTTTTTCCTGCCCCACCGTGTGCTCCTTCCGTTTTTGTTGTTGCCTCTTTGTCCATCAGATTCTTATTGTTAGAATTGGTTTAGGATCTAGGATTTTGAAATCGGATTCCGAGGTATGAATGAAGGATCAGTCAGAATTATGTGCACGGACACACACACACACACACAGAGCAGGAGGAGGAGGAAAAGAAAAATCAAACTTCTTCTGAAATTCTGCACTGCATTTTCCAAGGTTTTTTTGTTTCTTTGCCACTCATCATCAGTCACATTCGGGTTGCATGGCAATCAAGGGATTTGCCATACTAAATTGAGGGACATATTGTCTTTTCACACCCTGTCCTTCCTCTCTGTCGCCACCTTCTCTTTTGAAATGTTGAAAACATCATCATCAGCATATGAACAACCCCCCAGTAGTCTGAGTTCACAGTGTGGTAATTTGTTGCAGTTGGCGTGTTTTCTCCACCACAGGTACAAATCAAGCAAGTCAAGCACATACCAAGAAGATGGTAATTTCACATCACTAAGGAGATTATCCTAGTACACAATACTGTTCAGTTTTTTTCTCCGGTTTTTAGGCTTTAGGTTTAGGGTTAAGGGTCCTCACTATGCCTTGGAGGCTATAAAACCTTGATCAGGATATACTACTGAAGAAACATGTTTGCAGTATGCCCATTGAAGCGCTTCTTGTATATTCGCAGAATCTCTTTTCAGGTTGGGAATGAATAGACTTTGTACTCTGGTAGCAATTCTCAGCAGTTGTCAGGAAAGTTTAAAGCCCCATGCTGGTTGCCAGTCACTCATGCATGCAGAGTTCACAAGAAGTCATTTTGTACTTTGTGGACCTTGGTTGCAGGCACAGATTTTGCCATTGAGTATGGCACAGGATGTATGCAAGGATATCTAAGTGCTGATGATGTTACAATTGGTGATGCCATTGTACAAGGGCAGGTGAGTGTGTGCACAGGTGGTCTTTTTGATTAAAACAGTGATTCTCCATCTTTGACAGAATTTCAATGTCAGTTGAGTTTGATCTTCTTGTACAGTGAAAGTTCCATTTTGCAGGCGTAAGTTCTGATTGTCGAAATCTGCTAGCAGAGTTCTATTCCTTGTCTGACCAGCGATTTTCTGTTGCAGACAGACAAGCTGGTTGATTGATACCACTTTGTCATTGATAATAGTGTAGAGGATTTGATCAGTGGCAGAAGAGCGTTGCAAGCATTTCTCAGCCTGTATTGGGTGGAGGAATGGGAGCAGGTCTTTGCAGAGGCAACCAAAGAGTCTGGAATCTTGTTTCTGGAACACAAATTTGATGGTATTCTTGGTCTTGGATTCAAGGAGATCTCTGTTGATCGTGTGGATCCGCTATGGTGAGGCACCTGCACACCCCCTTTGATGGCCTTCATCATGTGACATGTTAGCGTTTCAGCTGGTTGGATGCCTAGTAACATTGTTGCTATTTGTCAGCTTGGGTGTGATGCTTGGAGGAATTTGTTTTGTGGACCAGAGACATGTGTGGGAGATTGTGATCAAATTGACCTTTTCTGTTTGATTTGTCTCTGCCACAGGTACAATATGTTGGACCAGAAGCTTGTGAAGGAGCCTGTATTTTCATTTTGGTTTAACCGTAATGCCACTGAGAAAGAAAAGGGAGGAGAGCTTGTTCTAGGAGGGGTTGACCCCAAACACTTCACAGGCGAACATACTTACACACCTGTGACACGGAAGGGCTACTGGCAGGTGTTTGATTTCCCAAAAGTTTTGCTTCCCTTTGATTTCCACAGTGGCATTGTAGCTGAAGCCGTTTTTGCTGTGGGAAAGTTTTGTGCCTGTGATCCACGTGTCATTTCTAGTTATGATGGAGTTCTTCACTAATGTAGTCAACTCTGATTGTTTGTTGCAGTTTGACATGGGGGATGTGCTCATTGATGGGCTCAGCACAGGTATCATTCTTGGCAGTGATTTTTACCTTTGCTATTGACCCTCATCATTTTGTGGCTTCTGGAATTTCTGGTTTCCCAGAGCTGACCATCTGCATTTTCTCCATGTCTCCTGAGGATGTGGTTGCCATGACAGCCAAGTCTTTATTGAATTTTGGAATTTTTGAGACTTGCAGCATACCACTGGAGGAAGACCACTGGTGTTTCTGTTTCTAAGTAGATGAATGGGTGGTGTTCTGCTGTACAAACAGGTTTTTGTGAAGGAGGCTGTTCTGCTCTTGTAGATTCTGGAACGTCTTTACTGGCAGGGCCAACAGTAAGTTCTCTATTATTTCTTTTTTCTATTTTCTCCTTGTTTGGAAAACTTTTATCAGGGTCGGGGAAGATTAAAAAGCTTAAGGGATGCATTAGAAACCAATCAGACTTTCAGCTTAGGAGATTTCAAGTGGAAGCCTCCAGCAAAGCATATGGACAACCCACAATTGCAGCTAAAATGTGATGGGTGCACCAGATCCCATTTGAAGTCTGAATTTGAGCAGCTTGGGCTAGGGAAAAAAAACTCTTGTGATATGGGTGACCTACTGAGAAGTCCAGTGTTGCAACCATATATAGAGCTTCTGCAGTACCTCACAGTCATGCCAGCTGCCTGTGTCAAAGTTTCTTTCTTGGAAAAGCCAATGAACCTGTCAGTAGCTGCCTGGGAGCAGTGAGTGGCTTATTGAGAAGCTGGTAATGCAGAGTCTCTTGGCTTCATTCCTAAGTCAATTGAATACGCTGATAAATACTAGCTAGGGATTGAGGGGTGATGCTGGTTCCACAGGGAATTGTAGCAGAGATCAATCAAGCAATCAATGCTACAGGTCTTGTGAGTGGGGAATGCAAACTGGTTGTAAAACAGTATGCGGACCTGATCATCTGGTTTCTAACAGCGGAGGTCAATCTCCTATGTTACCTTAACCCTTAGAATGCCCTTTATTGGTTTAGTCTCGGTAACCTGTCATTTCTCAGTTAAATCTCTATGCTTGACAGCCCTACTTTGTTAGCTTGGAGAATGACTGGATGCCTTTTGGTTGACATTCTTTTAATATACAGTTGCAGGATGTCTTAACAGAGGAATTGCTGTGGGTGGTTGTGGCCCCTACAGGTCAGACCAGGGAAGATCTGCTCTAAACTTGGATTGTGTGTATGGGCAGGCAACAATGGAGAGACATGGTTGGTCCAAAGAGTGTTAATTCATGTGCCATGCTCTTCTGGTCAAATATTTCCTTGTCTAACACTCCCTGACTCTGACCTCTGGGTTCATTTGGTGTTTATATGAAGGAGAGGGCAAGGAGGTATCACAAGTGTTGTGGAGGAAAATGGAGATGGGTCTGAAAAGGTGGGTAATCCATTGGTGTGTGCGGCCTGTGAGCTGGTTGTAGTATGGGCACGGAGACAACTGAGAAACAACAAGACAGTAGAGAGTATTCACCAACATCTGAATGAGGTGAACTACTGGGTTCTTAGACTTCAGCTCAGATTTTGCAAGGCTTGTGTGTTCTCTCTGTGTTGGAGTAATTTTTGTGGCATGAGATTGTTGTTCCTGCTGTCACTCTTCTGCTGGTCCTGTTGTATGCTCCAGAAAAATTCTTTGTGTGATGATCTAATTGCACTTTAAGCTCTGAGATTGGAAGGGTGTGGCTGGAAGTGAGGTCTATCTTGGCTACCAGCATAGTGTCTGATTTGTCTCTGGTGTTGCAGCTATGTGAGCGTCTACCAAGTCCTAATGGAGAATCTCTCGTGGATTGCAATTCCTTGTCATCCTTGCCCAATGTGTCATTTACCATTGCTGGGAAATTGTTTGATCTCACTCCTGAGCAGGTAAAGCATGTCTTCCTGTGATTTCTTTTTCTTGCAGCAGTCACTTTGGTTGCTTTTCCTTGACACGAAAGCAGCAGAGAAGCGTGAAAGATGCGTTCTGTTTTCCAGATCAAACAATCCCAGTATACCCGAGTTTTGTTTGTAAATGTCCACAATTCTGTGTTTTTGGGGTGACAAAGGATAAACTATTCAGGGTTATAGTTGCTTGGATTTGTGTGATCACTGCAGTATATTCTGAAATTTGAGGAGGGGGCTGAAGCCGTGTGTGTCAGTGGCTTTATTGCACTGGACGTACCTGAGCCGGCAGAACCTCTCTGGTAAACATTCGTGTCTATGTGATTGATGTTTGTGTTGCATGTGTGGGTGGTATTTGTAATGACTCTTAAACTACTAAAGTTGTGCACATCAGGCATGCAGCGGTCAACTGAGAAAGCTTCAAGGATGTTATAGCAGTAGGGAAACAGGGTTCAAATGCTACAACCAAAAACAAATAAATAAATGCTATCTGGTGGATTCTTAACCCAGCAAGACAAAGAAAAATCTAGGTAGATGACATGAACTTGGGTGAATGCAGGATTCTGGGAGATGTGTTCATGGGAGTCTATCACACCATATTTGACTTTGGGGAAGAACGTATTGGCTTTGCAACTGCTGCCTAATGCTGCAACCTCTTGACATCATTTGTGGACATGATAGTTTTTAGAGGCATGTCCTTTCTATGTTGATATCTGGACTCAAGGAGATAATACAGCAGCAGCAGCAGCACGTCACCTAGGTTCTGTGTTGGCCTCAGAGCTTGGCTGCCACTTTCCCTTTTGTGTACCATGTGTTACTGAACAGTGAAAAGATGCCTCAAAGTAATGTACTGTGAGGTAGGCCAACCAAAGGTCTTTGTAAAGGGGTTAAATTGCACACAGATTTTCCCCAACACTATAGTTGAAGCTCCATGGTCGTGAGCACTGGAACCCTTCAATCCACATTCAACAATGGTGGAGTGCTTTAAGGGATACATTTGGGGTGTAGAAAGCCCCACCCAATACCCTATATGTAGGCCTCTCTAGGCATGTTAGATGCTTGCTTGTACATTTTTATAGCTTATATGAAATCAAAGCTTGTCCTCACAAGCTTGTTGCAGCTTGGATGCGGATACTATTGACTTTCCTTTATTGGCTATCCCTCTTGAGTGCTAGCTGGATGACATCACAACTGAGTCTTTTCATTGCTTCTGCAAATGCGGCATAACTCAGGCTTCACTCTGTTTATAGTTTGTTTGCACTAAGTTTCAAGCAGATTGTTATGTACTTTATCCACACTGTGACCTACTGTCGGGAGTTGACAAAGTCAGTGGGAGTAATGTCTGCTAGTCACTGCCATTCATGAGAATTACAATACTCTGTGATGTATGTGGGAGGCGACAACAACAGTGATTGTCCCACAACCAAGTGGCAAGCTGATGACTGTGGCGTTCATTGCAGGTGGCAATGGATCCAGAGGGTGTATTGCAAGGTTGGACACCCACACCTTGCAATGGTCAGATTTCAATGAAAAAAGAAAATGGTCGAGATGTAAAACATTGTGATGATTGATCATTGCATTGCAATGTAATTACAACATCTTATCAATGATCATATCAACACTTCATTAGCCCTTAATCTTGAACACGTTGCTAAAGTGTTATAAAAGCACGAATACATAGAGAGGGCAAGTTTGAGATGTAGAAATGAATCTCTATGAATTAGGTGCCACTCACAAACAAAAATGTATTGAGACTACTCTTCTAATAATAGCGCATATGAATAAAAACAAATTTATTCATTTTGAGACATATGGCATTTGAGATTAGGACACATCAACCAAAGAAGATTGAGAGAAATACAAACTATGTCAAAACCGAATTGGAGTCTTTTGATGAAAAAAGTCTAACTCAATGTCAATCATGTATCAAAGGAAAATAACATAGAGTTAAGTTTTCAAAAGAGAGCACAACTAGGGCACAAGATATAAATACTGCCAATTATTTACAAGATAGGACTCAATTAAAACATTAGATCGGAAAACACCTTCTGAAATATGGTGAGGAACTCAGCCTACACTAACTCACTTAAAAGTATTTGGCTATAAAGCTCATGCCTTAATCCTAAAAAAAACAAAATAAACAAAAGCTAGATTCTCATTCTATAGCATGCATCCTCTTAGGTTATAGTGAAAAATCTAACGCCAATAAGTTAATGGACATATCTAGTAGACAAATCATTATTTCTGAACATGTTATATTTGATGAAACACGAATTTATGATGCACAAAAAAAAGATCTCAAATATAGAAGCACATGATGATACTTTTGCAAATGAAAATGATCTTACCTTCGATCCAAATTTCATAAAGTTAGTGACAATTCCAACACCCAAATTAACTCCAACTCACAACCTAAGGACTCCTATCCCAAGGTTTCAAGATCAAATTGAACCTTCCACCCAACCTACATCAACTACTTCACCCATTTTGATCATGAACAATACCAATGTTCAAGAATTTTCCAAATTATCTACGATGAATCTTTCTTGGTTTTCTAATATGTGATACCAAGTCTACTAGAGTCCTTGTGGTAGGGAGTTAAACAAAGTTATTTTCAAAGGTAATGATCATGGCACAATTCTACAAGATGAACTACAATGTGTTGGACAATCTTAGACCTAATCTCCTTGATTTGGGTTCAAAGACCATGTACATCAACACAGAATGGAAGCATCTTGTTCTTCCACTTTGCATCCATGTAAGAAATGGTATTGGCAACAATGGGCAGTTGGAACACATTAACAAATTCTTGAAATAGAGGAATTCAAGTTGGACCTTTTCATCACTGCTTGTAAAATGGGGAGTGTCATTGAAAGAATATTGGGATCGTTGCAATAACAATTGACATATGGCCACATTGAATAGGAGCAATAGGGATGAAAGCACATTAATGTGTAATTTTTTTGGCATATGTGGAGTCCATACTAGTGTTAAAATAAAAATCCATATACACTATAGTAGAATACATTATATTGCACAAGTCATATGGCAAGGCTAAACAATTTATTTTTTTACTTCTAAATTTCATCAATGATAGGTAATTGTATCAAAATTTTACATTTCAAAAATGAAAAGTTTAATTATTAATTTGAGTGAATAAAAGAATTTACACAAAAATCCATATTTCATTGTATATTTTTATTTACGGTCTTCAAAAAATTTCAAATTATCTTCCAGTGTATCAATGGCATCACACTATTTTCCATGTCAAAAAAATCACTCAACTAAGCATTTTAGTAAATATAATGAATTCATAATCATATGATATGGACTCTGATGTAGGTTTTTAACATTTCAAATGTCCAATATGTTATGGTAACTCAAAATCCATTTTTGAGATTCATATGATGTGATCACTTCATATAATATATTATTTTGTTGAATCCTTTTCACATCTTGTTCATTTAATTTTTATTCCATGGTCAATACTCAAGTTGTGACAAAATTTTGTACTACACCTTAAAGTGTTTTCACCCTAGGACTCATGTTATGTGGATTTTGTACCCTATGTCTAAAAGTATCTAGTGCAAATGGATACATTTCTCGAAGCAAATATTGTCCACACGTATGAGCTTCTATTGTAAATAGTGATTTAGATCCATTAAGGAAGGAATTGCAAAAGAACTTCTTGGACAAGCAAATAGTTCTTATTCCCAAATGTGCCAGCATTACTAGACCACTTCATTGTAATCCCATTGAAAAAGAGTATTGACATGATAAAATATCAAGAAATTGAAGATCTCCAAGGATTAATGATACATCATTCACAAATGTTTTGACAACCAAAGCGATTAGATCACAAGGCTCTATGAGCTTCCAGTGAGGTGATCAACACAATGGCCAACATTGAATGGATAGTTCAAATCATTTGCAAACTAGCATCAATATTGGGCAAACATGGAATCAATATTGCAATCACAATGTAGAAGATGTTGTCCAAGAGGTACATCTTGGCACAACTTGCCAAATTCATCTTCATATACTTGCACAATATGTTTGAGATACACATAATGATGTGGATAGCAATGATGAAAAAGCTTCCTCATCGGAATTGGGTGAAAGTGGTGGTGAAAGTGGTGCAACTCTGTTCACAATTGGCTATGGGAAGTATCTCCACTTCAACATCAAATTAGCAGTTGCAATTCTTTATTGTAAAGCTCTTCATTGTAATTGGTGGACTCACAATGGCTCCTCAGACAACAATCACTAATCAACACTTGATAATTTTTATGTTGCCTACAAGAATCAATATGAAAAATTTGTGAAGAATGCCCATTTGGGGATTTCTTTTCAAAGACAATGGATACTCTTGCACCCAATACTCTTGTACAGTTTTGATACAATAACTACAAATCTTAAACATCCGTTGCAAATCTCCTTAGAAAGGTTTTTTGTTATTGTCCTAAATTGTTCCCCTTAAGTACATATAGTAAACCCCTTTTATAATCATGCCCATTTTTGTCACATTCTTGTTTGTGTCACACATGATTATAAAGGGTGTTTACTGTATATGCCTTACAACCCATTTCCCTTGTTTATTTGATTTCTGAGTTAAGAGCTTAGAATATTATGTGTTCATCTGTAACAATAGAAGTGGTAGGCAAGCATTTACCATACATGTTGGTAAGAGCAGTCTTGTCTGTTGCTTGCACCCAATGCCTACATCTTTCCCTATTTGAATGAGTTCCAACATCATCTTCCCTTGACGGCTTTGCTAGCAAAAAGAGTCTTGTTGGGATTACAACACAGGTTCTGGGATGTAGCAAGAAATAGGATCAGAAGGGGGGGGCTTCAGCACCATCACTGCAACATGAGTTTGAGTCTGTCAACAGAGTGTCACCTGCAGGTGTGTTGTAACTTGTAACCTGACCTGCGAGATATCAATTACTATAAGGTTCATAAGTGTCAAAGCAATGAGACTTGAAATACTTTTGAAGAAAAACTTCCACTTTCAACATGCAAATGAGTAATAGACCCTTTAAAACTCAGCAATTTTCCAGTTAATAGTCTCTCCAGTTGTCAGCATATATTTTGTCTTTGAAAGATAAGCTCAAAGTGAGCTCAGCTCAGCTTAGCTCCATTGGAAAGCTCAGCTCAGCTCAGCTCCATTGGAAACAGTGGAGATGCCTTAACAAGTGTCAGGGAGAAGAATTACCTCTTGTTACAAAGGACAGGAGAGCCATCCAGAACTGGGGACTCAAAACCTGCCAATTTGAAGCTGGGTTTTCTGGGTTCATTTGCAACAGATTCCTTTCAATTGTGAATATGTCAACATGGAGTTTCATATCACAAGGCACCTTCATTGATTCCTTGCACATTGAAGGATATGTAAATTTCTTGGGTTTCCTTCTCAAGGAAGTCATTATTTAATATATTTTCTTAAACACTTGAGGTAAAGGGATTTTTTTTTTCATATGCTATGAAATAATGAAATATTGAAAGAATGTTTTATGGGCAAGGATATTGTGTTTAGATTTATTATAGAGTATCGTAGCTTAAGGGATTTTGGCCCCTAGGTAATAGCTCTATTTTTATATAAGGATTTTTGAAAGATGATATTTTGGCTTGTGTTGAAACTTGAGATTAGTTATAGAGTTCTAATATCTTGAAGGTCTTTGGTTTCTTTTAGAGGATTTTTTTGAAGATTATATTTTTGCATGGTGAAATATTTGAGTTTCCATAATTTGGAAGTTTGTCTATATTTTCTTTAGGTCAGTTTAGTCAAACTATCCACACCTTCTATGAGTGAGTACTACTAGTGTTAACCTGAGGAGGTTAATAGAACCTCTAGTCCTGGTTTTGACCAATAAAATAAAACAAAATAAAATTGGGTTGTAGGTTCTCTGGGTGCAGGTTTAAGCTTGGTTCTTTAAAAAATTAAAACCCTATAGTATAGGTTTTGGCACATTTTTTTCAAACTCAAAAACTTAGAGGCTTGATTTGATAATCACATTTGGTTTTGTTTACACACTAGGTATTTCCGCAAGATGGAGATTGTATACAGATGGAGTTTTACCAACTAATTTAAATTGGGTAGTGTATATAGGCACAAAGTTTTACAACCAATCAAAACCTATCAATTGCCTTCAAAGTTAAACCTACTTGTCAAGTTTTGGAAAGAAATAAAAAATCAACTTGCTTACCTAAAGAATTTGAACTTGTGGTATAATTTTTTTTCAAGATTTCAACTTTGGTTCTAGTTCTAACAAAAGTCTAGTTCCCCGACCTTGTGCTTGTGCCTCTTTCATTGCAAGGGTGATGGTTCGAGTCCACGTCATGTCAACTTGAACCTAAACCTCAAGTTTAACACACCAAACTAGTGAACTTGCTCACATTGATTACCACATCCAACAAAGTTTTAATTATTTTTCATGTTTAGCCATAAATATGAAAAATTGAATTGCACAAAGTTGAGAGACTATTCAAATGCTAGCCCTTGACCCAATAATTAGGATCAACCAATCGAAAGCAATCATTTTCTTTTGTTCACAAGCAAAATCAAACCTTGGTATAGCCATTCTACCTTGTGCATGTGTAGAGGTCTAAACCGTTGTTAGGAGGGTGTCTAGTTTGTAATGTTAAATTCAAGGGTTTATATTGTTGGGACCTAGACCCGAGGTGACACCCTTTTGTTGGAACTGGCACAAGGATCAGACCATGAAATTTGTCTTTTGCTATATGCATAATTGAACCCAAAATCTTGAAAGAACATTCTTCAACAGATGATTAGGTTTTTTAGGTTTTTTTTTTTTTTTTTTTTGGGTAAAAATTTTTGAAAGTTTTATTTAATTTTTTTTTTTT
>Ga0116231_10012486_pt1 | contig 12456 bp, 12 predicted proteins | sample S1TSphgellanicum_2_FD_89695 | JGI IMG/M metagenome (GOLD analysis project Ga0116231, IMG submission 89695) | Host-associated microbial communities from peat moss isolated from Minnesota, USA - S1T2_Fd - Sphagnum magellanicum MG | ecosystem: Host-associated > Plants > Peat moss > Unclassified... | reverse complement strand
TTTCTTTCTTCTATATGGTCCCTGGGGGGGGGTTTTTTTTTTTTTTTTTTTTAAACTAGCGCCCACACTATTATGTGTTCTGTGGTCTGTTTTTCTTTAATTGTAAGAAGGGTTTTTTTCTTTGGTCAATTTTTGTAGTGTAGTGATAAGTTTTTTTGGAATTTGTTTTTTGGAGGCTTGTGATTTTTCTGTACGCTCTTCACTAAATTTGGTGTTTTTATTTTTATTTTTTAAAAACACTTGTCATCACTTTTTCCAACCTCACAAAATTTGAAAAAATATATCCCTTTTAATTTAGTATTTATTTTAATTTATTATTCTTAAGAAGAAGAAAAAAAATTCCTTTCCCAATCCATTTCCACGCCACAAAGAAATTATAGCAAACATACCTCACTTTAGAATGACTTCACCTAAAAGACTTATTGCTGAAGTTAATATGATAGTTTCATGGTCCAAGGGTTTTTTATTGAATGTTGTGATATCACAAATATGGAGAAAATTTCCAAAAGAATAGAAAAAAAGTTGAATTTATAGTAGAAAAAACACATTTTCCCCAAAAATAGGGAAAACCCAACAAAATTTTGTAGACAAAAAAATCACCAATTTCATCATCAAAAACTATAGGTCCTATAGATGAATAACATGAACTCTTTACAAATGGCCATTTGTTGGTGGTCACTTTATCATTCACATCACCATATGCTACAAAGATAAGTACTTTAACATTTGTGCATGCAATTACTTGGAATTGAATATGAGAATTATTTCAAGAATTACTGGATTCAATTTTTGTAACCATAATTTTTCTACAAAAAAAATCAAGTCTTCTTTTTTATGTGAAATTATGCATTGTCAATTTTTTACCAACCAAAGGTTGAATAATAATTTAATAATTAAAAAGTACATTTGACCATCATTTTGTAAGTAGACTTTACAGCAAAAGATTTTCATTGTCAGAAACCCACTATATAGTTTGGTGAAACATGATTAAATATAAATATGTTTAAGGTTGTTGTTGATCCATGTGTTGCTATTAATAAAACCTTACTTGATTTTGAATTGGTTTTGGGCACATTTTTATCCTGAATAAGACAAATTCTTATTATAAATTATCAATACATGAATGCAAATGTATGAATGCATATTTAAATATATAATTAGGTCAACAACATTTATGCATGGTTATCATAGTGAGATGTAATAAGTAATATATCTTTAACTTTATAAAAGTGGTATCAAGGTAAAGAACCTTGTTAAATTTCTTGTTTTGTTGAAATGTAAATTTAAAGCACATTCCTTAACTTGCACCCCAAAAAAAGTGTGAGAGTTGAAGGATGAGACTAAAAAGAATTCACAAAGCATAATTTCATGTGAAGTCAATTTATCTTTTCTCCTAACATTTACCTGTTCATATCCATATGTTAAATATTTACTTGCACCCTTCGATTGTAAACAAAGTAAAAATCAAGCATTCACCTTTGTTCCTAATAGGAATGTAAACACAAATAGGGATCATGTTTAGGTTTGATTTTTTTTTCCTATGTCTTAGTTTAGGTTTAATCTTTAGTAATGCATATGCTATTGGGGGCTTTGGAAGAATTGGAAATTTGTCATTTTTTTAATCTTTAAATGGTGTAATAGTAGCTCTGCTTATCAAAGTACGTGAAATCTTTACTTTCCAATTGCCCTTTTTTTTTTTCCTCCCCCCCCCCTTTTTGGCTTTGTTATTTTTGCATGCAGACTTTTATAATACCTAGATATGTAGTTGGTTTGTATTTTATATCTCTTGACCAAGGTTCACAAAACAGCTGAAAAAACTTTTTGTCATAAAAAGTATGTGATTTTGTGGTTTTTGAACCTTCCCAACTGATTGGGTCTACATGGACCCAGAACCCATCAAGAACCCAAACCCTTTGGGTGGTGTTCTTGACAGGGCAGAGGTCATAGGGTTATGCAGGTCTTGGGTTTAGATAATGTCTAGAGCTTTTAGGTTTTAAGGTCCTATGTCTAAGTTCTAGAGTTCTAGGTGTTAGGTGCTAGCCCTAAGCTTCAATATATAAAGATATTTCCAATGGTAGCACTAAAATGGGTCTTTATACAAATATATTGTGATGTTCCCTAGATTGTTCCCTATGTTGGACAAAGGCCCAAATAGGACCCATGTGGGTGAAAGCCATTTTGGGTTAACTATTCCATATGTTATTTCTTCTTGTTGTTTTTGGAACATGTTGAGGAAGATTTTGGGAATTTTGGGCACTCGTTGGGAAATTACAAGACATCATGAAAAAAATTTGGGAACTTGATGTGAACACCAAAATTTAAAAGCATCAAACCATTTCAAAATCAACTTTCGAACCATCTTGAAGAACAAATCAAAATCAATTCTAACCAAAACTCAAAACCAAAGATTCTTAAGGTTAGGGATAGGCTATCATGGTGATAGGCCCTATATCGAAAGTAGCTAGTAGGATTTTAGCTAGTAACCCTAATTCGTCTATCCACCTTATGATCATTAGGTTTACTTTACCTTTGTTTACACATACAGTTCAAGTTAGGTCACTCAAGTAAAGTTTGCTTCACCAAACTAGCGTTGTTCACAATTCCATCATTGTTGTTAGTGACCGAAAATGATAAAGCACCACCAACATAGCTTCGTGAAAATTTTCTCCTCTTCATTTCACAACTCAAACAAGTTCCATTTTCATTTTTTGTCCGCATTTTGCTCCAGGGAGCTCCATCTTCATTTTCATCGTCATTTTCACATTGTTTGTGCAACATCTCTGATCTCTTCATTGTTTGCAACATCTTCATGTTCTATTTCGTGTTTTTTACAATTTTTTAATCTCATTTTCTCTTCAATCTTTACATTTTTTTTGTGTTCTTGGCAAGGTCGTTTTGCAAAATTCTTCAACATGGTTAGCTTAGTAAAAATGATCCTTCTTGCTCAATTCTTTCAACTCCTAGTTCAAGCACAAGACTTGTTGGTCCTTGGTCATTCCGAGACAAATCCTTCATTTAAATCTTTTGGTTTTGTAGGTGAACAACTTGCATCTTTTTCTTTTTGTGAGGACATAGATTCTTTTTTTTTTTTCCATACAATGAATGTTTTGATTCTCAATATGTATAAATTATTTTATGTGTATGACCTTCTTTTGAATCAAGACCTTGGTGACTGGGTCAAAGCAAGATTAACAACTTGGTATGTCTAGTTTCTTTTAACTCAATATGATAATAAAAGATGGATTGAACATTTTAAGGGAAGCAGATCAATTCATGAAACAATTGTTAGAAAGACTGAAACATAAAATGGGAAAAAAAACACAAATTTGAGATGTGCAATGCCCGTGAACATAAGAGTTGCATGTTCTTTGTATAAGCTTGCACATGTCACTGAAAATTTGTAGTGTAGCAAACTCTTTGCAATTGGGAAATCAATTATACATAGATTGTCTTGCAAAAGTTTGTACATGTGGTTAATGTTGTCTTCAAGAATCAACTTCGATGGTTTAAATGTGATGCCCTATTACAAGTCATGGAAGGATTCAAGGATCTCTCAAGGTTGCCAAGAATCCAAGGTGCCATTGATGTTGCTTAAATACATATCCACAAGCCAAGAATCCAAACATATGTTGCAAAGTATTATTCATACAAATCCAAAGCATACAACATGCAACTATAGGCCATCGTTGATCACAAGAAATGGTTTCTAGATGTTTTTGTGCAGTTGCCAAGTTCAATGAATGATGCGTGGGTGTTGCAATTGTTTTCAATTTATTAGATAACAACATGGGGCAATTTTTCCAATGAGCTTGATTTGCATGAAGGCATTAAGCATTACATTATTGGAGACAAGGGTTACCCCCTACTACCATGGTTGATGGTTTTTCATAAACAAACGAAAGTTCAACATTCTATTTTGGAAACATTAATCAAGAAGCAATTTTTCCATGCTATAATTTTTATTGAAAAAAAATTTGGAATCTTGAAGAAAACATTCCATAAATTGATGATCAAATCCAATCTTGATGTGCAATTCCTTCCAAATGTGGTAATATGTTGCTACATGGTGCGCGCACAACATGATTTTGAATGGAAAAAATGTAGACATTGATGAATTGATGCTACAACTAAAGGCAGAGAATGTTGTAGAAGATAGACACCATGTTTTAACTGCTAAACATGTTATTGATCAAGTGAATGAACTAGACACAAAGACTACATTGGAAAGGGGGAAGTTTATGGGATTATTCAACGTAATGTAATTCAACAATATCTTAAGAACCATAGACCACAAGTTCGTAGACATTGAACATTCAACTTGCAATTTCATTTTAGATTTCTAAATTTACAATCTAAAATTGAATTTTGCAATTTTTCCTCATGTGTATTGTGGTCTAAATTAAAATTTGAAATGCAATTTGGAACTGAAATTTAAATTTGCGAGTTGGATCTATCCTTGGCAATCTAGAATCGAAATTTAAAATATATTCTAGAACTAAAATCTGAAATGCAATCTAGAATGGAATTTTTAAAAATTCCTTGTCATGTGTACTGCAATTTGGAACTGAAAATGCAATCAAAGCATGTTGTCATTGGGTTGAATGTTTTTTGCTTCCTCAATTTGATCATCTAGCAACTCATTTGATCTAGAATCATCTAAAGGCAAATCTACAACTAAAGGCATGTGTTCCTACTCCTTGATGAATGTGTGACACATAACAATACTCATATTGGAAAGCACATTGACCATTTTTTGGTTTACCTTGTGGATTTTTTTGTAATGTGATTTGAAGTATCAAAGATGTATTTTGAAGGTATGTTCCTAAACATTTGAATGATGCTTCTCAATCTCTAGCTAAGCATCTTTGATTTTGCACATTACATCCACAATCTCTTTACAATTTTTGCTTACAGATTCAATTACATGAGCAAAAGCTTGAATGTTGTGTTTTCTCTTAACTCATGTGCTTCCATATGCAAGTGTTAGTGGAGATCCAAGATTGATGACCAATGACTGGAATGGTTCAATTTCTTCATCAAATAAGTTCAGATAGTTTGGTGTCTTTGCACTTGGACTCAAAACAACTTACTTGCAATTCTTACGTTTGGACCATTGGCAACTTTTGCTCCATGACTATTAACTACTCTTGTTTTTTTACTGCCATGATCTCTTGCACCTTGATTACTAGGAACTCTTGTGCCATGACTATCTGAGGCCATGATTGCATGTAATCATTTTCTTCATCTCTCTCTTGTGTTGGTGGGCAGTAGGTTTTGTCTCCTTTAGCATTTACATCCTTGGTATGTAGAGGAGCGGTGATAGTCTTCTCCCCCATGAAGGCCTCAATCACTTCATAGTACTCTTTGTTGAATTGATGGGCAAATGGAAGTGTTCCTTATTTTCAAACGATAAATCCCAAAAAGAGAAATGATTACCTATACCCGTGAAATAATATGATAATTCTTGAAATATAAATTCAATGAATTTCATTTGTCCTTGCACATGACACCGTTTTTTAAAAACTTGCTTTGAGTTGCTTTTTGCCATTCTTCAGCAATTATGACCTACCATTGTGCAACAAGAATCATAAACAATCTAGGATCAACAAACTCCTTTTGAACTCTGTATTCTTTGTGTTTGCAAGCTATGATCATCACCTCATGATGATCTCAGTTCTTGTGTCACTACCGTGGAATTGCACCTTGTTCTACACTATGCCTTCTTGATTTTCCACCACTGCAACCTCTTCCATGAACTATGGATGATCTACTCGCAAAATTTGTCTATGAGTTCGCATTCACACTTGTTTGCGCACTTGTGCTTGTATGTGGATGTGCATTTGAATTTGAAGCCATCTTGTTTTTGTCGTTTTTACTTCAAAATGTCCTTTTCTGACAAAGCTTTTGCATTCTTCTTATGTGTTGCGTTCTTCTTCAAAGCTTCCCACCACGATGGAGAAATGGAATTTCCCTTCGCAATGGCACAACACTTTTTCTTTAAGCCATATAATTGTAGCATGGAGATAGATTTAACATATTGGTTTTGAAGTTGATACATTACCATCATGAAAACATGTTGTAAAAAGTAGGAATCTATATTTTTTAATAGATTTTAACATTTTCCTCTTTTACTATCAATAGACTATCACAAATTGTTAAACGCAATGTTAAGGTTACAAATCATATGTACACGTAGACTATTGATTGTTAAAGTTGAACAAGCATGAGCAGAGTTTCAAAAACAACGATTTAACAACAACGCTAACCATAAGTGTGAATTGACCTTTATAAAGATTAGACTAGTTGGACATGGACCCAAAACTAGTGGGTTTTAATTTTTGAAAATGTTCTATAGCCAAAATTGGAAGGTCTTCCAATCTAAAAAAAATGCTCTAGACCCAAACTTGACAAGTCTTGTAAAAATAAAAAACCAGCCCAACATTTGCTTGAAATGGAGACCGACACTCATTCAAACCTATGACATAATTTTTCTTTGTGGTCAATTTTTGCCATTTGGTCTTTCTTTCCCAAAATAATATGTTTTATAATATTTTCTTTTTCAAAAAAATCACCAAAAATAGATTAAAATCTCTAAATTTTTTGCATGTTATACACATTGTTGAGCAAGTAGCCACAACATAAAAATACTAATATAATTATTTTACTTTCATAGCTGGTCTATAGCCAAACATGGCTAAAAATCCTTGTGACTGATTGCCAATGTGTGGAACATCACAATAAAAATTAATTTTTTTAAAATTAAAAAACTAACCACCATTAGATGATGCTAGATGTTATTTATTATAGGGAAACCATCTACCTATCGAATAGAGTCAATTGGACACTTGTTCACTTGAGAGCAAATTGGGGGGTTTAGGGTATAGGGCTTGAGGTGAAACCTTGGAAGAAGGTTTGGACTTTGGACAATTTCATGGCCTACTTCAATGTCCTAAAGAATGGGTCATTGATGCCTAATTCTTACCATGTGTATCACCCACTCAAAAGTGCTCATTCAGTTTTGCAAGTTTCAAAATAAACCCTAAAATTTGGCACCAAAAGAATCATCGATAGGAACCCCCTAAAAGGACATTAAGGCTCCAATTTTGCATTGGGAAATAACTTAAGTGGCCTTTTGAAGAGGTGAAAAGCTAATCAATCATGTTTAGATGGCAAACTAAAGTGTCTCCTTTCTTATTATTATTATTATGCTAAAAATTTGAATCCACTTCAGTCTAGAAAAGGCCACCCCCCCTCACTGAAAAGGTCTGCAAAGTTTTCAAACAGTTTTTTCGGACATCATGATAGTTAGATATGTGAAACCAGTTCTTTGATTTTTAGGAGGGTTATATAATACTTTAATTAATAAAAATAAAAATAAAATTTAGAATGAAAACTTAATTAAATATTTGCCTGCAACCTTAACCTGAGAAGAACTGTGGGTTCTTGGACAAGGCGGGCGGCCCGATATACATGAGTCTTCTCTGGTTCTTTTCTTTCCAAAGAATTGCTGGATGGAAAGAACCACCTAGATATCTAATGGGTCAGGTGGTGAGACAAGTGATATCCACCCAACACTGGTCTCAACCCCCAAGTCCCAAACTTGACACCTTTCTTTTAAGAGTAGGATTCAACAAACATCCAAAAAGGTATATTACATCCAAAACCATCTTTGTGACCTGAAACTTATATTCAAAAAGTATATTTCATCCAAAACCATCTCTGTGACCTAAATTTTACATCCAAAATAACCTAATTTGATTACCTGCCACAACAAAAGCATGAGACAAAACCCTAAATTGTCACAGGTCACACAAAAGATGCTGCCTATCTGACATGTGATACTTTGTCATCTTTGCCGAAAAGAACCATCATTTTAAGAACCACATTGAGATTGACATTTTTTTTTTAAAATTAAAATTTTTTTTTTCCCCTCCCTTCATCATGTATCTTACTTTCTTTTAATTTATTCAACCTTGCAGAAAATGTCAGCAATAGGTAGAACCTGGGCATCATACATGATGCCACAAATCATTCCTAGTTTTTTTAAAAACACACAATCTGAACAAGTCCACAGCAGTTCAGCAGAGATACTCAAGCTCTTGGCTGCACTATTACTACTACTACTACCCTTTAGGTTTTCTTCCTTATCATTGATGTCATTTCAATTCGTTGCCATGCGTCCTATTTGCATAGGGCTTTTATATATTTTTTTGTTGATTGTCTGCTTTTATTTTTTCTTTGAGTTGTGTCTACTTGCATTCTCAATTGCCTTGTACTTTGATGGATGAATTTCATCCTTGATTTTTATTTACAGGATTTTTCTTCTTTTAATGAATTACATATAGTAAATGACGCCGTGAAGCATCATTTCATCCATCTGTCCCTTCATCCATCCATCCATCCATCCATCTATCCCATCATGGTCTGTTTAATCCGATGGGGCGGAGAAAGAGTGGAATACAAACACAGCGCGGCGGAGAAAGCAATAGGAAATATAGTAAAGGATGTCGTGAAGCATCATTTCATCCATCTGTCCCATCACCCATCCGTCCATCCATTCAATCATCCATCCATCTCGTCATGGTCTGTTTACTCTGACAGGGCGAAAAAAGAATGGAGTATAGACGCTACACGACAGAGAAAGCAATAGGAAGAGATGGCACACATGCCAAAGCCTTGCATTGATGGGAAGATGGATGAAATGATGCTTCACTTTCGTTTGGTCATCCATCCGTCCTGTCGTGGTTTGTTTACTCCAACAGGGTGGAGAAAGAGTGGAATACACATATATATAGTGAATTGAAAATTAATAATATTTTTAGCAGATGTCATCAAATTAGAAATAAAATAAAATAAATTATCCACCCAACCCAGAATCTGACCAATTTGTTTCATGGTGAATTCTCTCAAAATTATGAATTAGAACTCTCAAAAAAACAAAAGAGGATTTTTCTTCACAAATTCCCTTTTCTCAAAGAAAAAAATTGCAATTTTTTTGAGAAATGCATTTTTTTTTTGGTAGGAAAAAAATACTTTGTCACATTTGGACACAGGTTTTAGTGTTTGGGACAGTTTTTTTTTGTTTTTGTCAGTTTTCTATAGTTCGGATAATTTTTTCCAAACATTAGAAAAATTACTGCTACCTGACTTTTTTGGCATACTCACATTTAGTGATTTAAAAAAAACAAATTTTGTGATTTGTTCGACCAAAAATATGGGAAAGCATTTTGTGTTGTCCGATAAGCTGCTGCATGTCGCCTGCGACACTTGGCCATCAATGCATAATATACTTTTTTGGCACATATGTAATGTACCGTCAAATACACACACACCTGTGCATTAGGCACGGGGTTCAAACTAGTATCTAATAATGATTCCGTGACCCAATGATGGGCCACAGTGAACCAGCACCCACCAGGGCACCATCCACTGGATGGATGCCTGTTATGACTCAGTTGTGGATGATCCTCAACTGAGTTATTACCCAGTTTCATCTTGGTAACCTGTTCTATAAGAAGTAGATCTAAAATATAGACAGGGAGGTAACAAAATAGGGAACTACTAGGTAAATAGATAGTTTATACGTAGTAGGTAGTGGCTGTTTTTACTACCTACCTAGTTGATAGGTAGTAAATAAAGCAACTAAGCTAACCAGCATGGTTAGCTAGGGAAATGGAACCCAACAGAAAACTGTTTCCTGATCACATATCATCCATCCTTGATGGTGCAATGGTGGGTGCTGGTTCACTGTGGCCCCAATGATGTTGTTGCCAAAGGTTATATGGAAGAAAGATCACATAATGAATTTTAATTTGTGCGGAGTATGTGAAGATTTTGTTGAACTAGAATTTCTGGGTCAAAAGGAATGGAGTTTTGATTGGTTGATTGATCAATCGGTCAGGCCTTAAACTTGATGGGTAGATTTGGCCTTTTGAGAATGGAGGTTGATCAATTGGGCAGGCCTTAAATTTGATGGGCAGAGTTGGCCTTTTGTGAATAGAGGTTGATCAATTGGGCAGGCCTTAAATTTGACGGGCAGAGTTGGCCTTTTGTGAATGGAGGTCGATCATTCGGGCAGGCCTTGAATTTGATGGGCAGAGTTAGCCTTTCATGAATGGAGGTCGATCAAATGAGCAGGCCTTGAATTTGATGCGCAGAGTTGGCCTTTGGTGAATGGAGGTTGATCGGTCAGGCAGGACCTAAATTTGATGGGCAGAGTTGGCCTTTTGTGAATGGAGGTTGATCGATCGGGCAGGCCTTAAAGTTGCTGGGCAGAGTTGGCCTTTTGAGAATGGAGGTTGATCAATTGGGCAGGCCTTAAAGTTGATGGGCAGGGTTGGCCCTTTCTGATGTTGTTCCCGTATGCTTGAACGTGAAAGTGTTGTGAGGGACGAAGGTGAGGCTTACCTCTTATTGAGAAAATATGTCACCGAAGAAGGCCTGGAACCAGGTGTTGGGTTGCGCAAGTGGCGAGTTGGTTTGGTCCTGGACCCATTGGTACACCTACCACACAAACTACGCACTTGGGCATTCAATTGGGGAATGCAGGGGGGAGTGTCCTCACACTCTCAAGACCTCACCCCAAAATTGAAATTTATGATATGTAACAACTAAAGACCTAGCTTTTTGTTGGCCTTGGCAAGGGATATTGTGTTTAAATTCATCATAGAGTATAGTAGCTTAAGGGATTTTGGCCCCTAGGTAATAATAATAATAATAATAATAGGTCTATTTTGATGTGAGGATTTTTGAAAGATGATATTTTGGCTTGTGTTGAAACTTGAGATTAGTTCTAAAGTTATAATATCTTGAAGGATTTTGGTTTCTTCTATTAGAGGACTTTTTGAAGATTATATTTTTGCATGGTGAAATATTTGAGTTTCCATGATTCTTTTTTTGCCTTAAGATACTTTTTAATGTAAATGACAAGGCCACAGTGTGACACACCCCTTGTTTAGAGTGTATTGGGAAGTCCTGTTACACGGCGAAAAAACTCATCCATTTCTTGCACGGGCTTTACAAGTTTAGTCCAGTCCGACTACCTACCCTCTCCAGAGGCATTACAAAACTTGTAGCCCGCTTCTCATCTTGTCACTGCCACACTGTGGTCTTTACGTGCCAGAAAGCCCTTGGCCGAAGGATTTTGTGGACCATTTCCTTTCTTTTTTATTTTTTATTTTCATTTATTTGGCACAAATGAAAGAATTCATTGCGAAGAGAAAGGAAAGGCATTTCATTTCATTAGTCAAAATACAAAATTTAGGATCAACAATTTCTTGTTGTCATTGGAACCTTTTTGGAACCCACCTCTCAATGCTCTTTAGTGTGTGAAGAATAATAACAAAACCATAAAACCTCATCATTCTTTAGTACAGGGGCAGCTAAATAAAAATACGTACATGTCTGTGGAATAATTAGTTTAATTTTGATGATTCCATGTCAAGAAATAGAAAATATTCCTGAATATTTCAAAATATTCTTTATTTTCTTTCATGAATTTTTATGTTCTCTGAATTTTTATTTTTATTTTTGTGAAAATTTCAACATTTCTTCAAATCATATAATTAGTGTCTAAAGCTGCCAAGGGTACTACTACTAATACTACAGGTAACAGTAGTAGCTGAAAAATGTTTTATATTTTATCCCACAATCATTAATTGCTTTGTCCCCCAACATGAAATTGCATCTTGCTCAAGTTCAATTTCAGAAATGCTCTCTGGATTGATGACATATTTTTTTGGGGGAAAAAAAAAAGAATAAGGGTTGACTGCTACCTACCAACTCCCCCAAAATTCAAGACACCAAAAAAATAGAACAATAATATTAATTAATTAATTAATTAAAATGAGAATGGAAATAATGGGGGCTTGACTGAGTTAGCAACTCACCTAAACTGAAGAACTCCTGCACTTAAATTTAAGAAAAGTTTGGGTTTAGGGGTTTAGGGTTTAGGGTGTTTTTAGTGGGGAGTAATAAAAGTGTAAGGATAAGCCCTTGGGGTAGGTGAACGCATTCTGAAATTGAAGGGGCTTGGGAGAGTTGGTACTCCAGTGATAGGGATCTTCCTTCCTACAAAGAAGTAGGCCAAATATCCCTTCCTTTTTCTTTAGAGGGATGTTGATGGGATATAAGGTGGCCTCCACATATACACTGAGGAAAATGCCACCTTCAAATACACCTTCAAATTTCTCCGAGTTTCTTTACATGACTTGGGGACTAACCTTACCCCACCCCGCTCCCAGCCACCAAAATCCAGGAATTTTTTTTGGGGCGGGTCAACAAGCTTGGTTTGGTCACCAATACCCAAATTTTACTTTGGGGAGTTAAATTACTCTTTAAGACTTTTTTTTTTTTTTTTTTTTTTTTGGGGGGGGGCAAAAATTGGAAAAAGTGGTTTTTTCAAAATTTTTATATTTTAAAATTACCAAGTTGATTAGGGTTTTGTTTATATGAGAC
>Ga0116231_10012485_pt1 | contig 12456 bp, 12 predicted proteins | sample S1TSphgellanicum_2_FD_89695 | JGI IMG/M metagenome (GOLD analysis project Ga0116231, IMG submission 89695) | Host-associated microbial communities from peat moss isolated from Minnesota, USA - S1T2_Fd - Sphagnum magellanicum MG | ecosystem: Host-associated > Plants > Peat moss > Unclassified... | reverse complement strand
TCCGGGATGGCGGCGGTGGCGGGGGCGGCGGGTTTGAGGAGGGCCATTTTGGCGGGTTTGGAGGCGGTGATGGCGAAGCCGTTGCCTTCCTTGGTGAGGAGGAAGGTGTCGCTGCCGAGGCTGGCGGCGCTGGTGAAGGTGAGGTGGATTTTTTCGCCGGCTTCCGAGATGGTCAGGACGTTTTTGGCGAAGGCGGTGCCGGTGACTTCCGAAAGCGAGATGCCGGTGATGTCGATGGTGTCGCCGATTTTGAAGCTGCCGATGGTGGCGGCGAACTGGGTGGGGTCCGCCAAGGTGAGGGTTTCGCCGGTGCCGGCGAAGTCGATTTTCTGGGTGGATGCGACGGCGCCGGTGAAGGTGAGGGGGTTGGCGGACAGGTTGATGGTGCCGGCGCCGGAGACGGCGCCCTCGAAGGTGCCTTGGGCAGTTTTGGCGAGGGTGAGGTCGCCGTTATTGACCAGGGCCGCCGGGGTGATGAAGGTGCCGGCGAGACTCCATTTAGATTTGGCCTCGACCTCGATGGTGCCGAAATCCTCGAACTGGCTGAGCGTGGCGGTGCCGGCGGTGGTGCCGGCGAGTTCCAGCACGCCGGCGCCGCCGGAGACTTCGCCGGTGATTTTGGATGAAGAGTCGATGACAAAAAGGTTAGCCGCGCCGTTGGCGAAGGAGGCGGCGAATTTGCTGCCGATGAGGGTGCCGAATTCATTGATGGTGCCGCCGCCGGTGATGGCGATGCCGGTGGCGGCGCTGATGAAGCCGTAATTATAGGCGATGCCGCCGGCGGTGAGGTCGATGCCGTCGGCGCCGGCTTTGATGGTGCCGGCGTTGCTGCCGACGCCGGTGGCGGAGAGTGAAATGCCGGTTCCGGTGCTGGTGATCTGGCCGGCGTTGTAGGCGTAGGTGTAGGCGCCGCCCCCGGACATGCCGGTTTGGGCGGTGATGTTGCCGCTGTTATAGGCGTAGCCGCCATGGGCGAGCTGGATGCCTTCCGTGACGGCGCTGATTGTGCCCTTGTTGAACACGCTGCCGTATTGCTGGAGGTAGATGCCGGCGCCGATGGTGGCGTTGAGGTCTTTGGTGTTTTCGATGATGGCGCCGGAGGTTTTGCCGAGGCCTTCGATGCCGGCGGCGGCGATGATGGTGCCGGCGTTGATGAAGGTGCTGGCGCCGGTGAGCACGACGCCGGCGTTGAACGGGCCGGTGGAATTGCTTTCGATGGTGGTGGAGTTGGTGACGGATTTGGGCGTGCCGGTGTCCAGCACGGCGGCGGCGATGGCGGTGTTGGTGTAGCCGCCCGCGGTTTTCATGGTGTAGGTGCCGATGAGGCCGAGCGTGTCGATGGCCTTGGTGATTTTTGTTTCGGTGGCGGACAGGGTGACCGCCTTGCCGGTGATCGGCGGGGTGCCGGTGAAGGCCTCGATGGTGTCGCCGCCATGGCCGTCCGCGGCGATGGCGAAATATTCGCCGGCATTGGTGGCGGAGAAGGTGAGGGACAGGGCGCTGGAGATGGACAGGACGTCCGACGCGGAGAGGGTGAGGTAGGTGGTGCCGGCGAGGCCGAGGCTGGCTATGTCCAGCTCGTCGGCGGTGGTGAAGCCGGTGATGGTATCGCCGTTAAAGCCGCTGACATCGCCGGTAACGTCCCAGGTGGCGCCTGCATCGAACGCGATGGTTTCGAATCCGGAAATTTTATCGCCGATGCCGGAGAGCGTGGATTTGCCGGCGGTGAGTTCCAGCGTGTTGCCGGCGGCGTGGTTGGCGGTCACATCGCCGATAAACACGGCGCCGGGGGCGACGATGAGGCGGCTGGCCTGGTTGCCGCCGAAGACGATGGCGTCCCGCGCGGCGGCGATGGTGCCGGAATTGAAGACGGTGCCGGCATTGGTGAGGTAGAGGCCGGTTGAGCCGTAGATGAAGCCGGAATTGATGACGGTGCCGCCGAAAATTTTGACGCCGGTGCCGAAGGGGGAGTTCTGCTCCTCCAGCGTGCCGGAATTGGTGAGGGTGACGTTGGATGTGAAGTCGAACAGGGCGCCGAGCTGGCCGGACATGGTGCCGGTATTGGTGACGGTGCCGCCGTTCATGAAGACGGCGTATTGGTTGCCGGCGATGTCGCCGGCGTTTGAAATGATGCCCGGGTGTTGGATTTTGAGGGCGATTTCATGCGCGTAGATGGCGGCGCCGGCGAGGTTGGTGACGGTGCCGGAGGCGATTTCGATGCCGGCGCCGGCGAGGCCGCCGATGCTGCCAGCGTTGGTGATGAAGCCCTCGCCGTTGAGGATGGCGATGCCGTAATTGCCGCCGTAGATGTCGGCGTGCTGGCCGTTGGTGATGGTGCCGTTGCCGTTGCGCATCAAGATGCCGTAGCCGAGGCCGGCATTGCTGATGGTGCCGGTGTTCTGGATGGTGCCGCCATTGGTGAAGACGACGCTTTCATCGAAGCCCATGTTTTCGAGGAAGGGTGCGGCGGCGCCGGCCATGGTGCTGTAGGCCGCGCCTTCGAGGGTGCCGGTCTGGGTGATGGTGAAGGGGGCTGTGTAGGCGCCCGATGCGGAGAGGGTGATACCGTGCGACAGGGCGTGCGACAGGACGGACGTCATGGTTTTTTCCTCGAAGTGGTTGAAAAGGCGCCGTTCGTTGGTAGATGGACGGAAAGTTACATATAGTTTAATTTCCGAATTGCAAGTCTGAATCGCATTTTTTAGAAGGTGGATGATAGATTACATATGATTTAATTTTTTGGTTGCAACCCTGGCTTGAGGGAAGGCGGGGGAGGACAAGTGGCGAGGGGGGAAGGGGATGGAAGGAGTTACTTTTTTGAAAAAAAGTAACCAAAAAACTTTTGATTCCCCGCGGCGGTTGAGGGGCCAAACTGTGGCCGCTGAGAGGCCGGGGGAATCGAAAGTTTTTGCGCGCTTTTTTTCAAAAAAGCGCTGCTTTCTTTGACCGCGCGTGCGTGGGGCTTGGGAAATTTTGGGGGAGAAAGGTGGCGGAAGGCGCTTCGCTTTTCCGCCCTACGCGACGGGTTTTTGTTAGATTCTTTCTATTTTGGCGCCGCAGGCGGCTAGTTTTTGTTCTACGGATTCGTAGCCGCGGTCCAGGTGATAGACGCGGCTGATGGTGGTTTCGCCGCGGGCGGCCAGGCCGGCGAGGACCAGGGAGACGCTGGCGCGCAGGTCCGTGGCCATGACGGGGGCTCCACTGAGATGGGGCACGCCGCGGATGATGGCGCTGGCGCCGACGGCGTTGATGCGCGCACCCATGCGGTTGAGCTCGGGGACGTGCATGAAGCGGTTTTCGAAAATGGTTTCGGTGACCATGGAGGCGCCCTCGGCGACCGACATCAGGGCCATGAACTGGGCCTGCATGTCGGTGGGAAAGCCGGGGAAGGGCTCGGTGGTGACGTCGATGCCGTGCAGGCCGTTGACGCGGTTGACCCAGAAACCGTTGGGTTCCTCGGTGATTTCGATGCCGGCTTCGGTGAGGCTGGTAATGACGGCGCCGAGATTTTCGACGCGGGCGTTCTGCAGGAAGATTTTGCCGCCGGTGATGGCGGCGGCGCAGGCATAGGTGCCGGTTTCGATGCGGTCGGGCAGGATGGCGTGGTTGGCGCCGTGCAGGGTTTTGACGCCTTCGATGGTGAGAGTGTCGGTGCCGAGGCCCTCGATCTTGGCGCCCATGGCGATGAGGCAGGTGGCGAGGTCTGAAATTTCCGGCTCGCGGGCGGCGTTTTTCAGGGTGGTCACACCCTGGGCCAGCGTGGCGGCCATCAGGAGGTTTTCGGTGGCGCCGACGGAGGGGAAGGGGAAGACGATGGCGGCGCCGTGCAGGCCTTTGGGGGCGGTGGCGTCGATGTAGCCGGCGTCGAGCTTCATGATGGCGCCCATCGCTTCGAGGCCTTTGATGTGCAGGTCCACCGGGCGGCCGCCGATGGCGCAGCCGCCGGGCAGGGAGACGCGGGCTTCGCCGGTGCGGGCGAGCAAGGGGCCGAGGACCAGAATGCTGGCGCGCATTTTGCGGACGATGTCGTACGGGGCTTCGGTGTTTGTGATTCGGCCGCCGAGGGTGAGGGTGCGGCCGTCCCGAAAGATCTCCAGGCCGTGCTGGGCCAAAAGTTCGGCCATGGTGGCGAGGTCCGCCAGTTTGGCGACGTTGGTGAGCGTGAGGCGGTCGTCCGTGAGGAGGCCGCAGGTCATGAGCGGGAGGGCGGCGTTTTTGGCGCCGGAGATTTGAATTGTGCCGTGCAGGGGCTGCCCGCCGGTGATGAGGATACGGTCCATGGAGCTTACATTCTGGGGAGGGAGACGCCGCGCTGGCCTTGGTATTTGCCGGCTTTGTCGAGATAGGAGATTTCGCACGGGCTGGCGCCCTGCAGGAAAAGGAACTGGCAGATGCCCTCGCCGGCGTAGATTTTGGCGGGCAGGGGCGTGGTATTTGAGATTTCGATGGTGACCTGGCCTTCCCATTCGGGTTCCAAGGGCGTGACGTTCACGATGATGCCGCAGCGGGCGTAGGTGGATTTGCCGAGGCAGATGACCAGAATGTCGCGCGGGATGCGGAAATATTCGACGGTGTGGGTGAGCGCGAAGGAATTGGGCGGGATGATGCAGACGGGTCCGGTGCGGTCCACGAAGCTGGCGGGGCTGAAGGCTTTTGGGTCCACCACCGCGGAATCGACATTCGTGAAGATCTTGAAGTGGTCGGCGCATCTGGCGTCGTAGCCGTAGGAGGAGAGGCCGTAGCTGATGACGCCGTCGCGCTTTTGGGTTTCGACGAAAGGCTCGATCATGCCGCGGGCGAGGGCGTTTTCGCGGATCCAGTGGTCGGGCATTACCGGCATTTTTCGGCCTCGGCGGCGGGTTTTTGGCGGGCGCGGGATTGGGCCTTGCGGCGGAGCAGGTTTTTGCGCAGGGCTTCGGCTTCGTGCCTGGCGCGTTCGGCGGCGCGGCGCTGGGCGGCTTCCTGGGCAGGGGTTAGGGTGGAGTCGGGCATGGGGGATGTTGAAGACGGGTGGGGGGCTTGGCGTCAAGGGAGAAGGAAGACTTCTTTTTTGTGAACAAAAAAGAAGCAAAAAAAACTTTGATTCCTTTGGACTGTGGTGGTTTCAACGCCGGTGACCCAGTTTAGCAAAAGTTTTTTGCTTCTTTTTTTCAAAAAAGAAGTCCTTGCTTGCTTGCTTGCGCGCCGATATAGGGCGGGGCCTTCGCTGTCATAGCTCAGGGGTAGAGCACTTCATTGGTAATGAAGAGGTCCAGGGTTCAATTCCCTGTGACAGCACCAGTCCCCTTGATCGGGGGGGCGGGTTGGATTAGGGGAGGCGCTCGGCCGGAGGCCCAGGTAGCTCAGTTGGTAGAGCATGCGACTGAAAATCGCAGTGTCACTGGTTCAATTCCAGTCCTGGGCACCATTCCGGAGTGCATTATCCACAGAAATTTTGCGCGCCGAGGCTTGAAAGATACGATTTTTATGTTTGGGGGCGCAAACCGGGCTGGATGGCTCTGGTGTTTTTTGCAGTCCATTGCTAGTCATTTGGGGACGTAACGATTCGTCTGCGTGGGCGGTTGGGCGTTTGCGTATGGGATTGGCAATATCCGGCGGACAGGCGGCCACCTGTTTTTGCCGCTTGAACAGGAGAGAGGCTTAAAAAAATGTCAAAGGCTTTTATTGCATCGGTTATCCAGAATTCGGCTGAGATCACGGGGGTTGCGGCGAATCGCGCGGCGGCGGATTTGATCGACGCGATTGTGAAGGACTTGAAGAAGAACGGGAAGTTTACGCTGCCGAGCTTTGGCACCTTCACGGTGCGCAAGACGAAGGCGCGCAAGGGGGTGAACCCGCGGACGGGGGCGGAGATTAAGGTGAAGGCGGGGAAGACGGTAAGGTTCAAGGCGTCGCCGAGCTTGAAGAAGATTGTATGAGGGTTTGAAATAGGTTTATTTGAAACGGCCCGGTTTTCCGGGCCGTTTTTTGTTGGAGGGTGTGATGGCGGAAACGACGGTGTTTGAGTGGGATAAGGTGGCGGTGGTGGGGGATGGGAGGCTGGACCGGCGGGTGATTGAGGGGAAGGCGGGGGAGCTGAAGCGGGTGGTGGTGCCCAAGGGGACGGTGGCGGATCGGCATTCTCATGCGTTTGAGCAGTTTTTTATGGTTTTGTCGGGTGGGGGGGTGTTGCGGTTTGCGGAGGGGGAGACGGTGCTGAAGCCGGGCGTGGTGGTGCATTTTGCGCCAGAGGCCTGGCACGAGGCGGTGTTTGAGGAGGAGACGGTGTTGGTGGAGGTGAATTTTAGGGAGTGAAATTGGTAGGGGGCGCCGGTTGATGGGCCGGTGAGGCGTGGATGGCCGGGTCGAGCCCGGCCATGACGTGGGGAGAGTGGGGCTTGAAGCTCGAAGGAATTTTGTTGAGAGTTTAGTTGCGGCTACGTTATAACCCGTCATGGCCGGGCTTGACCCGGCCATCCACGCCTTTGTCCGGGGACTTGCAAATGGGAGAGATGGGCGGGTGGGTCTATATCGTTACCAATCGGCGTGACGGGACGTTATACGTCGGTGTGACTGCAGATTTGGTGCGGCGGATCTGGGAACATCGGGAGGGGGTGGTTGAGGGGTTTACGAAGCAGTATGGGCTGAAGATGTTGGTTTGGTTTGAGAGGCATGAGACGGTTCTTGGGGCGATTGCGCGGGAGAAGGCGATTAAGCATTGGCCGCGGAGGTGGAAGGTGCAGTTGATTACGAAGGATAATTTTGAGTGGTTGGATTTATATGAGGGGATTGTTTGATAGGTCTGTAAGGCGTGGATGGCCGGGTCTAGCCCGGCCATGACGTGGATGGTGCGGGGGCGGGATTGTTAGATGTCCAGGTTTTCGACGTTGCCGGCGTTTTCTTGGATGAATTGGAAGCGGAGTTCGGGGCGTTTGCCCATTAGGTTTTCGACCATGGTGGAGGTGGCGGCGCGGTCTTCTGGCGGCGAAACTATGCGAAGTAACGTGCGTTTGGCGGGGTCCATGGTGGTTTCTTTCAGCATCGTGGGGAGCATTTCGCCGAGGCCTTTGAAGCGGCTGACTTCGATTTTGGCGCCTGGTTTGAAGGAGGTTTTGAGTTTTTCCAACGCCGCGTCGTCCATGGCGTAGATGCTTTTGGCGCCTTGGGTGAGGCGGTAGAGGGGGGGCTGGGCGAGGTAGACGTGGCCGTGGCGGATGAGGTCGGGGAGTTCGCGGTAGAAGAAGGTCATCAGCAGGGACGCGATGTGGGCGCCGTCCACGTCGGCGTCGGTCATGATGATGATGCGCTCGTAACGAAGATTCTGGCGGTTGAAACTGGGGCCGACGCCGCAGCCTAGGGCCTCGATGAGATCCTTGAGTTCCTGATTTTGACGCAGTTTTTCGACGGAGGCGGAGGCGACGTTGAGGATTTTGCCGCGGAGCGGCAGGATGGCTTGGGTGTTGCGGTTGCGGGCTTGTTTGGCGCTGCCGCCGGCGGAGTCGCCTTCGACCAGAAAAATCTCGGTGCCTTCGGCGGATTCGGTGGCGCAGTCGGCGAGTTTGCCGGGCAGGCGCAGGCGGCGGGTGGCGGTTTTGCGCGGGGTATCCTTGGCTTCCTTTTTGCGGATGCGTTCTTCCGCGCGGTCGATGATGAAGGCGAGGAGGTTGTCGGCGTTTTGGGGGTCGCCGGCGAGGAAGTGGTCGAAACGGTCTCGCAAGGAAGATTCCGTTAGTTTGCCGGCTTCGGGGTTTGTTAGTTTTTCTTTCGTTTGCCCCTGGAACTGGGGTTCGCGGATGAAGAGGGAGAATTTGGCGGCGAGCGCGCCGGTGACATCCTCGCCGATGATGGCGGCGCCGCGTTTGTTGCCGCGCTGCTCGGCCCAGGCGCGGATGCCTTTGAGGAGCGCGCTGCGAAAACCGGATTCGTGGGTGCCGCCCAAGGGCGTGGAGATGGTGTTGCAGTAGGTGTCCAGGAAACTATCACCGTTGTCGAGCCAGGCGCAGGCCCATTCGAGTTTGCCTTGGGTCGTGCCGTCTGGGGCGTCCGGGAGTTTGGCTTCGCCGGCCCAGATGGTTTCGAGCACGCGGGGCGCGGCGCCGATTTCGGCTTCCAAAGAGTCTTTCAGGCCGCCGGGGAAGTGGAGCTCGGCGGTTGCGGGGGTTTCGGCGTCGGATTTCAGCAGGGACGGGTCGCAGGACCATTTTATGCGGACGCCGCGAAACAAATAGGCTTTGCTGCGGCAAAGTTTGTAAAGGCGGGCTGGGGAAAAATGTTTGTCTTTGCCAAAGATGTCGGTGTCCGGGATGAAGGTGATGGTGGTGCCGCGGCGGTTTTGGACGGGGCCGATGGTTTTGAGTTTGGTTAAGGGGGCGCCGCGGGAATATTCCTGGCGGTACAAAACTTTGTCTTTGGCGACTTCGGCGATGAAGGTGCTGGAGAGCGCGTTGACGACGGATGAGCCGACGCCGTGCAGGCCGCCGGAGGTGGCATAGGCCTTGCCGGAGAATTTGCCGCCGGAATGCAGGGTGGTGAGGATGACTTCGAGCGCCGATTTGTTTTTGAATTTTGGGTGCGGGTCTATGGGGATGCCGCGTCCATTGTCGCGGACGGTGATTTCGTTGGCCGGCCGCAGGGAAAATTCTATGGCGGTGGCGTGGCCGGCCACGGCTTCGTCCATGGCGTTGTCCAAAATTTCGGCGGCTAGGTGGTGAAGGGCGGTTTCGTCGGTGCCTCCAATGTACATGCCGGGGCGGCGGCGGACGGGTTCCAGGCCTTCGAGCACCTCGATGTGCTTGGCGCTGTAATCGTCTGGCGCGTCGCCGTTGTTGAAAAGGTCAGCCAAGTTTGCGACTCCGTGTGAGGGCATCAATGGTGTTGCCATGGATGGAGGGGAGCGCCAAGGGTGGGGAATGGATTATGAAAGTGTCGAGGTCTTTTGGGCGGCGTTCTGCCGCGCGGCGGGGGTTTCGGGCGCGTGCCCGGCGGTGACGTGTTTCGGCGATTCCCAGGCGATGCAGGATGAGCTCTGCGCGCTGGTGCTGGCGGGCGCCAAGCGGGGGACGGCGAATTTGGCGCTTTGGTATGGGGCGGAGCGGGAGTTTTTGCCGAAGCCGGGGGAGCTGCGTGTGGTGGTGGATGGGGGTGGGCGGCCGCGTTGCGTGATTGAGATTTTGGCAGTCGAGGAGCGGCGGTTTTGCGACGTGGATGAGGCGTTTGCGGCGGTGGAGGGGGAAGGGGATGGGAGTTTGGATGACTGGCGGCGAGAGCATCTCCGTTTTTTTGCGGCGGAGTTGGCGGCGGAGGGGCTGAGGTTCTCGGAGGAGGTGAGGGTGGTGTTGGAACGGTTTCGGGTGGTTTGGGCGGGAGGATAAGGGGATTGCAACGGTCAAGGGCGGCCCACATAGATGATGGCGCGGAATGGTCCGCGCGGATGTGTGAAGGCGAAGTTTATGGCCGTGCTTGGTTTGGCGGTGTTTTTGTTGGTGGTGATGCCGGCGCTGATTTATGGGTCGTTGGCGTGGGTGCTGCGGGGGTCGCGGCTGGTGCGGGGGCGAAGTGCCGTGGAGGCGAGGGAACAGGTCAAGGATGCGACGGGGTAGCGGGAATGGCTGGCTATGTAGTGGGGAGGCGCGCATTTTGGTTGATTATTTCGGGCGATTGGCATAGGCTTACGGCCTATGCCAATGAGGGTGTTTCCGATGCAGCCAAACCACCGAGCGGTAAAACTGTTTAGGAATGGGCGGAATCAGGCTGTGCGGATTCCGGTGGAGTTTGAGCTGCCGGGAACGGATGCGGTGATGTTTCGGGAGGGGGATAGGCTGGTGATTGAGCCGGTGCGCAAGGGCGGGCTGGCCGCGTTGTTGGATTCTTGGGGGGATGTTGGAGAGGATTTTCCCGAAATTGACGACTTGCCGCTTGATCCGGAGGAGATTTTTTGACCGCGAAGCGGTTTATGTTGGATACGAATGTTGTTTCTGATTTGATTAGGAACCCGGTGGGACCAGCCGCGGAACGGGTGCGGGCCCATGAGGGAGCGGTATGCACGAGTGTGATTGTCGCGGCGGAGATGCGGTACGGGTGCGTGAAGAAGGGCTCGCAGGGGTTGGCACGTAAGGTGGAAAGATTGCTTGCGGAGATTGGGGTTTTGGCCTTTGAGGCGCCGGCGGATGAGGCGTATGGGCGGCTTCGTTGGGGGTTGGAATCGGCTGGGCGGGTGATTGGGCCGAATGATTTGTTGATCGCGGCGCATGCTCTGAGTCTGGGGTTGGTATTGGTGACGGGGAATGTTGGGGAGTTTTCGCGGGTGCGGGGGTTGCGGGTGGAGAATTGGATGGGTGGGATTGAATGATTGACGCCCGGACTGGCCGAGCGTGGCGCCGCGTGTAGCGGCCGTCAAGGTGCAGTGCTCGCCGTGCTCGCCATGCTCGCCGCCGAAGAGGCGGCTGCGCGTGGCTCCGCGCGGCTGCGCGCTTCCCTTGACGGCCGCTCCACGCGGCGCCGTGAGGTGGGCAGGCTGGGACGGAGAAACGGCGTTTTGGCCGAACTGAGAAACGGGTTTCGTACGTCAGAAAGATCGTTGGGTTTTACGCTGAGCAGGATATGGTTTGCCTTGCGGCCCGTTTCTCGGCCCGGATGCGGTGTTTTGGATTCATTTTTTTAATTCAACTCCAGAAACTTTGTGTATGATACCGAAAAATGTAACATTTGAATTAAGGTTGGTCTTGCAGGTTATCGAAGATGCGTTAGCTGGCCGGGCGCCGTTGCCGGAGATTATCGCAGCGAATGCTAGCGCCATCCGTGACGCAGTTCCCGAACACGTGAGCATTGTTCGACATTTCTCAAAAGCCGAACTCGGGCTTCGGCGAGCCCGTTATCAGATTATTATAAAGGGGCGCCGAGTAGATGGTGTTTGGAATTTCACGCCGGGAGAATTGGCCAAGTTGGTTCGGGAGATATCGAATCCATAAAGGCGCGTATCGCGTTTGTTCCGATGTTTTAATTGGATCTGGCCGGACATTTCGCATGTCTGGGTTGCTTCGCTTCGCTCGCAATGACGAGTGATTGGCGGTTGTTGATGGTGCGCTATTCCGTTTCGTTTGTCCCGCGTAAGGAGGCGGAAGACGCTTCGCTTTTCCGCCCTACGGATTGCGGACGGGGCACAGGGTTAGCGGCGCCCGTAGGGAATAAAAGTTTTTTGCTTCTTTTTTTCAAAAAAGAAGTGCTTGCTTTCTTGCTTTAGCCGTACAGCTCGTGGGCGCGGTGGATGTCGTGGGTGTGGATGCCGCCGCCGGTGCCTTTCATTTCCAGCCAGTCTTTGTGATGCAGGGTGTTGCGCGTGTCGTAGTAGCCGCTGCGCCAGTGGTCTTTCATGGAGAGGCGGCTGAATTCGTAGTCTTTGGCGTCGCCTTCCCAGGCTTTTTGTTTGTAGATCAGCTGCATGATGTTGATCTCGGGCAGGCGGGAGAGGTCGGCTTTTTGTTTGCGCTGCTCCTCCGAAAGTTTTTCCTCCGGGATCATGCAGAGGGCGTCGTACAGGGCTTCCTTGAGGCGGTGGGTTTCCAAAAAATGGCTGGTGGTGGTGCGGGTGCGGGAGGAGTATTGGATGTCTTTGGCGCGGGACATGACTTCCGGCATGTCGCGCGGAATGTCGCCGGCCGCGGAAAACAAATCCACCTGGAAGACCAGCATGTTCATGTTGCCGCAATTGTCCAGCAAATGTTGCAGCGGCGTGTTGGAAACCAGGCCGCCGTCCCAGTAATAGTGCTTGCCGATGCGCACCATGGGCAGCGAGGGGGGCAGGGCGCCGCTGGCCATGACGTGCTCCGGGCCGATGGAGGTGGCGGCGTTGTCGAAATAGGCGAAGTTGGCGGAGGAGACGTTGACGGCGCCGACGGCGAAGCGGACCTGGCCGTCATTGATCAGGTCGAAATCGACCAGTTTTTCGAGCGTCTTGTGCAGCGGCGAGGTGTCGTAAAAGGCGGTGGCGGCCTTGGCGCCGCGGGGGGCGAACCAGGCGTTTTGCGCATTGGGCTGGAAGAAGCCGGGCTGGCCGAGCAGCATGGCGTTCATCGCGGAAAGCCCGTTGCGGAATTTGCGGTTGGCGTCGCCCTCCGGCCAGGCGGTGTAGGGGTCGCGCGCGGTGATGGTGTTCCAGAATTCCTCCAGCCGTTCCAGGCGTTTTTCGCGCGGGTTGCCGGCGATGAGGGCGCAGTTGATGGCGCCGATGGAGACGCCGGCGACCCAGTCGGGTTCCAGATGCGCCTCGTGCAGGGCCTGATAGACGCCGGCCTGGTAGGCGCCGAGCGCGCCGCCGCCCTGCAGGACGAGACCGATGCCGTCGCAGCCTTTCGGGCGGTCCAGCGCCTTGATGGGGTCGAGCGGCTTGCGCAGGGGGGTGCGCGGGTCGGTTGTCATGTCCATGTCATAAATCTCCGTCAGCGGCGGGTTTTGTGGTGTGTAACAGCATAATCACGGGCG
>Ga0116231_10012484_pt1 | contig 12457 bp, 12 predicted proteins | sample S1TSphgellanicum_2_FD_89695 | JGI IMG/M metagenome (GOLD analysis project Ga0116231, IMG submission 89695) | Host-associated microbial communities from peat moss isolated from Minnesota, USA - S1T2_Fd - Sphagnum magellanicum MG | ecosystem: Host-associated > Plants > Peat moss > Unclassified... | reverse complement strand
CGCCGGCCGCCCCCCGGCCGGGGCGGCCCAATTGCCAACACTCATCGGCTCGCCCCGCTGCTCCAAATCCGCGCGGTAGCAATGATGCGCGAGAGCAAGCTGAAACATCGGCGTGTCGGCATGGCGCGAGAGCAATAGCGGCGACATCGCCTCCATCAACGCTCGTCGCCCCATCGCAGGGGAGGGGACAACCACCGGCCATTTGCACTGAGTCTGGCGCAAAACAATCCAATGCTCCGCCACATCGCGCTGCCTGGGATTGAGCTCCAGGCTCTGGCGCAGCGCTTCCTCCGCTTGTTGCAAATCCTGCGCGCCCTCGCACACCCGCCCAATTTGCTTCAGCGCCATCGTCTTATGTGCCAGCGTCTCGCTATTCACTGCCGTCAACTGATTGACCACGTTCAGCCACTGCGACACCGCGCCCGCCTGATCGCCTTGCCCCTCAAGCGCGGACCCTAGATTGAGATGCGCCGCCATAAAATCTGGGCGTAACGCCACGGTGGCGCGAAACGCCGCCTGCGCCTCCGGCAAGGCGCCGGCGGAAAGCAGCAACGTGCCGTAATTGAACTGGACCGCCGCCGCCAGCGGGTCGACCGGGTTGTGCTCCAGCCAGAGCCGGTACAGCTCTCGCGCCAGATCGCCGCGGCCATTGGCGCCGAACTCTTCGGCGGCGCCAATCAGTTCCATAACCGGAAATTGTTGGCTCACAGCGCGTGCGACAAGCGCATTAAAACGGGCGTTGAGCAGGTCCGACGTGGCGGCAATATACATCAGAGATCACCAGGTTTTTGTGCCCGACATCAGCACAGGTGACGAAAGAGGCGACAAGAAAGGTGACAAGACAGCCCCCTTTGGTTTAGCCATATTTCGTTAAACAGGCGTTTTCGTCCGGCCATCACTCGATCATCCATCCGGAGGGGGGAGGGCGACACAGAATATTCAGAGATGACATGTACCCTGGATGCTCGGCATCGGATCATGCGGGGGGCTATGCGCCAACGCGTTATTATAAACTGGGGCATTTCGAGCTTTTTTGGCTGGGGCGTCTATGGCCTCAACCTCGCCATGAACTGGTTGGATGATCCCGATGTGGAGCCGATGTGCGCCATCCCGATCGTCGAAGACGAAGTCGTGCTCGACCCGCTGCAGCGCCGCGTGCTCGACCCGTTTTTTCAGCTCTCCGCCAATCTGCAACGCAACTTGCAATACGCCCGAATGGCTGGGCACTGCCACGCCGAATGCCCGGTCCTGACCTGGCTTGATATGGGGCCGGGTTGTCTGGACAGTCAGATGAGTGGAAGCCCGACCTTCGGCGTGGTGTTTTTCGAAACCGCCGATCTCGGCGCCGAACCCCTGGCACGGGCCAAAGAAACCCCGCTGATCATCACCGGCTCAACGTGGAATCAGCGCGTTCTGGCCGAACACGGCTTGACCAATGTCAAAACGGTTCTGCAAGGCATCGACCCCACCCTGTTCCACCCGGCGCCCCGTAGCAACATGCTCGGCAACCGGTTTTGCATTTTCAGCGGCGGCAAGCTGGAATATCGCAAAGGCCAAGATATCGTTCTGGCAGCGTTCAAAATTTTCGCCCGCCGCCACCCGGAAGCCATGCTGGTCACCGCCTGGCACAGCCCCTGGCCGCACGTGGCGCGCACGCTGGACGTATCGCCCTTCACCCGCCCGGTAACTTTCACCGCCGAAGGCCGCCTAGATGTGAACCAGTGGGCCATCGAAAACGAGATTGACCCGAGCCAGGTGCTTGATCTCGGTCAGGTGCCCAACCGCCAATTGCCGGCGGTGGTGCGAGAGATGGATGTCGCTGTCTTCGCCAATCGCAGCGAAGGCGGCACCAACCTGGTCGCCATGGAATGCATGGCCTGCGGCATCCCCGTGGTGTTGTCAGAAAACACCGGCCATCTGGACCTCATTGCCGACGATGTCTGCTTCCCCCTGCACACGCAAAACCCACTTCCCGGCATCGGCGCCGGCATTGGCAACACCCCCGGCTGGGGCGAATCCAGCGTAGAGGAAATTGTCGAGACGCTCGAACGCATCCACGCCGACCCAGACGCCGCCAAACGCCGCGGCCAACGCGGTGCAGAGATGTTGGCTGGGCTGACTTGGGCGCGCACGGCGGAGCAGATGAAAGAGCTTTTGCTGGTTCATTGAGGAAATGAACCCGCCGCAACCGCAACGATGTATTGGTTTTGCGTCGCTTATTCGGGCTCTTAAAACATCCCCCGCACCCAGTCCGGCATCGTCGTGCTGCCTTCCGTGGTCAATTTGGCGGCGAGCATAGTGGCAATATCTTCGCTTTCCGTGGAACTCTTGCTATGCGGAATGTGAATCTGACACGCCTCTGAGAATGTAATAGAATTCCATTTGGAATTTTTTGCTGCAATTAGCTCCAAATCCATAAACGGCAAATGCATCAGCCAAAGGTCATCATCTTCAACCAGCAGCTCTTTTTCCAAAACAAAATGAAAACCCAAGCCCCATGTGTTTGGTACCGAGGCAATCAACGGTTTGCGATAGGACGAATCCGGCACAATATGAGTTCTTTGCAGTGTAATCGGCTGCTCTAAGTCAAGGTCCGATTCAACCAGCGGATTATGCACAATGTTGTATGCATCCGCCGCTTTGATAATTTGCGCTTCATTTCTGTCACTCAGCATTTGCACAAAATGCGTAAACCCATTTTTATGGATGATAATCTCGTCAACGTCCGTATGGATAACCCACCGGTAATGTGACAGCAAAAACCGCTGAAATTGGCTACAAAAATGCGCAAGATTCCGATGATCCGTCTCGCCGCGCGGCATTTTGATCACGTTTATTTTCGAGGAAACAATCTCCCGCGGATCAATCGTGGACCCGTGGTCTAAAACATACAAATGACGCGGATCAATTGATTTCGAATAATATTTTTCCCATAATTTGAGCATAGTATTTTCATTATACACCTGTGTAAATATCGCCACCGGCTCGTGGCGCAAAAAATGACCAGGCAACTGAAATATATCTGATGTTTTTGCAAAATCATAAAATTGGTAGAAATAAGATTGATGAAACACCAGAGGTTCGCTGCTGGAATAGCCATCCCCGTCTTTCCCAAGAAAAGCCAAATAAACTGTGTCAGTCTTGTGCTTCAAAATGAGCGAATCGAATAGAAAATACTCATTCGAAATCTTTATAAGATTATCCGCCGGCCAACTCACTCCCAGTGCATCGGCCATTTGATACGCCACTGTGCCGCAAATCAGCATCACCCGCCGATCCTCCGGCGCCGAGACGGCTTTGTCACACCGTATATAGACCGCCCGTTCATTTTCTGGGCTCCGAAACACAAACGCCATGGGCTGATCCCGAGAGAAGGGTTGCGCGACCGGCGCTTGGCAAGGGAGAACGCCGAACACAACCGTAAGGCGCATTTCTTTCCAAAGTACCTGCGAATGGCGCCCAGCCATAAGACAACGGCGGCAAATACGTGCGTCAGCACCCCGCCAAACCGGCCGCTCAAGACAAAGTTCCATGCATCGCCAACATACGCGACATGAGCAAATAGCCTTATGATAACCTGCGTTATGATCATATATCTGCGTCAACCGAGGCGGCCTTGAAGGGGATGCCCCCCAGCGGACCGCCTCACTGACCAGGAGAAATCCGATGACCAAATTGTTTTCCGTCTTTGCCGCTGCCCTCATGCTGACGCTCAGCCTCGGCGCTTTTCAGCCCTCTCAGGCCGCCGTCTCGAATTACGGTGAGGCCAGCCAGACGGGCCCATACGCGGCCGGTGGCTCGGCTTACCCGCCCTCAGCGACCGGGCGCTAATCCACAAGCGGGCGCCTCGGTGTAACCGAACCGGCCCGTTTAACGAATGAAATGACACAGCGCGACGATGGGTGAAGCGGGGCACAGGCCCCGCACCCCATTCGCCCGCGATATGCAGGAGACTTCATATGCGTAAGATCATCACCATCCTCGCCATCGCCCTGAGCATTGGCGCCACGCTTCCGGCCTTCGCCGATACCGGCGCAAGCACCACCACCTACAGTGCCGCCGCGAGCGCCGGCGGCCGCTAAACCGCGCCGCCGACAACGACCGCAAAACAAAAAGCGCCGGGGCAACCCAACGCCCCGAACGTGGGGTGCAATGCGCTTTGTGCATTGCACCACCTTTCTCTCTTTAAACGTGCCGGAAATAATGTGTGTGTGTGCACAACACATAAGCCGCGTCACCGCCACGACGCCCGCGCCCCGAGCAGCCTCCCCCGGGAATATCCCCAGGGACATCCCGGGTGACATTGTCGTGCCGATGCAACCCCACCACCGACCTGCCAGCATCAGAAGCACCGACCCGCCTCACACCACCCATCTTTGATAGACGAACCGACGCGTTTTAAGCGCAACTCTCATGCCAATCCCCGGCGTCAACCACGTGGCCTCAGCCACGTGGCGCAACGTCATGTCGACAGGTTCGACCGGAGCAACAGGCTCGACTGGTGCCACGGGCTCAACGGGTGCCACTGGTTCGACCGGCGCTACCGGCTCAACAGGCGCCACCGGCGCGACCCGGTGCCACCGGTTCAACGGGCGCCACTGGTTCGACAGGTGCCACTGGCTCGACCGGAGCAACCGGCTCGACCGAAGCAACCGGTTCGACGGGCGCCGCTGGCTCGACCGGAGCAACCGGCTCGACAGGTGCGACTGGTTCGACGGGTGCCACCGGCTCAACCGGCGCCAACGGCTCGACCGGCGCCACTGGCGCGACGGGTGCCACCGGCTCGACTGGAGCCACAGGCCCAACCGGCGCCAACGGCTCGACCGGCGCCACCGGCCCGACGGGGTATCATCCAGGTCTGACCAGACCCACTGAGGAAATTATCCACCTCATCGAGCAGGCGCTTGGCAGCACTTTGGATCCCGCGAGCCTTGCGATCTACGAGACGGTGGTGCCGGTCATCGTAGGCGCACTCGAACAGTTTTTACCGCTGTCAACCATCCGCACCCTGATCGACAATGCGGGCCAAGCGGCGACCAGCCTAACCGCCTTCTACACGAGCGTGTTGGGCACCGCGCCGACCGCGGCCCAGCTTGCCGACTTCCAGACGCAACTCGCCAACGGCACCTTCATACAAGGCATCGAGACAGAGATCCTCGCCGTCAGCACAACAGCAACCGCTATTAATGATCTCTACAAAGAGGTGCTCGGCCAGGCGATCGACCCCGCTGCCCTCGCTGCCGACCAAAATCTGCTGGCGACCAACGTCTCGCTCGCTCAACTGCGCGCCGGCCTCGCCACCTCGCCGGAGGTAACCAACGACCTCACCTTCGTCTACGAGGCGGTGTACAGGGGTGCGGCGCCAAGCCAGAACGTCATCACCTTCCTCGAGTCCGAACTCGCCAAGGTCACGGGCCCTGGTGGCACCGGCACCACGCTGCTCGCGGTCGCGACCTCGCTTCTCGAACCGCTGGTCATCGACACGATGGCCCACCAGACGATCGACCTGCAGGCAACCGACAAGCCCTTCGCCGAGGTCAGCGTCTCCGACCCTGTTTCGGGGAGCGAAACCGCGACCATCACGCTCACCAACCAGGCCGGTGCATTGACCGATGCGAACGGCACGCTCTCCGGCGGCGGCGTCATTCAGACCGGCACCGGCCTTTATAGCGTCACCGCCCCCTCAGCCGCGGCGCTGACCATGGCACTGCAAAGCGTGGTCTATACCCCAGCGAGCACAACGCAGGCCACCACCAAGATCGGCCTTTCGATCCAGGATGCGGCGGGCCATGCCGGCACCGCGGCCACCACAACCGTCACCACCGCGAGTCTCGGCCTGCCGAGTGCTGCGACCTTCGTCTATGCCTCGGCCGGCAATGACAGCTTCACCGGCACCGCGATCAACGGCGGCACGCCAGAGGCGTTCGCCTTCAGCCTGAGCACGATCGGTGCAGATGTGATCAGTAACTTCAATTACTTGAAAGACTTCCTGTATTTCAGCACCCATACCTTCAGCTCGATCTCCGCGGTGCTGGCAGCGACCACGCAGGACGGCTCAGGCAACGCGGTGATCACCCTTGGCGGGACCAGCACTGTCACGCTCGTCGGCATCACACCGACGACGCTCACCAACCACAGTCAGGACATCAAGCTGTTCTGAAAATACGGCTTTGCGCCCTATCTCATTCCCAGACACGCCGCCGCGCCGCGCGTGAATTGCAAATGCGGAAAGCCTTGCTGCAGACATGACGTTGCGCCACCTGGCTGGGTGCCACGTGGTTGACGCCAGAGATTGGATAAGAGGTGAGCTTAAAGGGCGTCAGTTCGTCGCTAAGATGGGGGGTAAGGCGGGTCGGTGCTTCTGATGCTGGCAGGTCGGTGGTGGGGTTGCATCGGCACGACAATGTCACCTGGGATGTCCCTGGGGATATTCCCGGGGAGGCTGCTCGGGGCGCGGGCGGCGATGGTTTCTTTCTTGGGCGCCCCGGAGCGGGGGGATGGTTTTGGTGGGCTGTTCAATGGCTGGCTGGGCTGCTTCGATCTGTGATTAGGCTTCGCGGTGGACCATGTTGGCGAGGTCGATCAGATTATGCAGAACACGGCGCTAATATTCCGCGTCTTGCACCCGCTGGTCAGCGCGGCGCTCTGCGTGGGATAGATGGGGGTTGGCCGAAACGGAGGCCTGTTGTTGATCGCTAGCAATGAACAAAAGAAGAACATAAATTTTGTGTGGCGTCAAGCTTTGTGTTATAATTCAACTTGGGAGGATCTCGCCTGGAATATAAACGCATGGTTCTGTCTGACCTTCGCGCTCTCGCGTCTACGGATGCCCTCAACTGACCGGGGATAGCGCCGGAGCGGTGGCGGTCGAGACGACAACCCTGCGGTTTGACGGCACAAACCCACAGGCGGCGCCGCGCGCGGTGGCGGTCGAAGTACCGGTTAATGTCGTCTATGGCACGGTGCCCTACGTCGTCATGATGATGACGCCGGCCGATTTTGAGGATTTCGCGGTCGGGTTCAGCCTTACCGAGGGGATTGCCCGCACTCGCGCCGATATACGCCGCGTTTGGGTCACGCAAGAGCCCGACGGGCTGCGGCTGATGGTTGATCTGGTGGCGGAGCGGTTGCACTGGGTTCTCTCCCGGCGCCGGGCGATGAGCGGGCGCACCAGTTGCGGGGTGTGCGGCATCGAAGATTTGGCGACCTTACCACGCGCCGCACAGCGCCCTCTTGCCAATATGTGCCTCGAACCAACTGCCGTTCAGCGGGCTCTGCTCGGGCTTTCGGCGCATCAAACGCTCAACGACGCCACGCGCGCCGTTCACGCCGCCGCATGGGCCGGGCAAAGCGGCGAAATTGCCTGCGTGCGCGAAGATGTCGGCCGGCATAATGCGCTCGATAAACTCATTGGCGCCTTGTTGACGCGGCAGACCCACCCTGACAGCGGGTTTTTCTTGGTCACCAGCCGCTGCTCGTATGAAATGGTGGAAAAAGCCGCGGCGTTTGGCGCCGGAGCACTGGTGGCGATCTCGGCGCCGACCTCACTCGGCCTCGAACGCGCGCGGCATCACGGCATGACGCTGGTGGGCGTGGCCCGACCCGACGCAATTACGATATTTTGTGGTTCCATGCACGAGTAGCATAACCAATATGCATAACTAACGCTATCGTAACGTGGGTTATCTTCCTATCTCTTGCTCAACCGAGGCGGCCCATAGGGGACCGCTTCACGACCAGGAGAAATCCAATGACCAAGTTGTTTTCCGTGTTTGCCGCTGCTCTGATGCTTACTCTGAGCCTTGGGGCTTTCCAGCCCTCACAGGCTGCGGTGTCTCATTACGGTCAGGCATCGCAGACGGGCGCGTATTCCGCTCAGCCGTCTGATGTTGCTGGGCATTAACCAAGCCAGCCTTGCAGACGGAATAGCCCAAGACAGACAGGCGCGGGGTGACACCCCGCGCTCTGTCTGACAAAAACCCCCGACCGAAAAACCGGGGAATCCAGTGAGCGATACCCCCCGCTTATATCGCAATAAGCTTCGGCGACACCGGGGAGCGGGAGGGTTTGAGGACGAGACCAGCATCTGTTACCTCAATCTTGGCGCCGGGGTACACCGCCGTCGCCAGCGCTAAAGTTCCGGGAAATTTATGCTTGAAATGGTAGAGCCGGGAAAAACCGCTGCCAAATTGGCTCTTGAGCGCCGCCCAACTGACGAGGCGGTCTTCCTTCAGCACATGTAGCCGATACGCCAGCCACAAATACACATCGAGCGCCGGCGCATTGTTCGAAAGTGCCTTGATGGCGGCTTCTTCCAATGGCACCGGGTGTTTTTTCAACTGCTCGAAAAACCCCTCACTCAGCTTTGCGGTTTCGAGCGAAAGGCGGCCTTGGCGCCCGACGCCTTCATCAGATTCCAAGAATAGCGCGCGGTCGACAATCGTTTGCTGCACCAGGCCGGAGCTGCGTCCACCCGTGGCAATATCAAAGCTGAGCTTGCAACGGGAGATGCGTTCGCATTGGTCGCGCACGCTTTTACCCGACATGCCGCCCGCGGGAATGCCGACGCGTGCCAACCATGCCCGCATAGACCCGCCGAGCTCCACTTCCCGGCTGCCCGTACGCAAAGCTTCCGTTTGTAGATAAAGCAAGATCAGCCGCGCATGGGAGCCAAAAGGCACACCAACGAACTCAAAGCTTTGCGTGCCATCCTCGGCGACGATCTGACGGCGCCCTGGCTCGACCATAAGCTTCACGCGTTCACTGGCAATGCCCCAGGGCGCATCATTGGCCAGCCGCTTATGAGGCAGAGCACATTGTGCCCAGCCGCTATAAGCGAACCCCAGCCCGCTATCTTCGTCAGCAAGATAGGTAGCAGCGGCTTCGACGACCGGGCGGGGAATGCCGGCCGCAATCGCGCCTTTGCGTCCTTTGGTCTCCAGCAAGGCGTGCACATTTGCCATGATGCTGAACAGCTTGGCACAAACCGGCCAGTGCTGTCGCTGAGGAAAGCAGTGAGCGAGCTATTTGAAGTTATTAGAGAGTCTATTATTAGCATGCTCACTCGTTTCCTCGGGATAACTTTCGTAACTTGTTGATTTTATGTGGGAGCGCTCACCGCTTTCCTCATTGGGCTCACCGCATTCCCCGGCGAAGTATTCTGGCTCACTCGATTCCCCACACGCGCTGTGCGCTCACTCGATTCCCCACCCCGCGACCAGACTCCACATTTTCCCCGAAAACGGCGACTCGAAGCGGGTGCTGAAGCAAGACGGGATCATTTGCGGGGGTTTTACACAGGTAAACTGTGGACTCTGGTCGCGCCCCATAATGGAGTCTAGTCGCGCGACTCGGAGTTATACCGTGGAGTCTGGTCGCACAGACTAATAAGAGAACAAATAACCTTCAAATAGTTTGCGCGACCAGACTCCAACTTGCATAACCATGCCATTATGCGCCATCACTCAATACATGGCTGATGTTCATCGTCTCATTGTCCAAAAGGGCGTGGAAGAAGCACGCAAGCAAGCGGCGACCCGCCATGAGCGCGCTTTGGTCGAAGCCGCTTACCAAGTCTTGAGTGAAGAAGCGGATAAACTTGGATTCACCTATTCAGGTTTTGCCTTAACGTCACTGCCGCACAAACCGCAAACAGAAACGGTTTGGCGCCGAGAAGGGCATAATCTGACAATGCTCATCCAAAGCGGCATCAACCGCTCTGGTGAGCCGCTTGGTGTGCCTTATGGATCCTATGCTCGATTTATTTTGCTGTTTCTGCAAAGTGAAGCAATTAGGACGAATAGCCGAGAGATCGAGCTTGGACGCTCCATGCGCGTTTGGCTTGGTAATATGGGGCTATCAATCGGTGGCACGACATACCGTATGGTCAATGAGCAAGCGCGGCGCATTTCTGGGTGCACACTCACCTTCTATGCCGATCGAGACAAAAAAGAAGTGATGCGGCGCGGTGGCTTCGTTGATGGTTCTATTACCATGGTCGATGTGATGAGCGATCAACCCACTCTTTGGCAAGAACGCGTGCTGCTCAATGAGGAATTTTACCGCGCGCTGCAGGCGCATCCTGTACCCCTCAATGAAACGGCTCTGCGCGCTATTGGACCGCGCAGCATGGTACTCGATATTTATATTTGGCTGGCTTACCGCCTGCACGCTTTAAAAAGTGATGTGGAGGTATCTTGGCCTTCCTTGCATTCGCAGTTCGGCGCCGGTTATGGCCGGTTACGGGATTTTCGGGCTGGTTTCACCAATGGGCTTGAATTGGCGCTCGCTGTGTATCCGGAAGCGCATATCAGCATCGATGAACGTTGCGTTGTGCTGCGCCCATCTCGGCCTGCGGTGACGAAGGTCTGAGCGAGTGTGGAGTCTGGTCGCGCTTACCAAATGCGTAGGATGGGTGGAGCGCTTGCGGAACCCATCACCGCCAATGTCGTAAGAAAATGATGGGTTTCGCAAGCGCTCCACCCATCCTACGGTATGCTGCCCACACCCGACCATCTATGGCAACCAGGCCAAGCCCTATGAGAGCCACCCCAGCAAACTGAAGAGTGGACAGGCGTTCGCCAAGAATGAGGCTGCCTAACAGGATGGCGCTGACCGGAATCAGCAGCGTCACCAGTGAGACATTGGTCGTCCCTGCGCTTGCAAGCAGCCGGAAGAAAATGGCGTAGGCCAGGGCTGTCGAGAGCAGCACAAGGCAAAGCATTGACGCCAGCACGGCAAACGTTGGAGGAGGAAGTCGCCAGGGCTGGTCGAAAACCACCGCGAATGGCACCACCATGACGGCTGTCGCGACAAGTTGACCGAACGCGCCCACGGTCGGCGCTATGCCTATTCGGCTAAACCGGCGGCCGAACACATTGGCGCAGCCATAGGACAACGCCGCCGTGAGACAGGCGAGCATCGCCAGAATCGCGCCCGGCGAACCATGCAAATTATTGGTGCCCACCAGGGCGGCAACTCCGGCGATCCCTAGAACAATACCAACCAGCTTGTTAACCGACATGCGATCGTCGGTCGTGACGCAATGTCCGACGACGATGGAGAAGACCGGCGTCGTCGCGACCAAGACGGATGCCAGCCCGCTCGGGATCGTTATCTGTGCCCAAGATATGAGTGCCACGGGGATGAGGTTGTTGAGAGCACCCATTCCTGCGAAAGCGGCCCAGGTCGATAATGACGCAGGCACTGCTATACGGCTTACGGTAAGATAAACCCATAACGCTCCGGCAGCCGCAGCAAATCTGACAAATACCAGGGTGAATGGTGGCACTTGCTGCACAATGACTTTGGCAAAGAAGAAGGAACCGCCCCACAAGACTGACAGCAGCACAAGCATTGCCCAATCACGACCGGTCATTCTTGATTGATTTTGCATGAGGCATCCCCGCTTAACCACGAGCGGTATGGGGCAGAAATCCGATGCAAGCTCGCCAGGATCGGACCTGATCCTCTTTTGGTCAGCACAACGGTGTATGGTGGTGCCATGAGGGATGACACTGAAATTTGGGAGCAAGCCTGGCGGTCACGCGATGCCGCGTTTGACGGCCGGTTCTTCATCGGCGTTCGCACGACAGGCGTTTATTGCCGCTGCACTTGCCCGGTGAGGCTACCGTTCAGGCGCAATATCGAGTTTCTGCCAAGTGCTGCTGCGGCTGAGGCCGCAGGGTTTCGCCCCTGCCTTCGTTGCAGGCCAGAGACGGCTCCGTTCAGCCCAGCCTGGAACGGCACCCGGACAACGGTGGAGCGGGCCGCCCGCCTCATTATTGAGGAAGGCGCACTCGATGGGGGCGTGTCGGTGGAGGTGTTTGCGGCCCGTCTGGGTGTCACATCCCGGCATTTGAACAGGCTGTTCCTCCGGCACTGGGGAGCATCACCATCAATCGTTGCGAGGACCGCGCGCGTGCAACGCGCCAAAAGATTGCTGAGCGAAACGGACCTGCCCATGCTGGAAGTTGCCTTACAGGCCGGTTTCGGAAGCCTGCGGCGTTTCAATGCTGTGTTCTCGGAGGTCTACAAACGCCCTCCGGGTGACATCAGGCGGCAAACCGCCAAATAGTTACGAAAACGCAATCGGTTATTGCTGTGAAAGCATGCCCGCCAGTACTGTCATTGCTTCAGCTTTTAAATGAGGGAGTTTCTGTTCAATTGTATCCCAAACAGTCTGAAGGTTGACGGTGTCGTATCCATGCGCCAAGGCATTACGCATTCTGTAAGCACCTTCGAGTTCGAGGGCTGGATATTTTTCAGTAAATTCTAGATCAGCAGAAATAATACGGCGTGCGGCTTCACCGATCACTTCAAATTACCTGATGATAGGTAATTGCTCACCCCCTTCTTGAAAAATATCGCTTGACACGGTCACGGCGGAGTCGATTCACGGCTATGTGTGGACCGCACAACCCTTCTTACCGTCTCCCGGGACGATCTGATTGCTCTG
>Ga0116231_10012483_pt1 | contig 12457 bp, 10 predicted proteins | sample S1TSphgellanicum_2_FD_89695 | JGI IMG/M metagenome (GOLD analysis project Ga0116231, IMG submission 89695) | Host-associated microbial communities from peat moss isolated from Minnesota, USA - S1T2_Fd - Sphagnum magellanicum MG | ecosystem: Host-associated > Plants > Peat moss > Unclassified... | reverse complement strand
TTTTTACTTTTAATTTTTTTTTTTTTTTTTTTTTTTGTGTGTTTTAAAATGAAGAGATGAATGTGTAAGACTAGATGAGAGAACGAACTCATGAACATAAGAAAAAGTTATAAAGACAACGAGAGGAGAAAGAACAAAGAGACATAAAACTTCAATAATAGATAGAAGAGTGTTTTAAAGCCATTGGGGTTATATACATAAAACCATTTGTTTCATGACCACCTTTTAGGAGAACTTAGTGAAAGTTATAGGGAAGGGCAAACAATTGAAGATGAAATTTTTAAAGCATTATGCCGAACAACTATTGGAGAAGGACTTAAAGAAATGTTGCGCAATCTTTGACAGGCTATTTCACCTATTCCAACAACCTACATTGTCATCATCAATTTTAAAGAAAAAGAGACATACCAATAATTAGTCAACTAATTGAAACTAAACAACCGATGAAATTTTCATCACAACTTATTCAAGTAGGTTTATTTGAGGTATTTAAACAAGTTCCATCATTTGTACCCATTCCAATTCATACAAGAACATGTTTAAAGCACATGATGTAGCATAAGGGGAAGGAAGTGATGCAGGAAACTGGTTCTTTTGTTAGAGTTTCTTGGAAACAAACATTAGTTGAGGGAAATGAAATATAAAAGATATTGTAGTGGATCTGAATGGGGTCAAAGAGTGAAAATGGGTAGTTAAAGCCAATTTGGTAGGTCAATTTGCTATACATTGGATTATGCCATGAGGGGATTTATTGGAGGAGTTTTTACATACCTAGGAGTGCACAGAGGATGGAAGAACCTAAGCCAAGGTATGTGGTGAAGAAATCATAATTGATCAAGCATTAATATTGAAACATTTTTTTGTCAAACGTTGAAGGGGCTGTTGATGCAACCAATGCACTAGTCAAGGAAACATAAATTGTTTTCAAGAACATTACAAGACAAGATGCTTTTGTGGAAAAGGAACAATGGAATGTAATATGCATGAAGGAGGACCTTCATGTCAAATTTGCAACTATCATGTAGATTATTTATTAGTGGGAGAGGTTGGCTGATTTCAATAATCGAATAGCCATAATTTTCAATTTGGTGAACTAGGGTAAGAACATTCATTGGTATTATATTGTGTTGACATAGTTGTCCATTGAATTGACCCAGAGTATAAAGCATCAGAAGAGAATAACAATTGGACAAGTAACACCTAATAGGAAAGCAACCACATGTTATTCAAGATTGGTCATTGAGGTTTAATTGCGACATTGGTTTCCAATTTCTGATGAATAATCACCTATTGATTGTCTACGAACATAACTTGTTTATAAGAAGGATAAAAATAAACAAATTGTTAATGAACAACCACAACCCCTTAAAGGAATCACATGGGAACCGTTCATCAATGAACGTCAATAGGTGCATTTTACCAATGTTTCTTCATGACCCAAGCATAAATCCCATTGGTTGAAAATGTGCACAAAACCACCAACACCATGGGATTGGTTGAATCCAAAACCAACGATTTCACCACCAAAAAAGAAAGTTCATACTTGTCAACAAGTGTTGATTGTTGAATTTTAAAAAAAAGATGGAACAAATCACACAACATGATGACGGTTCCATGTAGATAGAAAGTGATGAAGTCATGGAAGAAAAAGATGAATTTGATTCTGAACAGGTAATAGATAAACCACCTTCACTTGTCAACATGCTTTCTATTACACCACAACCAATTAATAACATGTTGCCAACTAAGGTTGAACTTATTTAACAAGTTAGGACTGCACTAGTTTATGTTTTTCTTGAAACCTCTGCAACCTATGCTCAACATGAAAGTCTTAAACATATTAGCCTTTTCTTTGAACAAACATCTTTACTTAAACACAAACATGGCCATAGATTATAAACAATCTAATTGATATGAAAATCATTTATAATTTTATTAAAGGGTGTACTTGAAAAAACAAACAACTAGTTGCATACTTGTTGTTTAAAACTGGCTAATGTTTAACAAACTTTTCAAAACTAGGACATGGAATTAATTGCTACAAAAGCATAAGTCACCAAGCTTCAAATCGACAACAAATATTTGGTTACCAAATTTGTTGATGTTGACAAAATAATCAAAAAGGCTGAGACCTTGCGATAAGAGTACAATGAACTTAATTAAGTTCATTTCAAAGGATGTAATGACCTCAAAACCTTGCAAAATGAATACAATTAGTTGATGAAGGATTATGGGAAGATGGAGGCTATTAATGTGTAGCAAGAAAATACCCTTGTTACTTTGGAACAAGCTTGCAACCAACAACATGAACAATTGATGACTATCTCGTGGAGTTGAAGAATTGCATTCATGAATTGAATTACAAATTCAAATTCAAGAACTGAAAGACGAGGTGGAGCAATGAAAATATCTCCCAATAAGACTTTTCAGACCTTGCATGTGGACAACTAGTTGAGAGAATTTGAGGAATTAATGTTGGATAATGCCTTGTTGAAAATACAAAACCAAAAATTAATGGATAGGAATCCAAAGTGGAAGGAATGGTGCCAAATTATGCAAGAAATTAAAGAGGAGCAAATTCAAAACAACCTGGAAATTGCCCATACCGATGAAGAAGCATACATGTTTGAATTGGTTGCCTATAGAATACAATTTTTAGAGTATACGTATGACTGATTAAATTCAAAACTGATTGAGATTGAGGGAGGTGTTGGAGTATCCTGGCAACTTTGTATTGAAATTCCCAGAAATCACTTCATTTTTAATTCTTAATTCTTGATATACATTTTTTCAATTCACCTTTTCTTTTTCTTCCTAGTATATCGGCAATTTTTTTTAAAATCTGAGCAAAGCCAAGTTGAAGTTCCAAAACAAAAGAAACAGAATATTAAAATACTATTCGAATAATTAATTGATAAATAAATAAAAACTATGACAGGACGTGGCGATGAACCGTGCGAGAGATCAAAAGTTTTGGCGAATTGTCGCCTGCTTAACGGCTACACAGACAGGCTCTCTCTCTCTCTCTCTCTCTCTCTCTCTCTCTCTCTCTCTCGGGATTCCGGTGTTGAAGGATGTCTCAGCGTCGAAGAGTTTGCGGTTGTTGCGCGGCGTGAACCGAGATCGATATTTGCGCATTGCAGCAAACAAAAATGTCGCCAAAAACCGCTCAAAGAACTTCGATTAGCGGAGCAGTGCTCCCTGAATTATCTCTCTCTCTCTCTCTCTCTCTCTATATATATATATATATATATATATATATAAAGCCAGTGAGCGCTCCTCTCTCGTCTCTCATAAACTACAACAGACACTAGTGTAGTGTGTGCTCCGCGGCTGCAACTGTCGGCCACTTCCCAAGCGATACGCATGCAGCAAGGTGATGGTTCAGATGTTAAGCTGAGGAAAAGGCAATTTCAATTTTGTGTATAATCAGTCAGTCGCGCAATTTCTGCTTTAGTGATGAAGATATTTGAGTGAAGGTTATGATTGTACAGAGACAGAGCCAACGACAACGACAAAGACAGACACAAGCAGGCAGGCAGACATTCAAAGGTTTGCTGAGAATGAGAGTTCAACGTTTTTTTTGTTGTTGTTCGTGGAGCATGTATTAAGAGGAAGCCTTCTTTCTGCAAGAAAATAGGTAGCGAGCGATGAGTACTACGAGTGCGGAGAGACAAATGAAACGGAGATGATCATGAGGCTCTTGTCCCTAATCGAGGTCTTGTTTCGAGCTGCTGGAAGTCTTCAAGACAGTTGCGAAACTTGCTTTGAGAAACAAGCAGGTAAGAGTAGTAGATTGAGAAGAAAGAAAATATTAGTGAGCGATCATCATACGGAGACGTCTAGAGAATTATCCGCCTGCAGCAACAGCGGCTCCAAGGTCGCATTGAAATTGCTGGCACGTTCGATGTGGTCTGTACACGCATGTGCGTATTATAGTGTAATAGGGATGGTGCTTCTTCTTTCATGCTTTGCAAGATTAGAGTCCCAAATCTGGTCGCACGCTCATCATTCCTCTCATTCTATTCAACCGTTGTACCTGGAGCGACTGAGTTTCTCTAATCGGATCGTCTATAGACGGCAAGAGTTCAACAGGAAAATACTCATCCCAGGAAGTGCATCTGAGCAATCAAATGCGGTGCAGTTGCAGCAGGAGCCGATCAGTCACTCTTTGGTTTCTTCCCAGGAGCCGAGTTCTGCTTTTTCTCAAGAACTTCTTCTCCAGTTCAACGGCTCAAAAGCAGACGACAGTGATCACGTGTGCAGAGGGAAACGGATCTACATTTACGACTTGCCGCCTGAATTCAACTCGGATCTGGTGGCAAGATGCCGATACGGCATCACGAGCTGGCTCAACTTCTGTCCGCATACAAGCAATGACGGCCTTGGTGCAACGTTGGACTGCGAAGAGAAGTTGCCTTGGAAGTTCGCACCACCAGGTCTTACTACTACTACTACTACTACTGCAGTGTCAGACGATGCTTTCACAAAAGGCTGGTACAAGACAGATCCTTACATGTTGGAGTTGATCTTCCATTCTCGCTTGCAAAGCTACCCCTGTCGAACGTCCAATTCTGCCATAGCGGATGTTTTCTTTATTCCTTACTACACAGGATTGGATGCCCTTCGCTACTTGTACAATACAACGGTAATCCCTTCCCCCATCCCACTCCCCTTCATCAATGCTCTTTCTCCCTATGTCCGTGTGTTGTCTGCTTATCCACCTGCACGCTTGGATCGACATCAAGAACCTGTCATCTTGCACTCGAGCGTCTGTAAATCAGTCCAAGAAACTGCTTATCTTTCTCTCCCATCCTCTCTTTCTCATTTCGTCTTAAGTTTTGTACTATACTGTGCAATAACAGATCGCTATTCCCGCACAAAATCAAGATCAGTTGAACAGACAACAGACATGATTGCAATGCCACCTTCTCAGTTCCAATGCCGCTTGAAAAACATCATAGCTTCCAGGATCGCATTTGAACCAAGAAGCAGTTTGGTGCTAACCCAATTTGTGTATGAATGCCCTGAATGCCCTCCTGTGCCATGCCCACACTGGACTGTTGTTTCTGCTCATCATAGTACTCTTTCTGCTTTCTTTTGACATCACTAGGGTTGACCTTGAATTGGGTGAAACAGGAACAGACTGACACACATGGTATGAAGCTGGTGACATGGTTCAAAGAGAATGCAGGAGAGAAGTGGACACTCAATGGAGGCAATGATCATTTCATGGTTCTTGGGAGGACGTCATGGGATTTTGATGTGGTGACAGATGGAGCTGAATCTTGGGGCACAGGAATTCGTTCTTTGCCACCCATGAAGAATGTGACTGGTCTTTTTCTTGAAAGAAAACCATGGTTGGAGAATGAGCAAGCTGTGCCATACCCGACTTCCTTCCATCCTTCTGCCCCTGAGCTGTCCCACTGGTTGGCCAAGGTCTGCAGCATTGAAAGAAGGTCATTGTTTGCATTTGCAGGTGAATAGCTTTAACAGATGCATTCTTTGCTCTAGCTCTCCAATGTGCCACTTTGTGCGCACTCTCCTCCATTCTGTAAACAGCTTTTGTAGCAGAGAAATGAAAATGATACATGATGGTTGTAGTGAAGTGATGAAGTTGATGATCTGTAGGAGTTATGAGATTCAGCCATACATCATCAAAGTTCTTGTTGAGATTTGTAGCATTGAGGCAGACCATCTTTGCTGTCAGCACTTCTGTATGCAATTTTTGTCAACTCAGGTTGTCTTTGCAGGTGCAACACGGGCTCACCTGAAAGACAGTATTCGTAGCAGGTTGGTGCAGCAGTGCTCTGGATCAGTGGCCTGTAGCTTGATCAATTGTCACCAGCTACAGTGCAGCCATAATCCAAAACCAATCATGAATGTCTTCCTGCAATCAAAGTTCTGTCTTCAACCCAGGGGTGATACTCCCACACGCCGCTCAACCTTTGATGGCATGATTGCTGGGTGCATTCCAGTGTTCTTTCATGAGCACTCTGCTTACACGCAGTATACTTTGCACTTCCCAGCTGATAGAAACAGGTAAATGTTACCCTCTTTTCTTCTTCATGCATGTATAGTGTGCAAATTACTTATAAGCTGTCTGGTTTTCCTTACATGGAAACTATAGCACACTTAGTCTGTTATGATGTCCGTATCACAGTTATAGAGCATTTGCTTTCTTTAGTAAGATATAGTTGCAAATATCAGATAGAATAATAACACATCAAATGTCTAATCTTCATCTATCTCCAAATTATTTACAGCTACTCTGTGTACATTTCGGAGGAGCAAATCATATCAGGAGCCTCCATAGAAGCTGAGCTACTCAAATTCTCAGAGGAAAAAATTCAACAGATGCGTGAGACCATAGTTTCTTTCATCCCCAAATTGCTCTATACAAGGCATTCAAGTGAAGCAGGATTTCAAAGTGTGCAGGGAGATGCATTTGACACAACTATTGAAGGAGTTCTTAAAAAAGTTGCAACATACAAGGACCAAGTGAAGCTGTCATGACATGTCCCAAGTGGAGGAAGTTCTGATCGCCTGTGAGACTGACCCAAAGTTCAACTCTCAAGTTTGTTACCTGGGTTTGTGAAATGTTTCATACCAAATATCAATTTGGTGCAGCACATATCACTGCAGAACCCCAGTGTTCAAATGGATCTCAAGGTAAACACATGAGTTCCTTGAGGTGGTAAATTTCTTATTCACAGAGTTTTCATCTTACTTTGACCTTCCTACTCTCCTAAAATTTGAAGTGAGGACTAGGTGAACTACAAGATTAGTCTCCATTTCAAGGTCAGGCTGTGACTCAGACGTATGATTGTGAGTGGCTACAGTACATTGCTGGGATAGTGCATTGATATCAAGGGCCCTAACATCTTCAACATGTCTGTGAGATAGCCTTCTGGTACTAAGAATTCTGTATGTATACAACTGATGAGTTCTATTTGAGACAGGAGATCAGGTAGTTCATATCGTGCTAGAACAATGTTCAATTGGTTCAAGAGGAGTTCATAAGCCTGGAGCTCGAGTCTACAAACAGATGTCAGTTCTGCTAGAGCATCTGCACTGTGAGGTAATGTGATTTTTGAACACATCATCTCAGATAAAGTGGAGAGCAGATGACACTAGTAAGCATTCAATTTGTGCAACAAATATCTGGCAATTGCAGATATATGTACAAGATATAAGTACCACAACACAAATTTAGAATATAACAGTTGCAGAAGCTACCGTACACTTGAGAAACCAATTGGACAGACTATGCATGACAGTCAGTCTTTGTGGAGTGTGTTTGGGTACATTTCATGGTTGCTTTCAAATTGGTCTTCACAAGTGCTTGCTGCTATGCCATAGCACAGCAAAAGCACACCAGCCCCAACAACTACTTGTCTACAGTTGTGTATTGAGAAGCTAGCAAGCAGCTTCACTGTTATGACCTTGAACCATTTTTAAGAACAAAGACAATGGGCCATCAAGTGGGACTCACTGTATCTATGTTTTGACAATTGGGATCTTTCTCACAGTTGAGGATAGGGTCCTGGCAGAAGCACTAACTGTACAGAATCTTGCAAGAATACTTGTAATCAGATCAATGCTCTTATTATACTGACCTTACTCTCTCCACCAAGGGAAGGAGTCAATCATCTCCCTCATGCATACAAACAGACCCTCTTCCACACCACAAACCACATGGCTTCAGTCAAGTTGAACTGCAGACTGGTACCAAGCAACCAATGAATTCTTAGGCTGTCCCAGTGGTTAACTGGGCTGTGCTGACAGCCTTCTACCACGATTTGCTCTCCAAGTTATTCCTTACCAAAACTATTACCTATATTGTCTAGGACTTCCTTTGGACTCATTCCAAATGATAACCCTGTATATATATATAAAATCCATCCACAAAATGTACAACGCATGTTTAAGCAAATGTAAACACATGAAAGGAAAACCAAGACAATCACAACAGTAGTAATGAAGTGGAAGATGTAATGTTAAAAGGGCATCCTCTGCCACAAATCAGCTAGTGATGGAGGTGCACTAGTTGGTATGTGTGAAAGAGATGAAGAATTATGACTAAGTGTGGCAGTCCATTGAAGAATTGCAATGGCTTGCACATGCTAAAGGGCTATTGACACTCGTTGCTTATAATAAGATATAAGCATTGCAAGTACCAAGGAGGTTTGTTGGTAGCAAGCTATATTGGCATGTACACAGTAAGTAAAAAAGGAATAATGAGGATGGAGACAACCATAGGTCTTTATGGCAAGGGGAATGAAATCATCTCCTTGCGCTTGCCTTGTTTTGAATAGCAACTGTTGTTACATGTGTTGTTGTCAAAGCATGCTACACCAAATCTGTATGAATTGGATCGACAATGACAACATTTGCCAAGGTTCAAAAATAGTTTCTAATGATGACAATATATCTATTTGTTTCTGTGTATGGCAAGAGAAAAGGTGGGAAACCTCTTTTTGTATGTGAGCTCCACTTTCTGACACGATAGCTACAACAATATCTCGAAGCATATCATGGGTTGTAGTGCAATCATTTTTGCATGGGCAATGTAACAAATGAATATCCAAATCATAAATAGTATGGCCACACTAACATCGTGAAAGATATGGAATGTAGGATGTGATATACCAAAACGAATATGAAATGTTGTCAAAAAATGGGCAGACAAATGAAATGAAAAGGTGCTTAAACGAGCCAATAACCAAGCCCCTATTGCTAGACCTACACATGAGTAGAAATGTGCTCACGCAACATTTGAAGGAACATTTGCTAAAAACAAAATAAATTCATGCTCATGTAGTTAGTCCATTAAGGAAGATTGCATTTGAAGATAAAATTGCACCCCTAAACTCTCAAAAGGTAAGACATGTGATCAGATGATTTCAAGTAACATTGCACAAGTATCTTTTAATGCTACTTAGAAGGGATAAATACTAGTTTCTACATGTGCCATTGCTTCAAGAAGAACAAGATGATCATCCCGCTAGAAACGAAAGATTAATGTAGGAGTGATCAGAACCCAACACACTTTTGCTATGACTAAATTTCATTGGTACATTCTTTGTTAATCACATGCAATTTGAGCTTTCCATTAAGAGTTTTGTTTGCATGATATATTTACAATTGAAGTGTGTTTGTAATGTTAATTTAAACCAATGTTGGCCAAGTATACCAAAACCTTTTGGGTATCACTTGAGTACCCCAATCTAAACCTTTTAGGGAATCAACCCATTTGATACCCAGCTTGATGCCTTGATCACTAGTTCTCAAATAAGTGAGAATCGTAAATGGTGAAGTTTGATTTCCTTCCAAATGCTAAGATTTGGGGGGTAATTTTTTTCTTTAAGTTTGGTTCTTAAACTAAAGGGATAATTTTTTTCCCTTGAGTTAGGTTTAGTGTTTTGGGTAGCAATGCATTTGCAACGATGCTCTACCCTCCAAACATAAAAGGGTGGGTGCTCCCACTTTTTCTTTCACTTTTCCCATCATTCTTGCCTATTTGCCTCCCTCTTGTTGTTTTGTAGTTCATTCACTCATTTTCACCACTTACTACTACTCTTTTGCTTTCATTGTTTGTTGTTACTACTCACTTGCTTTCGCCGCTTGCTAATGTTCATTGTTCCTCCATTTCCATTGCTTGCTGCTTCATCACTTGCTATTGTCGTTGCTTGTGTTACATGCTTTCATGGCTTGTTGTTTCTATTATTTTTGCTACTTGTTGTTGCCCCTTTCATGGCTTGTTGTTTTCGCCAATTGTTGTTTCATCATTGCCTTCCATTTAGGTACCAATTGCCCACCCCTGTTTACCTTTTTTATTGTTTTTTCATTCACTTTATTGCTTGAACTGTAAATGGTACTTCCCCTTCCCCTTTTTTGGGTGTGTAGGTGGGGAGCATGTAGTATTTGAATGTTGAGTTTTAATAGTTTAGTAAGTTCTTTTTCTTATTCCTTTTTTTGTTTTTTTATGTTTATAACTTTGAAAATTGTACAACATTTGACATTTAATGAAATTTTTTATTAAAAAAATACCACAACCAAACTTCAAGCCTTTCCTTTTGTACAATAATGAGAGAAAAAAATGAGCGAATTTTTTAATTAATTGTTTAAACCTTCGAGCCCAATCCTTTTAACTTGATCCTTTTATTTGTAAATGCCTCCTTTTTTTATAATTGTTTGTAAATGTTTTCTCAGCTGGTATTCTAAGTTTTGATATTATTGTTTGCTTTCTTTAATATTGTTTGGTAAAATAGAGGTTGTGTTTTTTTCTCCACCTTACTTGATAATAATTTTATAAAAACTATCAATGGATCAATCTTTTGATAATGAAAATATAATTAGTGCAAATGAAAGATGTGAAATTTATATGAATGATATAATGGAGGAAAGATTTGAAGGGAACCCAAATATGTAGACTAAAACAAGTAGAAATATACAAGGTCAAAATGAACAAAAGATAATACAAAATAACATTAAAAAATTGCATGTGCAAAGGAAATTTCGGAAATGGCATGGAAAAACTTCATTCTGTTGGGCCTATTATTGTGTAAATGATAATACATATGTTGATTTTTTAAATCCACTAATTTCAGGAGATGTAGGTTGCAAATTGGAAATTTAGAAAGCTAATTTTTGTGAATAAAAATTGACCAAACAATCCTAGAATAGAATGTAAGTCTCCATCTAATTAGTACAATTTATTGAGACAAATGAGAATTTAGAAGAGGAGTTAGAGCAATTTGAAAAGATTTTGAAAAAGATGAAATTTTTGAATGTTAAACATATAAAACAACAATTGTTGGCATCTTATCAATGTTATTAAAAAAAATTATTAAGTTAAAATTAATATTTTGACCCCAAAAAAAATAAAAAATCATAACCAATTTGTGAGAACTGGTCCCAAAAAAAAAATGGTAACTTGACTCAACATAATATATATATATATAAACAGAGAACCGAATCTTTATTAAAAATTTTTTTGGTGATAACCAAATCCAATGATTCTCCAAAAAAAAATCCAGTACTCAACCAACACTGGTCTGGACTCTAACACCTTTACAAGAAAGGTAAAGAACTGTTAGAAACTTTTTAGTATATGTGGAGGGCCACCTTACCCTCATTAAAAATTTTGCCCCAACAGAGGATGGCATCTTATGTGTAAGCAAACCTTTCATATAAAGAGCCTCATCTCCTCCACAAACAAAATCATGGCCCACCTCACACATGGCCCTTATTCCCAGAATAGAGATTAGTCCTTACCCTACACATAACCACCATAACTTAATGGCATAATTCACATAACACAAAGACAATCACATGTCAACACAACAAATGGATGGATGTACACGACCTAACTCTTGAACCCCCTCTGTATGCTTCACTTCCTTTGGGCTGGTCACCCAAGTTAACATGTTGATTGTTAGGTCCTTCATATTCAACACCCTCCCCCTGGCCCTCACCTACCCAATTCTATAGAAATGAATTGAGAAATGGAAGAGCATAAATTGGACCTTTTAAGAACCTCCTCTACGAAAGTCATGCTCACATAACAAGAGTAATTTCAATAGGCCAAACTGTGCTAGCAAATAGCCTAGGTCTAGATGCCAACAACTAACATGTTTTGAATCTACATCATATCACAATTGCTGCACCATTGTAAGACATCAAACTAAACTAATCTACTTTTTAAGTTATTAAGGTATTGACTATTGACACAAGGGTTTAGGGTTTAGGTACCATTCCTCAATGAACAAGCAGCAAATTTCAAAATTCATCGGATTGTCTATCCATTCCTACCCATCCAAATTGAGAGATATTATAGAGGTTGCCCACATGAACTGAACACAATTCTCACAGACAACTAAAGAGCACACAGGATGTGAGAGATGTATTTCAGATGGCAAGTCCTTGACTATATATCATTTGCAAAGACACTTCATTCTCATCATAAGTAGAAATAACCCGGAGGTAAAGAGTCACAAAATTCCCAGACACCATAGGAATGTAAGATACATTAACAGAGATGAAAAACAGAAGGAACCATCCAAGCCTAAGAATGGTCGGCAATACCCAACTCTTATTTTCCTCAACTATGAAGATATCCAGTTACCCTCACTCCCAATCTTCTTCTCCACCTTACAAAAATAGTTCCCAGCAACTCTCGTCCCATCCACATTGGTGCTCTGTCTCTTTAACTGAGTTCTGCTTCTGTCCTTACTATTTTCTCTGTGAGAAAGACTTTGTTTTGTCTGCTTTGTTTGGTGTAATTCACGGACAACTAATTTTTTATACCGCTTGTGGGATTTCAATTACTGCACCAGCTTGGATTTGGCCCCATCCTATCAGTCGCCAATGCTTTTCAACTCTTCTGCTGAGTGCCACTTTCTCTCCCTTGCTGGTACAGACTGGAGTGGTCAGTTGCAGTTTAGCAAGATCA